>Ga0209204_1000004_pt1 | contig 319549 bp, 315 predicted proteins | sample AD_JPNMR2_MetaG_FD_184425 | JGI IMG/M metagenome (GOLD analysis project Ga0209204, IMG submission 184425) | Active sludge microbial communities of municipal wastewater-treating anaerobic digesters from Japan - AD_JPNMR2_MetaG (SPAdes) (version 2) | ecosystem: Engineered > Bioreactor >...
CTATCTCTGCTTACGCAACCTAACTACCTTATTAACAAAGACCTATATACCCCACCTTCATTCAGACTAATTAAATTTAACAATTTATTAACTATTTCAAAATTCTTTTGAAAGATTTTTTAAAAAATTTTGCAATTTTGATTTTATTTAAAAAGCTTACTTTAAATTTATAAAAAATAAAATCTTAAAACGTAATTTTAATTTGTCTTTTATTTAATACAAAATTAAATATCATCTTCAATAAAAAAGATATAAATATTAAAGATCCAAAAAATCTAAAAACAAATTTTAATATTATTACTACAAAATAACCTACTTGACTTTTAATAAAATAAAAATTAATTTTTAATATTAAAGTTTTTCTTACTTAAAAATTTTCTGCTTGTTAACAATCATTTTTCAAATAAAAAACTTAGGAGGGCACTATGAATATTAAACCATTAGGTGAAAGAGTTTTGTTAAAAGTATTACCAGCAGAAGAAAAAACTGAAGCTGGTATAATTATCCCTGCTACCGCACAAGAAAAAACAAATCAGGGTGAAGTAATCTCTGTAGGAGAAAGCGAAAATATAAAAGTAAAACCTGGGCAAAAAGTAATTTATGATAAATATGCAGGTACTCAACTTAAAAAAGGTGACCAGGAATATCTTATAATTTCCTACTCTGACATACTTGCTATATTACAGTAATTAAAAAAGTCGGGCAGTGACGCAGTTGGTTAGCGTACAAGACTGGGGGTCTTGTGGTCGCTGGTTCAAGTCCAGTCTGCCCGACATCATAGTTAAAACTTTCTTTTAACTGAACAAAAATCCCCACACATTGTACATTCGATATGCTCGCCTATTTTGCTTTTTTCTCTATATTCCCTTGCTTTCTCAGGGTCTAAAACATGCTTAAACATGGCATCCCAATCAAGATTTCTTCTTGCCTCAGACATTTTTTTATTTCTTTCAATAGCTTTAAAATTGCCCCTAATAAGATCTATTGCATGAGACACTATTTTAGAAGCTATAACTCCCTCTCTAACATCTTCAACAGAGGGCAATGAAAGGTGTTCTGCTGGTGTTAAATAACACAAAAAATCTGCTCCTGCCCTTGCTGCTAATGCTGCCCCTATAGCACCTGCTATATGATCATAGCCTGCTGCTATATCTGTAACAAGTGGTCCAAGAATATAAAAAGGAGCCCCTTTACAAATTCTTTTCTGCAAAATAATATTAGATTCAATTTGGTTATAAGGTACATGCCCAGGCCCTTCAACCATTACCTGAACACCTTTATCCCATGCTCTCTCAGTAAGTTCTCCAAGAACAAATAACTCCATCAGTTGTGCCTCATCTGTTGCATCATCAATACAGCCAGGTCTTAGCCCATCTCCAAGACTTATTACAATATCATATTCTTTTAAAATATCAAGAATATCATCATAATATTCATATAAAAAGTTTTCACAATTATTCTTCGACATCCACTCACCTAATAAAGCCCCCCCTCTACTTACAATTGGCATTTTTCTTTTCTTTGAAGCCTCAAGTGCTTTCCTTGTTAAGCCAGCATGAATTGTAACAAAATCAACTCCATCTTCTGCATGTTTTTGCAAAACCTTTAAAAAGTCAGTTATTTTTAAATCTTCAATGTTTTTGCCAGCTTTTAAAATATCAGCAAAAGCCTGATAAATTGGTACTGTACCAAAAGGTATTTTCGCCTCTTTTATTAAAATTTTTCTTGTTTTGTCTATGTCACCACCAACAGATAAATCCATTACAGTATCTGAACCATATTTTTCTGCAATTTTTAGTTTTTCAATTTCTTTTGCTAAATTAAAGTCATAAGGGGAAGTCCCTATATTAGCATTTATCTTGATAGAAAGGTTTTTACCTATACCAATAGGTTTTATATTGTGAACTTTATTTTTAAGTATTACTACAGTCCCCTCTTTTATGTTATTTAAAATTTCATTTTCTTTTACTCCTTCATTTTCAGCTACAGTTTTCATTTCTTGACTTATTTCACCTCTAAAAGAATACTCTCTCTGTGTCATAAATTTTCTCCTAAAAATTTTTTTAACTCTCTTGCATTCTTATAAGGTTCTTTTATAATAAACCTTACTGAAGCTACCGGTAATTTAATACCTATTCTTTTTATTGACTCACTATCTATACCCCCTATTAATACTAATTTTTTATCATATTTTTCTACTATTTGTTTTACTTCTTCAATTTTATCTGTTCCAACAACTGAATAATCTTTTGTTGGGGTCTTAAATATTGGCCCAAAAGCTATATAATCAGTTTCTTCCTTCAAAGCTTCTTCTGCCTGTTCAATTGAATGAGTTGACTTACCAATTATCTTCTCAGGGCCTAAAATCCTTCTCGCAAAATTAACAGGAATATCATCCTGCCCTAAATGAACTCCATCAGCATCCAGAATAAGACAGATATCTATTCTATCATCTATAATTAGAGGCACATTATACTTTCTACACACTTTTTTAACTGCCTCGCCTTTTTTTATTATTTGAGCATCAGATAAATGCTTCTCTCTTAATTGAACTATATCAACACCACCTTTTATAGCTTCCTCAACAACATATTCAAGTGGCTTATCTGTTAAACGAGAGTCTGTTATTAAATAAAGAGTAAAATTCAACTTATTTTTTTTAAACAACTTTTCATTTATGGCTTTTTCCAGAGTGTATAAAGAAAATCTTATCTCTTTGAAAATATATGAAATATTAATATCTTCTATCTTAAATATTTCTTCTAAAACCCTTGATGATTCCTGTGTTCTTTTAAAGTTCGCTTTTAATACAGAATAAACATTATCATTTGTTTCAACATTATACTTTTTTCTACCCTTATCTTCCTCCGATTCTCTATAAAACACAAGATTATAAGGATAAGATTTTTCCAACTCTTTTATTCTATGTCTTATCTTTTTAAACTCTTCAAAATAATTAAAATCATAATAAAATCTTAAAATATCTTCTATTACTCTAAGCCCCTCCCTTAATCTATTTATATTAGCATCTATTATTCTCTTCATCATTATTCCCTCTTATTAGAATTATTTGTTTATAAGAAAAAGAAAGGAATAGTATTAAAAAATTTACTATTATTTAACTATATTTTAAATTATTATAAGAAATTTTAAGAGGTGATAACTATGCAAAAACATGTTGTAATTATTTATCAAAAAAATAGAGAAGAAACTGCTGTAAAATTACAGTCAATACTAACAAAATATGGCTGTTTAATAAAAACCAGGCTTGGTATTCATGATGGAGTAGTAAATGCATGTACACCAACAGGATTAATAATCCTTGAAACAGTTGGAGAAATTAAAGAAATAAAAAACATGGTATCTGAAATAGAACAAATAAAAGATACGGATGTAAAACTTATAGAACTTAATCTAGATTAATTATTAAAACCTAATATATTAAAGCCTTTACTAAAAATATCAGAAATAACAGGAGTAACCCACTGAAGAGGATTTACTAGATACCCATTTACCAGTAAACTCCAGTGTAAATGTGGCCCAGTTGAGAAACCTGTACTCCCTATTTTACCTATAAGCTCACCTTTTTTAACAAACTGGCCTTTTTTAACTAAAATTTTTGAGAGATGTAAATATTCTGTAAATATTCCATAACCATGATCTATTATTATAGTTTTACCCCTTGTAATAAAATTATCTGATAATACTACAATACCCCCATTAGAAGCATAAACTGCTGTTCCTCTTGGTGCCCCAAAGTCAATTCCCCTATGATAATATTTTTTAATCCCGTCCTTAAATCTTATTAACCTTGCATCTCCAAAGTAAAGGTCTTTATTTTTTATCTCTTTTACTGGATAAATAAAGCTTCCATTAATATACAATTTTTCAGTAAACTTGTTTCTAACTTTATTAACAAGAAAAGCTTCTCTTAACAACTCCTTTTTTACAGATTCATTTTCTGGTTTAAGTTTAACCCTTTTAACTACTATTTCTCTCTCTCTTACAACTGGCTCCTCTACTTTAATATTATAAGAATATCTATTTTCTCCACTCTCTATAGTAAAAGAAATATTATTATCAGAATATTCTATATCAATTGGAATTATTGCAATACTGTGTTTATCCGATATTTTTATAGGTTTAATCTCTTTACTATTATATGAATCAACTATTAATTTAAAACTAGAATTAACAATTATATCCAAAAAAACAACTTCACCTTTTTTAGGAACCACTGGGTAAATAAGAACAAAAGGTTTGTCCTGAGGATAAATATTAGAAAAAATAAATAAAAATTTTAAAAACAAAATTTTTTTCATAAATATTCCCTTTTTACAAAACCTTTTCCCAATCTTTCCATACTGGTTCATAACCGATACTTCTAAGGTATTCATAAATTTGACGAGATGTTCTATTATCAGCAATTACAAATTGCCCATCAGAATCATCCTCAAGGTGCCCACCAGGATTAGTTTTTGAACCAGCACTAATATTATTTACACAAATTTTTATCATCCCGTTCCTAAAACTTTCACTTTCTCTTGTTGATAAGACAAGAGACAGAGAATCATCAAGTAATCTAAAACTTGCAATTAAAAGTACTAATTCTTTATCGGTAATTGGATATAAAGGCTTAAATCCTAAACTATTAGGACGAATCCTTGGAAATGATAAAGCCAGGTCAACATTCCAGTAATTTTTCCTTAAATAATTTATATGGTGTGCTAAATATATAGCCTCTTCTCTCCAATCATTTAGCCCAAATAAACTAGCAATATTCAACCTTTTTATACCACCCCTAGCTGCCCTATCCATAGTATCCAATCTATAACTATAATTTGCTTTTGGGCCTTTGTGATAAATTTTATAAACTTCTCTATTATAAGTTTCCTGATATAGAGTAACCCCATCAAGTCCAGCATCTCTTAGTATTTTATAATCTTTTTCTTCTAAAGGATAAACTTCAATAGCAACATAAGAAAAATATTTTTTTGCTATTTTAACAGCATCAATAAGATAGTTTATATTTACTTTTTCATGGTCCTCACCAGAAACAAGCAAAATATTATCAAAACCCTCTTTTTTTATCTCCTTGCATTCTTTCTCAACCTCTTCAATAGTAAGATGTTTCCTTATTATCCTTGCATTACAGTTGAAACTACAATAAGAACAAGCATTAACGCAGTAATTAGAAAGATATAAAGGTGTGTAAAGCCCTATATTATACCCAAATTTTTTTATTGTTTTTTCTCTTGCAATATATGCTATATCCTTAAGCATTTCTAAAGAAATAGGACTTAACAATACAGCAAACTCATCAATACTAATTTTGTTTTTATAAAGTATATTTTGAATTTCAGTTTTGGATGCAGCGGCCCATAAACTTTTATAATAATCAATATTAATAGAAGGGATATATTCACTAAACATTTATTTCAAACTCTATTCTATTTTTATTAAAAATAATAATAAATTTACTATTTATTTCATCTTTTTCTATTTTAATATCCACTCCTCCAGGCAAAAAACCTTTAAATATTAGTTTTTTTTCAGTTTTAACTTCAATGTTTATATCATTATCCGCAGATATTTTAATACACTCATCATAAAAAATATTAATAGGAATTTCTGTATCTATTTTAATACCCTTTAATACTGGCCTATTCCTAAATGCAAAGCTGGTCTCTTTTATTATAGGAACCCCTTTAATTAGTTCCAGTCCATCCTTTACTATCTTAATTTTAGTTTTAATAATATCAAATAAACTATTTTTTTCTTTTTGAAGTATTCTCTTTTCTTCTATAAGAGCTTTTTTTAGGAAAAAAGCTTTTTCAAAACATTTTTCACAACCATTAATATGTTCTCTTATTTTAGCGTTATCCTCTTTTGTAAGTTTTTTATCTATATAAGCTGCTATTTGATAATCAGAAAGATGCATAATTCTCTCCAAATAGATTTCTTATTTTATCATTTATATTAAACAACATCTTTGAAATCTTTTTTACATCCATATTCAAAAATCTTGCTATCAACCTTGGGGGCACAGGTACATCTGAATCCATAATAATATCGAGATTATCAAGTAAATCTATTGAGTCAATATTAAACTCCCGTGCAATTTCAAAAAAGTCTTGGCTTACTAAGAATTGTGGGAATCTTAATTTAAGTAAAAGCCTTGATTTTGTATCTAAAAGTGAAAATAAACGTATTACATCTTTAGCAGCTAATTTAATCTCACTATTATCTTCATAAAAAACAGTTTTTAAAGTAAACTCATCAATTTTTTTATTATTATAAAAATTTTCTCTTTTAAATTTTTTAATAAAATTAAGGTAGTGTCTTCTTAAAACAAGGAATAAAAATGTTTTAAAAGTAGCACTTTCTTTTTCATTATAATTTTCAATAATCTTTGGCAATCTTTCTACTACATACAGGTAAAAATCACTACAAAGATCCTCATCAAAATTAGAAAAGCCTATTTTGGGAAAATTGATTATAAGATCAGAAATAATTTCAAGAATATCTTTTATATCCCTTTTTTTATTCTTATACTCTTTTATTAGACTTTTAATCTTTTTATCATCCATAGCAAACCTTAAAAGTCAAATACGTACCACTCATCACAATTATTACAGACACTATCAAAAATGTTATCCCAATGTCTCTTATATAAATGATTAAGGTTTTCCCATGCTTCTTGAATACTTAGTATATTAAGGTCAAAACCAAAATTATTATTTATATCCTGATAACAAGGTCTCAAATACCCTTGTGAGTCTATAAATATATTCCTCTGAAGTTTCCAACATGGGAATCGATTAAGAGGTGAAAGATCAACTATTTTTTTGTCTTCAAGAAAACCAGAAAAGTCATTGTATTTTCTAATTATAATCTTATCTTTCATAAACTCCCATCTCTTTATAAATCCATCAAGATTAGTTTCTGTATCCCTACATCTTACAAATTGTAAATATACATCAATTTTATTTTTTATCATCTGTTCTATATTAGATTCAACAATATTAAAATCATCTGCACCATGAATTCTTTTATAATCCTCTTTATTACTTGCATTTATCAAAACTATTATAGTAAGATTATTTATATCTTTTAATTTTTCTATCCATGGTTTTAATAAACTACCATTTGTTTCAATTATAAAATGAATTTTTGGATTCTTTCTTATCAAATCCAATACAGTTTCAAAGTCAGGATATGTAAAAGGTTCTCCTATACCAGAAAACTCTATATAACCTTCTTCAATCCAACTAGATATTTCACTCAAAAGTTTTATAATATCTAATTTTATAAAAGAATCTTTTTTTATTTTAGGGTATGGACAAAAAACGCATGACTGATTACATTTTGAAGATAATTCAATAGTAATATATGAAGGCAAAGGCCTTAATATTTCTGGTTTTTCTTTCAATTTCTCTAAAATGTTATTGGAATTTATATCATTAATAAAAAAATTTTTAGTTAAAAGAAAACTCCTTTTATTAGACGTTGAAAAAGTCTCTCTTATAAACCTTAAATCCTCCTCAGGGCTTAATATTTCAACATCATATGAATTTATATCAAGGTCTATTAGTGCCTTTAAAGTATTATATTCATAAATAGAATTATTCCCAGTTGATATTAAAAATAATTTTTTAAATGTTGCCCTATTTAATACATATGGAGAAAAACCAGAAGGGTAATTTTCAGCAAAAGTAAAATCAGCAAGATTACTTTCATGTGCTGAAATCATTTTTTTTGTAAGTTCAATATCATATAAAGGCATATCAGAATTAAAAAAAATTATATTATTAAACTTTTTTATATGAAAATCAATCTGTTTTAATAGCGAATTAACACTTCCATCAAAATAAAGATAATCATTATCTTGTGACTCACTGAAGATATAAAAAGGGTAATTAAGAGACCTGACCTTTTCCAATACTATATCAAAGCTTGTTCTGTTATCAATAATCTGTTTATCAGAATATTTTTTCTTTACTATAACAGAAACATTCACATTTTTCATTTTCTTTCCATTTTGCAGTTACCATTAAAAAATGCTCCGTATTCAACAAGTATCTTATTCACTGTAACTGATGCATCATTTTCAGCCTCATTATGCACTATATATTCATCAGACTTTAATTCTCCATAAATTTTTCCAAAGTTTTCAACCGACTTTGCCTCTATTTTACCATTTATTTGTCCTGACTTATTAACTGTTATTTTTGATTGAGGGGCAATTATATTCCCATCAATTTTACCATTAAGGACAAGTTCTCCACTTAATTTTATGTCACCTTTAAATGTTATATCATCTTCAAAAAAAGTCAGTTTGACATCATTACTCATTTTACTTACCCTCAATACCAAAAAGTTTTGAAAGTGCCTCCCAGTTATATTTGACATCAAACTTTTTTCTAAGGTCCTGCAAATATCCCCATTCAAATCTTCTCTTTTCTCTTTCTTTAAGTCTTGAAATCATTGTTTCTCTATCTTTTTCACTAATAGGGCCTGGCATCTCAATCTTCAAAACCTCTATTTTATAAATATAATCACCCCATTCTTTTATAGGACTAACATATCCCTCTTTGGTAAATGCTTCTTTAAAAAACTCTTTATTTTCAACCTCAGCCCACTCTATAGGTTTCCCGTTATCTGCTTTTACAGTTTCATCTGCCAGTATTGAGAAAGGCTTGGTAATTCCTGTTATAACATTTTTAGGATCTATTTTATCTTTATTAAGAACCTCCCCTGCATATTTCCTAAACTCATCAAAATATTTCTGTCTATTTGAGTTTATTATTTTATCTTTTATCTCATTTTTATCTTTATCACTCAATTTATCATAAGGTGTGTAGTTTATATTATCTATCAAAGCAACAGCAAAACCATTATTATACTCAAAAGGATCTGTAATATCGTTTACATTCGCTGCTTTTAATTTAAAAAACTCTTTAGTATCGTTTGGTTTAAAAAGACTAATCTTACTATTTTTAAAAGCATCAGTCTTATTGATTTTACCACTTCTTATATCCTGTAAGAAATTAGAAGCTTCCTCTATTTTTTTAAAATGTACATATCGTGCAGAAATAGACTCTAAAAACCTTGACTTTACTTCATTATATTCCTTCATTATCTCTTCAGAACTAATTTTTATATTTTTAGAATAATCATTAAAACTTAAAGCATAGTATTTTACACTTGCCTTAATATTTTCAAGCCTATACTCTCTTTTTAGAGTAACATCATCAATGTATGATATTGCACTAAAATAATCAAATAATTCTATAGAATATCTTTCTTTGAAAATATTTATAAAGTCCTCAAGGCTATATGGGTATCTTGTGTTCTCTTTCTTTTCAAACTGAGTCTTTTCCTGGTTATAAATATCATTAACTACATTTATAAGAGACAAACTCCTTGGATATAAGCCACTCTTTTGAAGCTCTGATATGATAAGCTCTTTGTTTACAAAAGGTTGAGATTCTGTAAATATGGTATATTGCACCTGAATCTTGTTTTTCTGATCCTTTATCTTTTCTGAAATTGCTTCAACAAGCCTTTTGTTCATTATCTCTTTGCCATTAACATCTATAAAAGAGACTCTATCTTTCCCCAGCATTGTTGATAAGCTGCCTATAACAAATATAGATATAAGAAATGCTATTATTACTACATAAGATATTATCTTAAAAAAACCATGCCCCTCTTCTCTTAATGTCTTATATGACTTCATTTTAAGCCCCTTTGCTTTAAAAATTTCTTTAAAATAAAAAAACTTAAGAAATAAATTTAATCTATAAATCAGTTTATAAGAATAAAATTGAGTTAAAAAAATTTGTTTTTTATAAATTTTAAGTTAACTTATCTATTTTAGATTTACTAAGAAGGAGGAGATTATATGAAAAAAAAGATCAGAATACTAATTACACTTACTATTTTATTCTCAATTGTAAGTGTAAGTTACGCTAAAATAAGTGCAACATATACAGGATTTACCACTTTAGGTGGGAATGCAAAAACAATATTCGATTCTTACATTGAGGAATATGGAGTAAACTCACTTAATTTGTTTGGATCTATGGCAGACTGCTTTGCTATAACAAATACAACTCAACCTGTATTTGGAGAAGGGTATAGAAACTTGGCTATAGGTGTAACTGGGGGTATTGGTGTAACTGTGCCACCATCAACAGGTGCAGGTAGTGAGGGTTTAGGCAATGCAGGGTTAGGTGTAACAGCAGCACCTTTTATAACTATATCTCTTGATCCATTATACAGTATTCTTGGGATTGGAATATTTGAAGATTCTGACATAACATTTAAATTATTACCATTAAACATAAAAATTGATGAATGGAAATTAAACTTCTTCAATATGGGTATTATACTAAGAAAAAGAATAATATCACCCTCTACACTAGTGCCTGTAGTATTATCATTTGAAGGTGTATCTGTTTCTCTTGGTGTTTTCTACTCTAATAACAAGATAAATGGTAACGTTGACATAGGTAAAACTGAAAAATTTGAGTATAATCAACCCCCATTAACAGGTTATGTTGAAGGAACAATTCAGTCTCTTAATATGGAATTTAAATCAAAATCTTTTTCTTTCGACAGTGAAATAAAAGGTTACGTCAACTTACTATATATTCTCGATATATTCGCTGGTTTTGGTATTACATACAACCTTTCAAACAATGTAGAAGTTACTGCAACACTGCCTGCAAATGCAAATGTAGTAGTAACAGCACCAATAGGATCTTCTACCACTGATTCAGGTACAATAATTATAAATGGAGAAGATTCTGGTAGAAGCTTTATACCAAGGTTAGTAAGTGGTATCCAGTTAAATCTAGGTCCTGTTAAAATACCAGTACAGGGTGCCTTAATATTAGGCGGTGAAAATAAGACTTATGCTGTAACATTTGGAGTAACAATATCCTTCTAAGATTAACAAATCATAAAGAGGAGTACTTCTCCTTTTCCCTTTTCAATAATAGGTAAAACTGAAAAATTTGAGTATAATCAATCCTCATTAACAGGTTATATTGAAGGAACAATTTACTCTCTTAACATGGATTTTAAATCAAAATCTTTTTCTTTCGACAGTGAGATAAAAAATCAATAGATTAACTTATAAAGGGTTTTGATTTACATGAGAATACTAAATAATCAAAAGTCTTTTAGAAATTTTCAAGAAGATATTAATCAAATTATCTAATGCTAAATAAAATCATTATTTAACGATTTGGTTATTCCATCTTAATCTTTTGAGACTTAGCAAAAAAAGATGGGTGTAACTTATAAGCATACAATTGAATAAAAACTCTTGCTCTTACTGAAATACCAACAAACCTTAAGTGAAAAGTCGCATCAGGAGTATTAGGGCCCGCCCTCCTTTCAAGAACTACTTTAGAAGGTATTTCCAATTCCTCACCTAATATTTTAAATCTTATTCTATAATAAGAACCTACCTGAATAGGAGCTCTGGATTGTACTGCGGCACCACCTGATGATATATTAACTATAAGACCTGAATACTTTTCTTTACCATCAACAAAAACATATCCTTTTTTGGTTTTTTGGGGATTAGTAGGGACTATATCAGTAAATATATTTGTTTTTACCCTTATATCAGACCTGAACTGTTTTCTTTTAAGTTTTCTTGTATGTTTTAACTGAACAAACATTGGATTTGTTATTGTTGATACAAACAAAACTTTTGACTTAAAATAATACTGAGCATCCCCCAACCTGCTTACTCTTGCCGAAACTTTACCCGCTGATTTTAAAAACGAAGCTATTTTAGGGTCTTTTATTATAACAGAAAAAAAAGAGTATCTTGAATCACCAATTATACTTTCAAAATATCCTTTATCAGATATGGCAATTTTTATTTTTGTTCCAGGTGCAAATTGTCTTGTATTTTTTATTTTGAAAGAAGATAATGGTACAACAGCAAATTTTCTTCTTATCTCAAGTATTCTCGATAAGAGTCTTATTTTACCCCATATATCTATGTTTTTTTTATTAAAAACTGTTGCTACATAAAGTCCTAAATAGTGGTCCAGACTTGGTAATGTCCCAACTATATAAGAGGGAGTTGTTATTCTAAAACTTTCTGCTATATCTTTAATTATTTTCATCTCCTTCATAGTAAGTTTATGACTTTTTTTAACAACCCAGTAGTTTATCCATCCCCATCTGAACTTATTTGAAAAACCAAGAAAGTTCAGGATTTTTTTTAGGACTATAAGTCCTATTAAAATAAAAATACCATTAGTTATGTATTTCCCATATTCTTCGAACAATTTTGACACCCCACTTTTTGGAATTCATCAAAACTTATCTCTTTAAATTCGTCATTTTCATTAAATAAATGTATAGTTTTTTTATTTCTGTCAACTTCTTTCACAAAAAAAGATATATTATCTATTATTATCTCATCACCAATATTTGGTATACCTGTCTCTCTATAATTCTCACACTCATAGTTAAGACAACACATAAGCCTACCACATATACCTGATAATTTAGATGCTTTAATATTAAGATTTTGCTCTTTCGCTGCTTTAAGAGAAACAGAGTATTTATGAGTTTTAATAGTTGAGCAGCATGTTTCTCTCCCACATATACCATAAAGGTCAAAATGTTGAGCAAAGTCTCTTATCCCAATCTGATGTAACTCTATCCTTGTTTTAAAAAGAGAAGCAAGATTTTTTACAAGTTCTCTGAAATCAACCCTAGTCTCAGAATAAAAATTAAAAAGTATTTTATTCCCCTCAAAAAAATAGTATGTATTAACAAGTTTAATCGGTAAGCCAAACTCCTCTATTTTCTGAAGTGCTATTTCAAAACATTCTTTTGACTTTAATTTTTTTTCTTTCCTTTTTTGTATATCTTGATTAGTTGGGACTCTTAAAACTTTAAAATATTTATCAGGATTATTATTATAATCATTAATAATAGCCTGGTTATTCACATCGCCTAAATAGTAACCAAAGTCATTTTCATGTATTGTTTCAATTATATAAAATCTTCCCTTTTTTAAAACCATTTCCTCATTATACACATAAACTTCAACTTCTTTACTATATCCTACTCTTATATATGCAAGTTTCATTTTTTATACCCCATCTATTTTAAGGTCTATTATAAGTCCTTTTAAATCCTTTAATTTCTCTAAAATATCAAAAGCTTTTACTTGCGAAGTTATAAGCTCTTTATATAAAGCTTCAACTTTTTTATCTAAAGCCTGCCATATTTTAACCTGACCACCCCTCCATCTTTTATATATAAAAGACTTATAATTATTATTCACTTTTTCTAAAAAAGCTTTAATCCTTCCTTTGTACCTTTTTATAACCTCTTCATTAGGTTTATTTAAAAGTTCCTTTTCAAGTATATTTATCTCCTCTACAAGTTCATCTATTTCTTTATTAAAACTCTCTATTATTTTATCTTCTATAGTCCCTTTTTTAGAATCAGTCTTTTTAATATCAACTTTCTTAATCTCTTTATTTTCTTTATTTAATATTTTTTTATTAATAAAGTCGTATAAAGGATCAATCATTTTTTTTCTCTAACATTTTTGTTCTAAACTTACCACTAAAAAACCCACCTGCCTCTATCTCTATTCTCTCAGCATCGACTTCACCTTTAAAAAAACCTGTCTCAAGCACCTTAAACTTGCCTCTGACTTTAACTTTCCCTTCAACATATCCACCTATTATCATTTCTTCAGCTGTAGCTTCTATTATAGCAAAACCCTTTTTTCCTATTAATATCTGGTTTTTACTATCAACCTTCCCCTCAAATTTACCATCAATCCTGAGTACACCTTCTATTTTGAAGTTACCAGTAAGTTCTGTATTTTCTCCTACAATACTATTTATCATATTATCCTCTTTGAACAAAATTTTAATTTAAAAATTTTAATTTCAAATTTAATTATTCTATCTCTATTATTCTTGGTATAACCATAGGTTTTTTATAAAAATTATTTTGTGCATACAGTTGTATAGTCTTAGTAACTTTGTTTTTTATAGCATTGTAATCAATACCATTATTATATATAACACTCATTACAGTATTTACAACCATATCTTTCATAGTATTTTCAACCCCTTTTAATTCATCTCCAAAAAGAAAACCCTTTGATATTATATCCGGGATACATTCTATCTCATTATCTAGCTGTTTTAGCCCTATAATAGCCACTATTACCCCGTCTTCTGACATTGCTTTTCTCTCTTTTATAATATTCTTTTTATTGCTTACTATATTAGCATCAACAAAAACAGTATCTAGGTCTATATGTTCAACTATATCAGCCCTATCTTTTTCTATTTCAACAACATCTCCATTTCTTGCCAATATTATGTTATCCTCTTCCCATCCCATTTCAACAGCAAGATCAGCATGTTTTATGAGATGACGAGGTTCTCCATGAATAGGCATAAAAAATTTGGGATTCGTTAATCTTAACATTATCTGTTGTTGATCAGCAGGAGCATGCCCCGAAACATGCACATTATTCGTTCCCTCATAATAAACATGAGCACCCTGTAAAAATAGGGTATTTATTATTTTTGATACTGTTTTTTCATTACCTGGGATAACAGAAGCTGATATTATATAAACATCGTTGTGTTTTACTTTTATATATTTATGAGTATTCTCTATTATCCTATGTAGAGCACTCATAGGTTCACCCTGTGATCCAGTTGTTATAATAAGTAATTTATCATCAGGATAATTATTTATATCCTCTATATTTATAAGATTATCCTCATCTATTCTTATATAATTTAAGTTTCTTGCTATTTGGAAATTAAGCTCCATGTTTCTTCCAACAATTGCAACTTTTCTGTTATTTTCAATGCCTATTTTTGCAAGTTGTGAAACCCTTGAAATATTTGAAGCAAATGTTGCAACAATTACTCTACCTTTAGATGACCTTACTATCTCTGAAAGAGATTCACCGACTTCTCTTTCTGTCTTTGTAGAATACCGCCTTTCAACATTTGTAGAATCTGACATAAGTAAAAGTACTCCTTTTTCTCCCAGCTCAGCAAACTTATAAAAATCAAAAAAACAGTTATCAACAGGATTATTATCAATCTTAAAATCACCAGTATGTAATATAGTCCCCAAAGGAGTATGTATAGCTATTGCAAAACTATCTGCAATACTATGATTAACCTGTATATATTCAGCTGTAAAAAACTTGCCAATCTTTATTTTTGATCTTGCCCTAACTTTTATAAGGTCAATATTATCTTCCCAAAAAATGCCATGTTCTTTAAACTTATTTTTTATTAGTTCATAAGCAAAACCAGGAGAAAAAACAGGAAAAGGCCCTATCTCTTTATACATAAAAGGTATTCCCCCTATATGGTCTTCATGCCCATGTGTTATCAACAACCCTTTTATTTTATCTTTTTTATATTTTAAATAATTAAAGTCTGGCAATATAAGATCAACTCCCAAAAACTCATAATCTGGGAACATTATCCCGCAATCTATTACGACTATCTCATCATCATATTCAACAACCATTATATTTTTACCTATTTCTCCCAATCCACCTAAAGGTATTATTCTTAACTTTGTTAGATTTTTCATATTTTCCCCTTTTATTTCGAATCTTCAGGTATTATTTTATAAATAGAATAATTCTTGTCTGAAAATGTTTTATAATATATATCATATATATCTTTCATATTTATTTTTTCAATTTTTTTTAAAACATCCTGTGAAGAGATTATCTTATTATACCAAAAGTACTGTGATGCATTTCTTTTCATTATAGAAGACATATTCTCTTGATTAAACATAATTGAAGCTTTAAACTGGGCTTTTGCTATCTCCAATTCTTCATCTTTTATTCTATCTTTTTTTACGTTTTCTATTTCATCTATTATTATTTCAACTATATTTTTGTTATTTTTAGGATCTGTCGCTGTAAAAACAGAGAAAAGACCAGTGTTCCTATCAAGATGAATAGAAGAACTTATTGAATAACACAAACCCATATCTTCTCTTATCCTAGAATACAATCTTGAAGATGAGCTGCCCCCCCAATATACTATTAAGCAAAGACAATGAATATTTTTCTTTTTCTTCAGAATATATATTGATAGTTTCTTTGCCAAGCCCAATATGTAATTGCTCAACATCTTTTAATTTATAGCTATTATTAGCCTTAAAAATAGTATTAGGATTACCTTTTTCTTCTTTTTTATTTTCTCTACCTTCAATATTTTCTACAATACTCAAAAACTCATTTACATCAAAATTTCCAGCAGCAGAAATTATCATATTACTGTTATAATAAAAACTTTGCCAATAATTTACTATCTCATCTCTCTTTATAGAACTTATCCTTTCAGGTTTCCCAAGTATTGGCCAGCCTAAATATGAATCTGGATATGAAGATTCAAAAAGAAGATCGACTATATTATCATCAGGAGAATCTTCATACATTGCTATCTCTTCCAATACAACTTTAATCTCTTTTTTTATCTCATCTTCAGGAAAAACAGGATTAAAGATTATATCAAGCAAAATTTCAAGAGACTTTTTATAAAACTGAGGGATTATCTTGGTATAAAATAGCGTATAATTTCTATCAGTAAAAGCATTTAGGTACCCACCATATTTCTCAATTTCCTTATTTATCTCTTTATATGTTCTTGTTTTTGTACCTTTAAAAACCATATGTTCTACAAAGTGAGAAAATCCTATCGTATCTGGTTTTTCAGTAAATGAACCTGACCCAACCAATATACCACAGGAAAAAGACTTGGCTCTTGATATTGGATTTAATATACAAATAAGGTTATTTTTAGCCCTAAAAATTAGTGGTTTTTTCATTTTTTCCCCTAATATTAAAATTAGGGAGAGGATAGAAAATAGAAGAGTTTAGAAAATAAAAATTAAATATCCTTCAAACTTATATTTATTCTTCCCATATCATCTATATTTATAACTTTCGCTTTAACAACCTGACCTTCAGTAACATAATCTCTTACATTTTTTACTCTTACATTAGATATATTTGAAATATGACACAAACCTTCTCTCCCAGAAGATGTTTCTATAAAAAATCCAAAGTCAGTTATCTTCTTAACTTCACCCTGTATAACATCTCCAATTTTTATATCCCTTACTATATCATAAACCTTATCATATGCCTTCTGTGCAGTTTCAAGATTTGGTGCAACAATTTTTATTATATCATTTTCGACATCTATCTTTATACCGTACTCTTCAATTATCTTCTTTATTGTCTTACCGCCAGGACCTATAAGTAATCTTATATTATCAGGATTAGCTTTTATTATAAGTATTTTAGGAGCATATTCTGAAATTTCATCTCTTGGTTTAGCTATTACCTCTGCCATTTTATCGAGTATATAGTTTCTTGCAACTTTCGCTTTTTCCAATGCCTCTCTTAATAAAGTTACGGGCAAAGCATCAACCTTTATATCTAACTGAAAACCTGTAATACCATTTCTTGAACCAGCAACTTTAAAGTCCATATCACCATAATGGTCTTCAATACCTTGAATATCTGTTAATATCTTATAATCAGTCTTGTCTTTATTATACATTAATCCCATTGCAATCCCAGCAACAGGCTCTTTTATAGGAACCCCCCCATCCATTAAAGCCAGACAACATGAACATACACTTGCCATTGAACTTGACCCGTTTGATTCCATTATTTCTGAAACAAGCCTTATTGTGTAAGGAAATTCATCTTTACTTGGTAAAGTAGGTTCTATAGATCTTTCAGCAAGATATCCATGCCCTATCTCTCTTCTTCCCGGTGCCCCTATCTTCCCTACTTCCCCAACAGAGAAAGGGGGAAAATTATAGTGCAACATATATTTTTTACTTGTTTCACCTTCTATATCATCAACCTTCTGTTCATCTGAAACAGAACCAAGAGTAAGTATACCAAGAGACTGTGTTTCCCCTCTTGTAAATAAAGCTGACCCATGAAGTCTTTTAAAAAGGCCAACCTCTATATGAATATCTCTTATTTCATCGGGTTTTCTTCCATCAACTCTTATTCCTTCTTTAAATAATTTTTCTCTTACCAGATCATACTCAAGATCAAGTAAAGCTTCCTTTGCATAATATTCTGCTTTTTCATCATATTTTGTCTTAAAAAACTCTCCTACGCTTTTATACAAAGCTTCTGTTTTCTCTACCCTCTCCTGTTTGTTTTTTATTTCTAAGACACTTTTAAGTTTATCTAAAAATTCTTTTTTAACTTCTTCATCAATACTAGTAGGTCTAAGAAATACCTGTACCTCTTTTTTAGGCTTTCCTTTAATTTTTACTAATTCTTCTATAATATCTACTATTTTAAGAATTGTCTCGTAACCAGCTTTAATGCCATTCTCCATCTCTTCTTCTGAAACAAAGTTGCCACCACCCTCTATCATAGTTATCCCATTTTTTGTACCAGAAACAACAACATTAAGTCTACTCTGTTCCATTTCCTTAAAAGTAGGATTTATTATATACTTGCCATCTATTAAGCCAACCCTCACACTTGCAACAGGACCATTAAAAGGTATATCAGATATAGAAAGAGCCGCACTAGCAGCTATAACTCCCAAAACATCTGTTGGATTTTCCTGGTCAACAGCAATAGTCATTGGTACAACCTGCACTTCATTCCTAAACCCAGAGGGGAATAGTGGCCTTATAGACCTGTCAATTATCCTTGATATAAGAACCTCTTTATCGCTAGGTTTACCTTCTCTTTTGATAAATCCACCAGGTATTTTACCAGCTGCATAAAATTTCTCTATGTAATTAACAGAAAGCGGGAAAAAACCTGGATCCTCCTTTACCTCTTTTGCCATAACAGCCGATGAAAATATTACAGTATCCCCATATTGAACAATAACAGAGCCATTTGCCTGTCTTGCAACTTTCCCAGTAGAAATTAATAATTTTTTATTATTTATAGTTAACGAGACACTTTTTTCTTGCATAAAACCTCTTTTACTTTCTTAGCCCTAATTTTTCTATAACATTTTTATAAGACTGAAAGTTTTTTTCCTTAAGATACTTTAATAATTTTTTCCTCTTAGAAATAAGATCAAGTAACCCTTTTTTAGTATGAAAATCTTTCTTGTGAACATCTAAATGTTCAACAAGATATTTTATTCTGTTTGTCAAAAGTGCTATCTGCACTTCTGGAGAACCTGTATCACTTGGTTTCCTGGCAAACTCTGCCATAACTTCTTGTTTTTTTTCTTTTGTTAAAGCCATTACTTTCTCCTTTATTTATTTTAAACCTAAAATAATTTCTTATTTTTAAAATTTAAACATAAAATTTAATCAATTATTTTGCAAAATAACTAAAATTATTAATTCATCTATGCTTAAGAAATTATAATAAAGCTAATATTTCCTTACCATGTTCATCTGGTTTAACTTTTTGAAAAATCTTTAATATCTTACCGTTTTCATCTATTATAAATGTTGATCTTTGAGTGCCAAAAAACTCTTTGCCATACATACTTTTTTTTACCCACTGCCCATACATCTCTATAACCTTATGATCAGGATCACTTAATAAATAAAAAGGCAGATTCAATTTTTTCTTAAACTTTAGGTGTGAATCAATACTATCAGTACTTATACCTATTACAATAGCCCCTTTAGATATTATATCATCATATACATCTCTAAAACTACAAGCCTCTTTAGTACAACCAGGAGTATTATCTTTAGGATAAAAATATAACACAACTTTTTTACCTCTAAAATCAGATAAACTTACTTTTTCTCCATTATCAGCAAAAAGTGAAAAATCAGGGGCAAGGTCATTAATATTTAACATAAAAAACTCCTATTTTTTAATTTGACAATAGAAAATAACAAATAGTAAATATTATAAAATAAATATTTTAAAAATCAATTGTCAATTTACAAACAAAATAATCTGTTAAAAACTTCTTTGAATTAAGGTCTAAAATAGGAAAAAAAATTAAAAGATTTTCTAATTCACTAATATCTAATTTTTTGGCTATTTCAATATATTTCTTTAGTATTATTTGATGAAGATTAAACTTTTTAATTATTGCCTGATCATTGACTTTATTAACAATCATTTTTTTAATAGTATACAACATCTTAATTGTTGAAAAAAGATTTTTAATAAGTACGCCATATTCAGAGACGTTGATAAAATTTATAATACTGTTCAAAGCAGATTCTATTTTTCTATTTATTATATCATCTATTATTGAAAAAACAGATACATCTATTTCTTCAATTATATAAGGCAGATCTTTAATTTTTATTACTTTATCAGGATTATTTTTAAGATAGTAATCTATTTTTTCTATTTCATACAAACTCGTAATATTTTTAGAAAGAAAATCTATAACTATTGGGTCTATTTTTTTACTGAACTTCTCTATTAAAATATTAGCAATCTGATAAGGTTTTGGAAGAAAAAAAGGAAAAGTTTTAATGCTTTTATCTATTCCATCAATTGGTTTTTCAGTATAAAAAATAATAGCTATTATATCAGATTTTTTACTAAGCTTTAAAATAGAGTTTATATCATCTTTTTTTTGCACATAAACCTTTATGTACCTAAGATCAGAAAAAAGCGTTTCCTCTGTTGCATTAATAAAAACCGAGGGATTAAAAGATTCCAATAATATTTTATCAAGATGTTGATGATTTTTAAAGATATCTTTTTCCCATTCATCAACTTTTATTTTAATAAGTTTAACATCATCACCATAAAAAAGTAATATCATTATTTTATAAAATCTTCTTCTTTATTCTTTTCTTTTTCTATAGATTCATAAATCACAAGTATTTTATCATCAAAAACTGACACTACTATCTTAGACCCAGGTGTATACCATATTGTATTATTATCCTCTTTTTTAGCAAATTGACCATATTTTTCATTAATTTTTGAGAAGATTTTATCTTCTAAATTTTCTTTTTTATTTAAACTAATCTCAACTTTATAAAGTCTCTCTACACCAAAGCTGTCTTGCCTAAATAGAAACTTTATAGGAGCTTCAGGATTTGTATTGTCAACAATTTCCTCTTTTGATATAACAAATACTACTTTTTTTTCAAGTTCAAGAAGATTTTTAATTTCTTCAAGACTCATACCCCATTTATATTTATCATACCCCTCTTCTGTTTTTTTCTTCTTACTTTTCTCAATATTTTCAGAAACAACAGTCTTATCAGGATCAACATCATACATTAGATTTATAACAATAGGTAAATTTAAATTTTTCAATTTGGTCTCCCCTATTTTAGAAAGGTCGATTGGTCTCTTCCTTATTGTTATATCAGCTGACATAGCGTTTGGTTCCTGTTTTATTGAAAACTTTGTATTATACTTCCTTGGATCCTCTGAAAAATCCCTTATATATATATTACCAACATAATTTACTTTACCCTCTTCAACATTAAAACCAAATCTTCTCTCTGTTTCAATCTCTTTTATTTCCTTAGTACTCGATGATCTGGTAATAGCAGGTGAATTATTTTCACCTATAAACCTCGTAATAAAATAGAAACCTGATTTAACTACAAATATATGGATATTATCTTCATCAGGATCTATTCTTATCTCTTTTGATCCACCCTCTTCACCCTCCAAATTAAAATATAAAGGCAACTCCTGTAAATCATTTTTAGCGAAAGTAGTACTAAATATAACCACCCCATAACCTTCGGGTAAAGTATCACCTTCAATGGATTTTACACTCATTATATAACTTTTACCGCAAGAAAAAATAAAAATAGAAATCAATAATAAAAATATCTTTTTTACCATTTTATTCTCCTTAAAATAAGAAATATTATAACCCTAAAACATCTTTCATCGAATATATCCCACTCTTTTTATCCTTTACCCATAAAGAAGCTTCAACGGCCCCTTTAGCAAAAGTTTTTCTTGAGTGTGCTTTATGTACAAACTCAATTCTTTCTCCTAAGGTTGAAAATATTACATAGTGTTCACCTATTATGTCCCCCGCTCTAACAGCAAGGACTGCAAACTCATCAGGAGTTTTTTCTTTAATACCTTCTCTTCCAAAAACCATATTTTCAGGGTATTTCCTTCCAGTAGCCTTTGCTGCAACTTCAGCAAGTTTTAATGCAGTCCCACTAGGTGCATCTTTTTTAAACCTGTGGTGATATTCAACTACTTCAAGGTCATAATCTTTATCTTTTGACAGAACTTCTCCTGCCTTTTCTAAAATATTAAATAACAGATTTATGCCAATACTATAATTAGGACTATAAACTATAGGAAAACTATTAGAATATTCTTTTACCTTACTATTTTGTTCATCATTTAAACCTGTTGTACCAATTACAATTGGTTTTTTATAATTAATATTTTTTTCTAAAAGATCCATTGTTGACAAAGGAGTTGTAAAGTCTATAACAACATCGCTGGATTTTAAAAGTTCATCTTTATTAAATCCTAAAACAAGATTAAAAAATGTCTTGCCTATCTCTGGGTGATCTTTTTTCTCACATATATAAGATAAACAAGCCTCTCCTCTTTCGATAACAGATTGGCATAATTCAATCCCCATTCTTCCTCTTGCACCATTTATACCTATTTTAGTCATTATCACTTTCCTCCTTTGTAATCTGAGGAAAACACTTTTTACATTTAACATAACCACTTTTTTCTGGTATAGACCTTATATACCATCTCAATTCCGGATCTATCATATAAGCATCAGGACAAGGGTTTTCAGTTGAATGTACTATCTTACTATCTGCTGAGCCAACGTAAGGTGTGCGTTTTAAAATAGGTTTTATATTTTTTTTGTCGCCAAATATTTTAGAAAACATTTCTCCTCCTTAAAGAGAAACAATATTGTTTTTTCTAATAAGTAAAATTTAACCTTTTTATTTATTTTTTTATAATTACAAATTTTAGATTTAAAAATTGGAGGACTAAAATGTATTCATTTTTTAATGGGAGAATTATTATAACTAAAGGCGATATAACAGAAGAAAAAACAGAAGCAATTGTGAATGCTGCAAACTCTACTCTAATGGGTGGGGGTGGTGTTGATGGTGCAATACATAAAAAAGGTGGGCCACAAATATTAGAAGAATGTAAAAAACTAAGAAAGAACCAATATCCAGAGGGATTGCCAACAGGTAATGCAGTAATAACATCTGCCGGTAATTTAAAAGCAAAATATGTAATCCATACAGTTGGTCCAATATTCAAATTAGACCCTACCCCTGATGAATCTCTTATTCAATGTTACTACCACTCATTAAAAATAGCAAGAGAAAATAATATTAAAAGCATATCATTTCCATCAATCTCAACTGGAGCATATGGTTTCCCAAAAGATAGAGCAGCCAGATTAGTCGCAAAATTTCTTGAAAACTATATTAAAAACTATAATACCCCTGAAATAATAAAACTCATCTTTTACTCTCTAGATGATCTTAAAATATTTTTAGAAAAAAGTAATTGGAAAAAAGAAGAGGTCTAACCCTCTTCTTTTTATAGAAATTTATTTACCTAATTTTGATATTAAAGGAACAAGAATAAGAGAAACAATAGAAAGAAGTTTTATCAGAATATTTAAAGAAGGCCCTGATGTATCCTTGAAAGGGTCCCCAACAGTATCACCAGTAACAGCTGCTTTATGAGGATCGGATCCCTTCTTATATCCTTCCAATTTTCCAGCCTCTATATACTTTTTAGCATTATCCCATGCCCCCCCTGCATTCGCCATAAATAATGCAAGAAGAACACCAGTTACAGTTGCACCTGCAAGGAGTCCCTGAACAGCTTTAAAACTTTCTTTGCCAAAAATAAGAATTACAACAAGAGGAGTTAAAACAGCAATAAGCCCTGGCACAATCATTTTTGCTATTGCTGCTTTTGTAGAGATATCAACGCACTTTCTATAATCTGGTTTTGCCTTACCTTCCATAAGACCAGGGATCTGTTTGAATTGTCTTCTTACCTCATCTACCATGCTCATCGCAGCCTTACCAACTGATTCCATTGTTAAAGCCGAGAATAAGAAAGGTAAAAATGCACCAATAAACAACCCTATAACAACTATTGGGTCTACGATATTTATTATTATATTACCTGCTTTATCAACTATATTAGTTAAATCTATTCCTTCTTTTTGAAAATTAGAAATCAGTGAAGATCCAAAAGCAGAGAAAAGAGCAAGAGCGGTCAATGCTGCTGAACCTATCGCAAACCCTTTTCCTATAGCTGCAGTTGTATTTCCAAGTGCATCAAGTTTATCAGTAATACTTCTTATCTCAGGACCTAATCCAGACATTTCAGCTATACCACCTGCATTATCTGCAATAGGCCCATAAGCATCAACAGTCATTGTAACCCCAACAGTTGCAAGCATCCCAACACCAGCAAGTCCTATACCATAAAGACCTGCTAACATGTATGAGAAAAAGATTCCAACTACAATAAGGATTATAGGTAAAACAGTACTCTCCATACCAACAGCAAGCCCTGATATTATGTTTGTTGCGTGTCCAGTCTTTGAAGCTTCTGCTATCTTTTTTATAGGTGAACCAGATGTATACCATTCTGTTATAAGACCTATTAATATACCTACAACATTACCTATTGCAACAACAACAAAAGGAGAATAATTTATATTACCAGAAGATAGCACCCATATACCTTGAACCTGACTCAAGTCAAATACTAAAACACCTATGTATGAACCAATAAAGGTTAAAACTGTTGCAATATAGGTTGTATTTCTTAAAGCAGCAGCAGGATTTACTCTTTTAAAAATTTTCATAGAAAGTATACCAATTATAGAAGACAACAATCCCACAAACGCTACAAAAAGAGGATAAAACATTGTCCCAAATACTGTCTCTTTTGCAACTTCCTTGCCAATAAACATACTAGCTGCTATTGTTATTGTAGCTATTACAGAGTTAACATAAGACTCAAAAATATCAGCCCCCATACCTGCTATATCACCAACATTATCACCAACATTATCTGCTATTACAGCAGGGTTTCTTGGGTCATCCTCTGGAATACCAGCCTCAACTTTACCAACAAGATCAGCTCCAACATCAGCAGCTTTAGTATATATACCACCTCCAACCCTAGCAAAAAGAGCAATAGACGAAGTACCCATACCAAAACCAGATATAAGATTAACTGTATTTGGATCACCCCAAATCATATAAAGAAAACCTAACCCTAAAAGACCTAACGAAGCAACAGATAATCCCATTACAGCCCCACCATTATAAGCAACCTCTAGTGCTGCATCCTGTCCCTTCTTAGCTGCATTTGCTGTTCTTGAGTTAGCTGCCGTTGCTGACTTCATACCAAAAAAGCCTGCTAATATAGTAAACAATGCTCCACCTAAGAAAGATATTGCTATTTCTAATTGAAACCCTATAGTTAATAGTAAAAATACTACTACTACAAAAACAGCAAGATATAAATATTCCCTCTTTAAGAAAGCCATAGCTCCTTCTGCTATTGCCTTCTCTATCTCCTTCATTTTCTCTGTGCCTGCTTCTTTCTTCTTAAGGGCTATATATATTAATAGAGCTAATATAAGCCCAATAATAGATATAACTGGCACCCACAGTTTAATATCCATACATCCTCCTCAATAAAGTTATTTAATAACATAAATTTTAGATTAAAATTTAATAAAAAGTCTATTTCTAAATTATTATTTTAATAGTTTCTATTTCACTAAAGTCCTTTTTGTCTATAAGCTAAAAAATAAAGTAATAATTGTAAGAAATTACATATATGATACTTTAGGTTTACATTTATTAAGATATCAAAGAGAGTAATCCCTTATTAGGTTATGAGATTACTCCCTAAAATCATATAATTATTTATTAAAGTCTTTAAAGCCCCAATCCCTTATCAATAACAATCTTAGTAATCGAAAGTACCTCAGCAGTTTCAACTCTTACTGTTTTTAGGAATATTTCATAATTATCCTTTTTTGTATATACTTTACCTGTTATAAGTATTTTCGCACCTAAAAACTTGCCCAATTTTGCGGACTTATCCTCATCAAAAAGGTCTGATGATTGTAATTCAAGTTCTTTTAAAATAGACTGAAGGTCCTTTCTTTCAACCATTTTGAAAATTTTATTATTAGCAAGTGATAATGCTATCTGTTCTGTAAAATATTCAGCCTGCTTTTTAATTTGATTTTCACTTGTAGTTAGATTTATTATTGCAGTAGGTGTTCCTGCTTCTATTTTTACAGAAGAATAATCAACAAGTTGAGTAATTGCTTTGTCGAAAAGTTCCTTTAATATTTCCTCTTTCTTAATTCCTTCCTTTTTTGTGGCCTTAAAGTACTCATCTCTTATCTCTATTTTACCCTCGACAAGATATGATAATTCCTCTTTTACAAGTCCAATTATTATACTTTCAAGTTTATCAGTAGTAAAGTTTTCGCCAGTATGGTGGCTTACTGCCCCCTGAGAACCACCCTCACTCTCTCCCCTTTCACCATAAGTAAGAAAAATATATTTGCCAGAAGTATATTGAGAGATTTGACGCAAAACATACTCACCCATTAATGGGAGTCCCCCTGTACCTACTGATGATATCTTTATACCCATAGCTTTAGCATCTTTTACAGCATTAACATAAGTATATTTCTGGTCTTCATAATCAAGATGAGGTGGTGCATCTGTGATTATAAAAGCAAGTCTAATCCCATTATTATTCCATTTAATATACTTTATAGTATCCTTTAAAGCCTCCTGTAAGTCTTCAGGGCCATCCCCTCCCCCAGAAGCAAAAACTTGATCAAGCTCTTTTTTAAAATCATCAAGATTATCTGTAAGTGGAACTACTTTAGTAACATATTCATCACCCCTATCTTTGTAAAGAACCATCCCAAACCTTACTTTAGGTTTTGGTTTAAATGATGAGATATTAAGATATATTATTTCTATAGTGCTCTTTAGTCTTTCTATCTCCTCACCCATACTACCAGTTGTATCAAAAACAAATACTATATCAAGTGGGATTTCGTTGAAGACTGGCCTTTTATCTAATAATTGGATCTCATAAACCCTTTTCCCTTCTCTTGTGAACTCAAGCTCTTTAGTTATATTGTTAAATTCAATCTTGACTTTAAACTTATCTTCTTTATACTCAGAAGGGAAAAACAGATAAGACCCATCAGATAATGTTAAGCCTTTCTCCAGCCTCTTATTAGAAGAGTTGCTTACCGTTATAAGAGCATTTGGGATACTCTTATTCTCTCTGTCTATAACTTTAAATATTATTCTTTCTTTTATATTGATAGGAAAAAATGTAACTTTATCTTTGTATTTCTCAAGAAAATTAACAAAATAATTAAATTGCTTATTGTCATCAGAATACCCTGCTTTTAAACCTGATTCAGCGGGTGGAGTATAAACTTTTTCACTTTTTCCTGCCACACGCTCAGGTAAACCATCAGCTGGTTTTAAACTTTTTTCCACAAATAACTTACCTTTAACACTATCTTCTTCTGACTTTTTTGAATACTCTTCTGTTTTATAATCTCCCTTATCAACTTTGCTATAAATCTTTTCATCAGACTCTGAATCTTTATAAGTTGCTGTTTTACTTGATGTTGAACAATATGATAATACTAAAAAAAATAAAACTATGCAAAAACTAAACTTTAAACAGTTTTTCATTTTAACCCCCATTTTTTAAATAGAAAAGATTATATATATAAATTAAATATTAACATATAATTTTACAATTTATTTAATTACATTAAATTATTTTAAAAGCTTGTTATATATTGATAATATCATACCTAGTTAATACACAAAGAAGACAAAAAAGGAGTTTATAATGAATAATAATCAAAAAAACATCTATTTATTAGTCGGTTATTTTATAATTTCAATACTACTTTGGGACACTTTCATATTCTATCCATTTAAGTTATTTGTAGTAATGTTGCATGAGATAAGTCATGGGATTATGGCTGTAATTTTTGGTGGCAGTATAGTAAATATTCAGATAGACAAAGCAATAGGTGGATATTGTGCATATACAACAAGTGGTGGTTTTATATCTGAATTATTTGTAGCAAGTGCTGGTTATCTAGGCAGTCTATTTTGGGGAGGAGTAATATTAATAGCATCCGCTAAAACAGAAAAAGATAATATTATCTCCTTAATCATAGGAATTACAAGTCTTATAATAACTTATTTTGTTATAAAAACAGGAGAATTATTTGGTATAGTTTTTAGTTTAGCTTTTTCATTACTAATGATATCTTCATTCTTCTTTATAAAAGGCTCTTTTCATGACTATTTACACAAATTTTTAGGTCTATTAAGTTGTATGTATGCAATTGTAGATATGAAAGAAGACCTGGTAGATAGAAGCAACATAGGGAGTGATGCAGATAAAATATCAAGTCTGACAGGGATACCATCAGTAGCAATAGGGATTTTTTGGATATTAATTTCGTTAATATTCATGTTTCTTGTTTTAAGATATATAATAAAACTAATAAATAGAGAAAACTTAAAAAATAAAACATGATAAAATTTAGAATTTTAAATAAATTTTTGTAAAATTACAAGTATATAATATTCATACATTAGTTGAGGAAGTTTATAATTGTGAAAAAATTATTTTTTACACTTTTTTTAATTTTATTACTTGATACCAGTTATAGTGAGTCTTTTTTAGACCCCTTAAAAATAAAAAATCAATACATTTTTTATCTTCCATATTTATTTATGCAAAATGAAACAAAATTCGACAACAAAAATTTATTCCAATTCAATTTATTCAAATCAAACACATTCTTAAGTTATGGGGCAATGAATTCCAGAGGGATTATAGACCTTGAAACAACATATACAGAAATAGAATATATTTATTATATATTGCCAAATCTTAAGATCAAAATTTCATTCCCATTCATATATGACAGTGGTGGATATTTAGATCCAATAATAGAGGGTTTTCACCACGCAGTTTCATTACCAAATGGAGGAAGAGATACATGGTATAACAATAAAATCTATGTATGGTTTGAGGAAAAAAATTTATTAATAGATAAAAGTTGTTATGGTTTTTCAAATCCATCAATATTTATAAGTAATGAAATAATATCTATCAACCCGTACATTTCATTCACCATAGGAATAAAACCTGGTATTATAGATAATCTAATAGTATCTACAAAAACATGGGATATAGGTAACTTCTTAAGTTTTAACTATTTTTTTAATGATTTATTCTTATATTCAGGAACTGGTATTGTTTTTATGATAGGTAATGACTTTTTTAAAAATAATTTTTACAGAAAAAAAAACTTTATATTTAATTATAGTATAGGCGGTGGTTTAAAAATATATGAAAATACTGCTTTTATTTTCGGTCTGTATATTCAAACAAGCCCCTACAAAACAGGAATTAAAAGGATTGATAGAATAAGTATTATAAACTCCTATGGTTTTAGGTTCAACATTTCCAAAAATACAATTCTTCAATTTAACATTGATGAAGATTCATTTACATTTGCTGGAACAGATATAAGTTTTAATATATCAATGGAGATAAAATTATAATTTTTTTAAAACTCTTGACATCCTTTTTTAAAATATTTATATTATAAACAGTTACTATAAAAAAATATTATTAAAACTAAATTAGGAGGTGTTATAGTGAGAAAAAAAATTATTGGGTTATCCCTTGCTTTCCTGTTTGTAATTACAGGATGGGCTAATCAGGGTGTAACAGACAAAGAGATTAAAATCGGTGGTTTTTTACCACTATCAGGGATTGTAGGGTTTATAGGTCAGGGTGTTCAAATTGGTATGGATACTTATGCTAAATATTATAATGCTGAGCTTGCTACCAAAGTAGGTGATGGAAAGACAATGTCAATAATCTTCCTTGATGATCAGTTTAAAGCTGAAAAAAGTGTTGATGCTGCAAAAGAATTGATAAACAACCATAAGGTATTCGCAATAGTAGGTGCTGTTGGAACACCTGGTATATTAGCTACAATGGACCTGATTGCAAAAACTGGAATACCTTTTGTTTATCAGGGAAGTGGGGTAAAAGTTCTTTTTGATCCACCAAAAAGAAATGTATTCCCAGTTCAACCTGGATACGTATTCGAAGGTGTTTCATTTGTTAAATTCATAGCAGACTTTTTAAACAAGAAAAATATTGTATACGTATATCAATCTGATGCTGGTGTAGTTGACGCTGCGAAAGAGTGTCTTGAAGGAATGAAAAAGGCAATGGACAAATACAAAAGAAAAGGTGTAAAACTTATTGGCGAAATTACATATTCAAGTACTGATTCAGACTTCAAACCAGTTGCAACAAGAATAAAAGAACTTAATCCAGATGCAGTTGTATTATTTGCTTTCGGTGGTGCAGCAATAGCAGTAGTTAAAGCAGCAAGAGATGCTGGTATTGACCTTATAAATACTCCTTTTGTTACAACATATGTTAACTCAGACCCTGTTTTCTTTAGTTTAGGTGGTTCTTCATGGAACGATGTTTATGTAGGTGCATGGGCAAGCCCATCTGAAGGTGATTACTTCAAAAACTTTATGAGAGTATGGAAACAATACTCTGGTTCCAAGAGAGACCCAAGCCCTTATAATATAGCAGGATGGATAGCTATGGAAACATTTACTGAAGGGCTAAAAAGGGTTTATAAAAGATTCGGTGGCAAACTAACATGGGATAACTATATAAAAGCTATGGAAACATTTAATGAAAATGGTGGATGGAAAGATGGTATGGCATATAAACTTGCATACAAACCATTTAACCCATCAGATCCATCAACAAGATATCCTCAAGCATATCTATATTTCATAGTAGGAAAAGAAAAGAAATACCAAATCTATAAAAAAGCTAAAAGTTTAGAAGATCTTTTCATATACGCTGCTGAATAAAATCTAAATTCTAATATAAAGGGAGCAGTAGCTCCCTTTTTTTATCAATTATAACTTTTATTATTTTTAATTGAATTAATCAATATAGTGAGTAAATTAAAGACATAATATTTAAAATAATTTATAATATTATATACAATTTATATTTATTATTATCATAAGGATTTTATTTTGTAATTTTAACTCTTTTTAAACACATAAAACCAACATTTTTATTAAATTTTATCATAAAATTTTAAAACTTTTAGTTTATTTTTTTTGATATTAACTACCAAAAATTAAATAAAGGGATTCAAATGGATAATAATCTTGATAATAAGTATAATCCAAAAGAAATAGAAAACAAGTTATACAATTTCTGGGAAGAAAATAAATTTTTTCACCCTCAAGTTGATAAAAATAAAAAGCCTTTCTGCGTTGTAATACCACCTCCTAATGTCACAAGTGTTTTACACATGGGGCACGGGCTTAACAATACTATCCAGGATGTAATTGTAAGATATAAAAGGATGAGCGGATACAACACACTGTGGGTGCCAGGAACTGACCATGCTGGAATAGCTACACAAAACGTAGTAGAAAGAGAAATAGCAAAAGAAGGCCTTACAAGACATGATTTGGGCAGAGAAAAGTTTTTAAAAAAAGTATGGGAATGGAAAGAAAAATATGGAAACGCTATTATAAATCAACTAAAAAAAATAGGATGTTCCTGTGATTGGGACAGAACAAGATTTACAATGGATGAAGGATTAAGCAACGCTGTTAGAAAAGCTTTTGTAAAATTATATGAAGAAGGGCTTATATACAAAGATGAATATATAATTAACTGGTGCCCAAGATGTGAGACAGCCCTTTCTGATGAAGAGGTAGAGTATAAAGAAGAAAATAGTAAACTATATTACATAAAATATTATATAGTTGGCAGTGATGACTATCTTATTGTAGCAACAGTAAGACCTGAAACAATGCTGGGAGACACTGGTGTAGCTGTAAATCCACAAGATAAGAGATATAAAGACTTTGTTGGCAAAAAAGTTATATTACCATTAGTAGGAAGGCATATACCAGTTATAGCTGATGATCATGTTGACCCGCACTTTGGTACAGGAGTACTTAAAATAACCCCTTCTCATGATAAAGATGATTTTGAAATAGCAAAAAGACATAAATTACCATTATTATGCGTTATAGATATTAAAGGTAAAATGAACAATAACGCAGGAAAATACAAAAACTTAGATAGATTTGAAGCAAGAAAAAAAATAGTAGAAGACCTGGAAAAAGAGAGCCTTTTAATAAAAATAGAAGATTATAAAAACTCAGTTGGTAGATGCTACAGATGTGATACTGTTATTGAACCCTATGTATCACCACAGTGGTTTGTTAAAATGGCTCCATTAGCTGAAAAAGCAAAAGAAGTTGTTGAAAAAGATATAATAAGATTAATACCAGAACAATGGAAAAAAGTCTATCTCAACTGGATGGAAAATATAAAAGATTGGTGTATCTCAAGACAAATATGGTGGGGGCACAGAATACCTGCATGGCAATGTCATGATTGTGGAAAATATACAGTAAAATTAGAAGACCCAAACGTATGCAGTTATTGCGGTTCTAAAAATATAAAACAAGAAGAAGATGTTTTGGATACATGGTTTTCATCCTGGCTCTGGCCATTATCAACTCTAGGATGGCCTGATGAGACTGAAGATCTTTCTTACTTTTATCCTACAGACTTTTTATCTACAGCCCCAGAAATATTATTTTTCTGGGTTGCCCGCATGATAATGGCTGGTCTCTTTTTTAGAAATAAAATTCCTTTTAAAGACGTCTATCTTCACTCAACAGTGTGTGATGCTCATGGAAGGAAAATGAGTAAGTCATTAGGAAATGGTATTGACCCACTCGAAATAGTAGAAGAATTTGGTGCAGATTCTTTAAGATTTTCCATACTATACCTTGCTCCAATTGGGCAAAGGATAAGATTATCAAAAGATAGTTTTGAAATGGGATACAAGTTTGCAAACAAAATCTGGAATGCAGCAAGATTCATTTTTTTAACTATGAATAGTATAGAAAAGTTCCAATATAAAAATATAGCTGACATAAAACTTGATGAATGGGATAAATGGATACTAAAAGAGCTTTCTGAGTTAATAAATAGATGCAACTCTAATTTAGAAAAATATAGATTCAATGAACTTACAAATGATATCTACCATTTTATATGGGATAATTTCTGTGACTGGTATATAGAAGTCTCTAAAACAAAAGAAAATAAAAATGAAGCTGTTTCTCTACTCCTTTATATTTTAGAGATTTTACTAAGGGTACTACATCCAATAATGCCATTTATAACTGAAGAAATATGGCAAAAATTACCCAATAAAACCGGTAAGACAATTGTTCTTTCCCAATATCCAAAAGAGTCTTATAAAATAGAAGGTGTAACTAAAGAAATTGAAACAATAAAAGAATTAATATACATAATAAGAAACATAAGAGGTGACTTTAAAATAAAACCAACAGAATTTGTAAAGGTAGCTGTTGAATCTGACAAAGAAATAAGAGAATATATAACAAAAAATGAAGCAGTAATAAAAACTCTTGCCAAGGTAAAAGAAATAGAAATAAAAGAAACAATTGAAAAACCAAAACAAAGTATATGTGGAATAGGTAACGGTTTTAAAGTATATGTATTAATAGACGGAGATATAACTGAACAAATAAAAAGATTGGAAAAAGAGGAAAAAGAAATAGAAAATAAAATAAATATAATAAAAGGGAAATTATCCAATTCTTCTTTCTTATCAAAGGCACCTCAGGAAGTAATAGAAAAAGATAGAGAGGAGATGGAAAAATTAAATGAAAGAATTAGAAAAATTAAAGAAATGAAATCTCAAATATAAAAGGGGATAAAATGAGAAGAGACAATATAAAATGGATAAGTTTATTTACTTTTAATATAGGTTTTGGTTTACTCCTGATATATTTTTTAAAAATTTTTTTTAGCTTTAATGGTTTATATCCGTTTATCTCTCTTTTTTTTATATTTATATCTTTTGGTATATCATCTCTTCTGTTTTTCTTCTTCGAAGAAAAACTAAATTTTAATAGTTTGAATCGCGTTTCATTTATAGCCACAACTGTACTACTAACAATATTAAGTTTTATTCTTAATTCATATAATGAAGCAAAATCATTGTTACCAACAGTTTTAATATTTATTCCAATCTCAATGTTAATATTTTCATTTCATAAAACTGAAATTAAAAATAATGTTTCATTGTATTATTTAAGTTTTTCTGGTATAGTAATAGGTATTTTATTCTATTTTTTAATTATTTTATTTCTACCAAATTCTATTTCACTTTTTCTCTCTATAATTTTTATTACTATTTCAGGATGGTACATCTCATGGAAAAATAATTTATATATCCTCTTAGGTTCTATTGTAGTAATATTAATTGTTCTATTTAATATCCAAAAATTAGACAACAAGTTTTATAATGAAATATCCATCAAAGATATTAAAGAAAATGTTTTATCAAAAGAAGAAATAGAAGTAAAAGGAGTATTTTTCAATAACCATTATTACACTTTCTATTTTAACAATGCTAATGTTAGTAAATTCAAAAATAGTCTTTATGAATTATTCTACAATAAAATAATAGAAAATCCTTACATTCTAATATTAAATGGTGGCGGAGGAGTGGATGTTTCAGCAGCAATATATTTCAATATTAAAAAAATAGATGTTACAGAAAACAATCTGGAAGTTATAGAACTACTTAAAGATAATTTTAGTTCATATACGGGGGGAATATATCATAACAAAAATGTTATGTATTATAGGTCAGAGGTATTGCCATTTTTAATCGGCCAAAACAAGAAGTATAATATAATACAAATAAATGACTTTCAGGACCTACTTAACAAACCTTTGGCAAATTTTTCATTAGAATATATAGAAATATATACAAAACTTCTTGAGAAGAAAGGAATAATATATTTTGTTCTTAAAAAATGGGATAAATATAATGTATCTGTTATTTTAAATACTATATCAACTTATTTGAACAGATTTAGAAAAACACTTCATGAAACAGTAAGGATAATAAAATTAAATGACAACAATATTTTAATATTCAAACCAGAGGGATTTAACCAGGATGAATTAGTAAAAATAAACGATTTTTGTAATCAAAACTATTATGATATACTAACAATCGATAAGTTTTTAGACAAAAAAGAACTAAAATATTTACCGTATATAGAAAAACACAGAGTTTTCCCTTATAGTATTTTTTCATACAATTTTAAAGAAGATAAAATAATTTCAAAGTTTGCAGCAATCCTGATAATAATAGGCATTATATTGACTTCAGTTTTATGTTATATAATTATAAAAAAGAAAAAAAGCTTAAAAAATGTATACACATCAAATCTTTTATTATATTCTATATTGTCTATGTCTGGAATAGGTCTATTAATACCATCAATTTTTTATTATATATTCCCTCTTAATGAGGATATATTTTTATCTAACTCAATAATATTTTCTGGCTTTCTTTTCTTTACAATAATTCTTATTCCTTTAATCAGTTACAAAATAAAACTCAATAAGAGAGTTGTAATAATATTGCACTCTTTTTCATTAGTATTTTTAATATTATCTTTTATGTTTCTATATAATATAATACTATTTATAGCAAATTTTGGCTTTATAAAAAGAATAATTCTAATAATTATATTCTTATCCCCTATATTTGGAACAGTATTTTCAGCAAGAATATTTTCAATTAGATGGTGGTCGAAAATAAATGAAAAAACAATCTATCTAAATTGGGCGATAATGTTATTAGTATTAAGCACAAGTATATTAATAGGGTTTGTTTTAACTTTTTTTGGTAATTTAGTAGTATTATGGGTATTCAGTATTTTATTAGAATTATTATCTTTAATAACTTTTCTAAAATTAGATTATTTTTATAAAAAAAATAATTATATTTATAGAAGATATGGTATATAAAGGGTATTAATGTGTTATGGTATTCACAAGCTTCAAGAGAAATAGAAAAAAAGAAAGTAGTATTAAGAATTGACATTGACAGCCCTATAATAGAAAACGATTTTTTAATAAAAGAAAAGGTATTAAGATATAAAAAATTAATAGAAGAATTAAAATATAGAAAAGCAAAAGTCTTCGTGTTATTTGAAGTAGGTACAACAAGATCAAGAAATAACAGAAAAGTCAGTATAAAAGAAATTTCAGAGATATTAGCAAAAATATTTGATATTAAAATAAATTATCCTAATAAACCTGACGTATCAAATTTACAATATTTTCTAGAAGAAATATTACCAGGGGAGTTTTTATTCTGGGAAAATTTAGCACTTACAGAAGAAGAGGAAAATAAAAATTCTAAACTATTTAATAAAATAAAAGAATGGGCTGATTTTTTTATCGATGACTCAATCAATATTATCCCAAAACAGGAGTACAATTCAAATAAAATAAAAAAAGATATTCAAACAATTTTAGGCCCAAACTTTGAAAAAGAGATAACACTTATTAACAATATAATATCATCCCCAAAACATCCTATTGTGTTTATTATCGGTGGGATTCAAATTGAACAGTTTATAGTAGAAAACCTATTGCCACTTACATATAAAGCTGATTACCTACTATTCACTGGAGCTTGGGTATCCTACTATGCAAACAAGTTTTATGGAGTTAAAGAAGATGAATTAATTGATAAGAAAGGAATAAAAATATTTGATAGCATAAACAAAGACTTTTTTAAAAGGCCTAATGTTATATTCCCCGAATATGTAAAAGTATATCACCCTATTTCATTAAAAACAGCTGAAATGCCAATGGAATTTATAAAAGAAGGATTGTATATAAGTGATCTGGGCGAAAAAACATTAGAACAATATGAACAGATAATTGAAAATGCAGGCACAATAGTATGGCTTGGGGCAACGAGTAAATACTGGATAGAACCAAATTCTACATTAAAAATTGCAAATGCAGTATCAAAAAAAATATCAAATAAAATTATTTCAGGTGATGACCTTATGGAAGCTTTATATCTGACAAACTATGATGGGATTTATAAATTCGATATTGTCTACGGTGATGGGCATACAATAATTGATTTTATACTAAATAAAAACTATTTTGACTACAATTTTTAGAAAATGAACTTTTGTATTATTCTGGCTGCTGGAGCTGGAACACGTTTCGGCTCCCTTAAACAATTCGAAAAGATAAATAACAGAGAAATATTTCTTTACTCAATAGACAAGTTTTTAAAATCAGGTAAAATAGATTATACAACACTTGTTATAAACAAAGAAAAAATTGAATACACAAAAAATATACTTAAAAAAGAAAACATAAATAATATAAAAATAGTTGAAGGGGGTGAAACAAGATTCTTATCACTTATTAACGGATTAAAATATCTTCAAAACATTATTCCATTAAATCCTAATGATAATTTAATCATCCATGATGCGGCAAGACCAAATTTTTCAATCCCAACAATAGATAAAATAATAGATAAATTAAATACTTTTGAAGTTGTAACATTAGGTTATAAAATCACAGATGCACTGAAAAAAATATCAAAAGAAAAAGAGATAATATTTCTTCAGGAAGATGTAGATAGAGAAAACATATGGGCTGTTACAACACCTCAGGGATTTAAAATAAAATTATTTATAGACTTACTAAAAAATAAAGATACAAAAATTATCCCAAATATATATGATGAAACATCTTTATTTATGAAAAATAATAAATCAATTTTAATAGAAGATACCAGGTACAACATAAAAATAACTTATAAAGAAGATATTGATGTGTTAAAAAAAATAATGATAAAATAATCTCTTATAAATTTTTTAAAAATCATTACAATTTAAATTTTTTAAGTTATTTTTATAAAACATAAAAAAATAAAAAATGGAGGCAAATTATGAAGGCTTTATTTAAAATATTATTTTTATTAATACTAACACTGTTTTTAAATCAATTACTGATGGCTTATGAAGAATATAGTTCTGTTTCACCTATAAAAGTCTACATCACCGGATATGGAGGGCTATTAACATCTCATATACCAGACGAAGAAAATAAAGATTCCTCCACTAGTGAAGAAGGAACACCAAAAATGTCCAGTGTATATCTTGGAATATCTGTTATGCTCTTCTTACCTTCTGAATCTTTTGACAACCCTAATTATAGTATAATGGGCCCTATATTTAAGTTTTCATACCAAACTGAAGAAGCCTATTTTACTGACTACGACTCATATTACAACAGTTATGACTTTGGTTTTTCATACAATTCAATTAATGCCGGGGCTGGAATAGGATTTTACGATAGTTATTCTTCAAGACTTTTATATATGATATTTAGTGTAAAGTTTGCAACCCCTTCCGAAAAAGAAAAAAATATATCAGGTATTATCATAAAACCAGAAAACATGTGGGGACTACATTTTGACTTTGGGATCTCTTGGGAGTACATTTAACTTTATAATAGGTGCTAAACTAGGATTTAGTGTGGGTGGATACAACGCTGTAGTATTTGAATCATACTCTGTAATACCAAATGCTGAAGCATACTTTGGGTTAGGTTTAAGTTTTTAGATTAAATTATTAAAAGTTTTTATTATAATTTTAAAAATACTTGAAAATAAAAATTAAAACTTCGTAATTAAAATTTTAGCAAATCAAAATAAACGGTTACTTCTCAGTAAACTCTAAATCCTTTAATATTTGGTTTTTAAGGTCATTTTCATTATCAAACTTTATAACACCTCTTATAAAATTTTTGAAAGATATTCTTATTTTCTTACCATAAAGATCACCATTAAAATCTTTTATAAACGCTTCAACAATAATACCCCCAATCTTCCTGCCAAGTTTTTCATCACTTATAAAGATAAAACAATCATAAATCTTATTATCAATAAAAACATTGCCTTTATAAACACCAAACTTCGGAGCAATAATGTTATTATCTAACTTAATGTTAACGGTTGGGAAACCTATGTTCTTCCCCTTGCCATCCCCATGCTCAACAATACCTTCAATAAAAAAATCTCTTCCTAGAAATCGATTTGCCTCTTTTATCTTTCCTTCACTTATAAGTTTTCTTATCAAACTACTCGAGACCCTAAACCCATCTTTTATAACAGGTGGGACAACCATTATATTTGAAAAATGCATAATTGAATAATTTTTTAAAAAATTAATATCACCCTCATTTTTATATCCAAATCTAAAATCACTCCCAACAACAAAGTCTAAAAGTCTTATTTTAGAAGTAAAATAGTTTATAAACTTTATTGGCTTAAGCCTCATTATATCATCAGTAAAATCAAGGAGAATTAAATAATCAATACCTTTTTGTTTTAAAAACTCTATTTTATAGTCTGTAGGAGATATCATTTTTGGGGCTTTAGAAGGGCATATAATAGAAATAGGATGATTAGTAAAAGTTACAACAATAGTTTTTTTATTAGGAATAGATAATGATAACAATGTATCTATTATTTTTCTATGCCCTAAGTGAAAACCGTCGAAGAAACCAATTGTTAAGACAGCAGAGCTTAATTCAGGAATATTATTTATATCTTTAATAATTATCATTTAATCATTCTCTTATCTGACCATTACCAATAATCACATACTTATAAGTTGTAAGTTCTCTTAAAGCAACTGGCCCTCTTGCATGTAATTTATTGGTACTTATACCTATTTCTCCACCCATTCCAAACTCAAACCCATCAGTAAATCTCGTTGAAGCATTAAGATATACAGCAGCAGAAAGGACTCCATCTTTAAACTTCATCATATCTTTATAATTATTGGAAACAATAGCATCTGAGTGACCTGAACCATAAGTATTTATCATATATATAGCCTCATCAACAGAATCTACAATTTTTACAGAGAGTATAAGATCTAAATATTCTACAGTAAACTCATTTAAATCTTCAAATCTCTCAATCTCACCCACAATATCGGCAGCTTCTTTATACCCTTTTATCTTTACGTTATGTTTCATCAACACTTCAATAAGATCCTTTTTATAAGGATAATCTTTATGTATATAAAGATTTTCTATTGCGTTACATACACCTGGTCTCTGAACCTTTGCATTAACTGCTATTTGCTCTGCCATATTTTTATCAGCATCATAATTTATAAAAAGGCTACAAACACCTTTATCATGTTTTATTATTGGGATTAAAGAGTTTTGAGAAACAAAGTTTATAAGTTCTTCACCCCCCCTCGGGATAATAACATCCACACTCCCCACCATTCTTATAAGATGTAAAACAGCTTCCCTATCAGTTGTCTCAATAATATTTACCATATCAGGATCAATATTGCTCTTATCAAGAGCTTCTCTAATAATATTTCCTAAAATCTTGTTTGAATTAATTGCCTCACTCCCGCCCCTCAATATTATAGCATTAGAAGACTTTATGGTTAAAGATGATGCCTCAATAGTAACATTTGGTCTAGATTCATAAATCATGCCTATAACTCCAAGAGGAACTCTCTGTTTACCAATTAAAAGCCCATTATTAAGCCTCTTTTCATCATAAACTTCACCAACAGGGTCCGGAAGAGATATAACAGACTTAAGACTTTCTATCATGCCATCAATTCTTTTATCATTAAGTAAAAGCCTATCAAGCATTGCATTAGAAAGCCCCCTTTTCTTACCGTTATCCATGTCAATTAAATTCTCTTTTTTTATTACATCTCTATTCTTATCTAGCAATTCTGCTATTTTATAAAGAGCTCTATTTTTAATACTGCCACTTAGTGAAACAGATTTTGAATAAGCAGATTTAGCTCTTTTAGCAATATCTTCTATATAAGACTTTATATCCATTATTATATGCTCCTTAAAAAATTTTTATAGATAAATTTAATTAATAAATAAAATAAAAAAGGATACTAGAATGCCACATATAGTAATAAAAATGTACCCTGGTAGAACTGAAGAAAAAAAGAGGGAATTAGCAGAAAAAATAATAAACACAGCAATAGAGGTTTTAAATGTTGATAGGTCAGCATTTTCCCTATCAATCGAAGAAATACCCCAAGAAAAATGGATAGAAGTCTTTAAAAATGAGATAATAAACTCAAAACTCTATATAAAACCTGGTTATAATCCTTTAGAAAACAACCCATGTTAAAGGATTAAAAGATGGCTTTTGATATAACTAAAGTTGAAAAAGATAACTATATCTTAAAAATAGAAAAGGAAAAAACAAATAAAAAGGGTTATTTTTATTTTCTGTTTATAATTTTAAGTCTTGCTGCAATAATCTATTTTTCTAACCCTGATACACGATGGGTAATAGTAATAGCTGCCTCATGTATAATTTTATCAAGTTCGATATTTATATTTCACAAATATAAGATAGTGATAAACTTAAAAGATGATACTGTTTTAATTGAAAAAAAATTTATTTTATCAAAAAAAACAGTTTTCCCAACAAGAGAAATTATAGATTATAGGATAAAAGATGGAGAATCTGGTTTTCTGTTAATCCTGGTGAGGGGCATAGATATGGAGGTAATGGTAAAACCCGAAAAAAAATATACAATATTCAGGGGATCAGAGATAAAAGAAGTTGAAGCTTTATTAAAAACAATTAAGTCTTTTGTTTCACGTGAAACAAATTAAAATTTTTTAATTCAAATTTAATCCAGGACTTTTATAGTGGAAAAAGAGATAGAAGAAATATTTACAGAAGATGCTATTTCGTACCTCAAAAATATTATAAAAGAAACTAAAGGTGTTGAAGTATTTTTTGCAGGCTATTTTGACGAAAACAAACAAAAAATAGATAAAATAGAGGCTATAACTTTTGGAAACTTCGAGTTAACACCAGTATTTCTAACAAAAGCATATGCCTGTGATGTGGTTATCCATAATCATCCTGACTCTAATCTTACGCCGAGTAACTCTGATCTCCTAGTTGCAGAAAGTCTTATGAATTATGCGGGCATAAGTTCTGTCATAATAGACAACAATGTCACAAAAGCAAGAATAATATTTTTCTATCCTTTAATCAGAAAAGAAAAAGAAAAATTAAATAAAGATGAAATAATTAATTATTTTAAAAAAGATGGAATTTTATCTAAAATAGATAGTAGCTTTAAAGAAAGACCTTCTCAAATCAAAATGGCTGAGGCTGTTATAGAATGTTTTAATAATACAAAAAAAATAGCAATAGAGGCTCCAACAGGTACAGGTAAGTCTCTTGCATATCTTATTCCATCAATTTTCTGGTCTGTAAAAAATAGAGAAAAAGTTATAATATCAACTTACACAAAAAACCTGCAACATCAGTTATTAGAAAAAGACCTAGCATTTTTAGAAAAGTGTATACCATTTAGATTTACTTATTCAATAATAAAAGGAAGGAATAACTATCTATGTAAAAATAAACTTGAAGAAGCAAAAAAAGAAAAAGAGGGCCTGTTTGATAACAAAAATATATACAGTGAAATAGAAGAATGGGCAAAAACATCGAATGGTGATCTGGAAGAATTACCATTTCAGATAGTTTCAAGCGTATATCAGGACATAAACTCAAGCCCAGAGACATGTCTTTACAAAAAATGTAAACATTTCCAATCCTGTTTCTATAATATAGCAAAACAAAAAGCATTCTCTTCAGATATAATAATATCAAACCATTCACTAACAATACTAAGTCTTATTTTTGATGAAAAAGAGATGCCTTTCCTGCTTCCTAAAACAAACAATATAATATTTGATGAAGCTCACAACTTAAAAAAAGTAAGTTATTTAGCTTTAGAAGAATCGATCACATCAAACACAATAAAAAATAAATTAAATTATCTCTATTATGAAGGAGAAAAAAAATCAGGCAAATTAAAAACGCTCTTAGAAATAACAGAAGAAAAAGAGATTATAAATGAACTTATAGAAAATATAAAAATAACAAGACCTAAAATAACCAGTGCACTAAACAGTATATATAATATAATAGCAGAAAAAGCTCAGAATGAAAAAACCAAAATAAGAATAAAAGACCCTATAATAGAAAAATCATTATTTGAAGAAATTGAATCACCTGTTCTTTTTATCTCAAATCAAATAATAAAAACAATAAAAGAGATAAAAAATAAAGATGCAACAATAGAAGAAAAAAGGCCCCTGTTACTAAAACAGATAGAAAATACAGCGATAAATCTATTAGCAGGACTAGAATTATTTAGGATTTTATTTTTAGGCACACCTGATGATTATGTTGGATGGGTTGAAATAGACAAAATAAAATCATTTTTTGCAATCTATAAAGTCCCAATTGATCCTTTCAGTCTCATATCTGGTTTAAACAATGAAGAAAAAACTATTATTTTTTGTTCAGCTACATTAACAATAGAAAATGATTTTTCTAAGTTTAAAGAGGATCTAAAAATAGATTTTGAAACATTAATATTACCCCATGTATTCAACTATGATAGCCAGGTAAAAATACTAATTCCTGAAGACATTTATTATTCTGAAGATATTACTGAACAACAATTATACCTAATAAAAGAGGCTATTGAAATTACAGAAGGCGGTACTTTGATACTTTGTACCTCTTTTCTTCAAGTTAACAAACTAAAAGAGTTTCTAAGAGAAAATATAAAATATCCTATATTAGTACAACAGGAAGAATCAAAAACTTTAATAATAGAAAAGTTTAGAAAATACAACAGTGTGTTAATAGGCGTGGATAGTTTTTGGGAGGGAATAGATATAAAAGGAGAATCATTAAGAAATCTTATAATTTTAAAACTCCCATTTTCACCACCGAACAGCCCAATTCAACAAGCAGTCTACGAAATAGCAGAGAAAGAAGGTAAAAACTCATTTTTAACAATATCCCTGCCAGAAGCAATAATAAAGTTTAAGCAGGGCTTTGGAAGGCTTATAAGGAGTATTAAAGATAGAGGAACTGTTATAATACTTGATCCAAGAGTAATAAAAAAAAGTTATGGAATAAAGTTTTTAAACTCTATCCCATCAACCATTAAAAATACAACCATAGCTTCATCTTCAAAAGTTTTAAAAGAACTCGCTATCTTTCATACACAAAAAATACAATTGTGCTGAAAAAAATCTTATGTAAGGCTTAGATCTGTTTAGATATAAGAAATTTTTCTTAAAAATTTTAAAAATAAAAAATTTTGTCATAGAGAGGCCCCTATGACAAAATAAAATGTTTCACGTGAAACAGTATTATAAAAGTTCTGCTATTTGAACAGCATTTAGAGCTGCCCCTTTCAACAATTGATCACCAACAACCCAAAGCATTATACCTGTTTCACTTGAAAGGTCATATCTTATCCTACCAACAGAGACTTCATCTTTGCCTGCCCTAAAAAAAGGCATAGGATAAACTTTATTTTGTGGTTCATCTTCTAAAATAACACCTGGGGCTTTTAATATAGCTTCTTTTATCTGTTCTAAACTCAATTTCTTTTCAGTTTCAATCATAAGAGATTCAGAATGAGACCTTAGTACAGGGACTCTTACTGTTGTTGCTGCAACTTTTATTTGATCATCATGCATTATTTTTCTTGTCTCCCATACCATTTTCATCTCTTCTCTTGTATAAAGGTTTTCCTGAAATGTATCAATATGAGGGATAAGATTAAAAGCTATCTGGTGAGCAAAATTAACTGGTTTTATCTCTTTGCCATTTAAAAAGTCTCTTGTCTGGTCAATACATTCTTGCATAGCAGAAGCACCAGCTCCCGATACTGCCTGATATGTAGAAGCAACTATTCTTTTTATTCGCGACAATTTATAAATAGGATTTATTGCAACAACCATTATAATTGTAGAACAATTAGGATTAGAAATTATACCTTTATGCCATTTTACATCTTCTGGGTTTACTTCAGGAACAACTAAAGGGACACCTTCTTCAAGCCTAAAAGCACTTGAATTATCAATCATCACTGCCCCAGCATCTATAACATGTTTGGCAAAATCTTTTGATACAGCCCCTCCTGCACTAAATAGAGCTATATCAACACCTTTAAAAGATGTTGTGGTAAGCTCTTCTACTTTAACTTTCTCTCCTTTGAATAAAAGATCCTTACCTGCTGACCTTTTTGAAGCAAGTAGTTTAATATTTTTTACAGGAAAATTTCTTTTTTCAAGTACTTTAATCATCTCCTGCCCTACTGCACCAGTTGCACCTACAATAGCCACATTTTTAGCCATTTTATCTCCTTAAAAAATTTTAGAATAAAATTTCATAAAATCTAGTATTTTTTCAAAAACATACTTAGCTTGTATATTAAATCCTTGACAAAAAAATATTTTTTTATAAGTTTTAATTAATATATTTATAATAAATATTAAACAGGAGTTTAACATGGATGTAATAGAAATAATGAAATATCTGCCACACAGGTATCCTTTTCTACTAGTAGACAAAGTAATAAAAATAGAAAATAGTGAAAACAAAAAAATAGTAGGTATTAAAAATGTAACAATTAATGAGCCATTTTTTCAGGGGCATTTTCCTGGAGACCCTATTATGCCAGGTGTTCTTATAGTCGAAGGTATGGCTCAGTGTGGTGGAATTCTAGTATTAAAAGAAGTTTTAAGTGAAGAGGAAAGAAAAAACTCATCACCTTATTTTGCTGCAATTGATGGTGTCAAGTTTAAAAGGCCAATAAGACCGGGAGATCAGATAAGATATGAAATAGAAATAATAAACATGAAAAGAACAATAGCAAAAATGAAAGGGAAAGCATTTGTTGGTGAAGAACTTGCATGTGAAGCAGAGATGACAGCAGTAATAGTAAAGAGACAATAATAAAGCTTAATGAATAACAAAGTTTCTTTACAATTAATATTTGTCTTTTCAATTTTCATAATTGTATTGTCCTGGAGTTTATCCTGGATAATAAACGCCAGGACCGATTACTATAAAATTCTTGAAAATATCTCAAAAGAGTTTTTTGTTTTAAAAAAAAATGATTTCTTAAATAATATTACATCAAACAAAAAAGACTTATTACATTCTGAAAAAGAACATATAGAAAAAACATTTTTTTACATCAAAGAGATAAATTTTTTTATATCTGAGACCAAAGAATATATAAAAAGGAAATTTAAAGAAAGTTACTTAGAAATAACAATAAAAGAAAACTTAACATTGGAAAAAATTTATCCCCTATATTTAAATAATAAGTTTTTAGGAAATATACATTTAATACTTGAAGATAAAATAATAAAAGATTCCCTGTATATAAGTATAATATTCCTTATATTGATATGCATTTCATTCATAAGTTTGGGATATCATATAATAAAAACATTTAACTTAGAAGATATAATAAAAGAAAAGAAAAGTGAGATAAATAAAAATATTTCATATATTATCCATGAACTTAAAAACCCTATTACAGCAATAAATAATATAGCCTATCTTCTTAAAGATAAAGAAAATAATAAAGATAAAGAACTGGTAGAAAAAATAAAAAAACTTACTGAAGAACTCAATGAGAAAGTATCATATATCATAAACATAACTAAAGTTGATTTTAATATAATGAGAGAAAAAACAGAAAGAATAAACTTATACAATTTTATTTCAACAATAATAGATAAACTCCTATATATTAAAGTGGATCAAATAATAAAAATAGAAAATAAAATAGATAAGTCTATCAACCTTAATATTCCTGTAGACATACTTGAAATAATAATGGACAATATTATATCAAACTCGATAAAATATACAGAGGATGGAGAAATTATAATTGAAACAAGGATATTAGATAAAGATCTTGAAATAATAATAACAGATACAGGCATAGGTATTCCTGAAAAGGATAGAGAAAAGGTTTTTGATATATTTTATAGGTCTTCAAATATAAAAAATAACATAAAAGGCAGTGGTGTTGGTCTTGCATTAGTAAAAAAAGCAATAGATTATTTAAAGTGGGAAATAAAAATAGAGAGTCCTGTCTTTAACAATAAAGGCACAAAAGTCATAATAAAAATCCCATTCTATACAAGATTTTTAAATTAAAATAGTAAAAATAATTATTATTTTAACTAAATTTTATTTGATCTAAATTATTTTTTAAACTTAGTTTAATAAATTAAAGAGGGTTAAAATTGGATAAAGAATTGATAAGAACAAAAAAAAATACAGAAATAACTGAAAAAGACATAAACTCAAGAGTAACATTAAATGGTTGGGTTCATAGAAGAAGAGACCATGGGGGAATAATTTTTATAGACTTAAGAGATATATCAGGTATAATTCAGATTGTTTTTGATCCATCTTTTTCAGAAGAAGCACACAAAACAGCAGAAAAACTTAGAAATGAGTTTGTAATATCAGTTTCAGGTATTGTAAAAAAAAGATCCGATGAAACAATAAATCCAAATATGAAAACAGGTACAATAGAAGTTTTTATTGATAAAATAACAATACTTAATACATCTGAAACACTCCCATTTTCTCTTGATGAATATCATAAAGTAAACGAAGATGTAAGACTTGAGTACAGATTTCTGGATCTTAGAAGACCTACTATGCAAAAAAATCTTATAAATAGAGCAAAATTTGTAAATAATATAAGAAAATTTTTAACAGAAAACAATTTTATTGAAATAGAAACACCAGTTTTAACAAAGTCAACTCCTGAAGGAGCAAGAGACTTTTTAGTACCAAGCAGATTAAATATAGGTTCATTTTATGCACTACCTCAGTCACCTCAATTATTCAAACAAATATTAATGATAAGTGGATTTGATAGATATTATCAAATAGTAAAGTGTTTTAGAGATGAGGACCTTAGAGCTGACAGACAACCTGAGTTTACTCAGATAGATATTGAAATGTCTTTCATAAATAAAGATATAATAATTGAATTAATGGAAAAAATGATATCATTTGCAATAAAAGAAACTTATGGAATAGAAATAAAAATACCTTTTAGAAGAATGTCATTTAAAGATGCAATGCATAAATATGGAAGTGATAGGCCTGACTTAAGATTTGGTTTAGAACTTGTTGATGTAGGTGATATAGTAAAAGATTCGAGTTTTAATGTATTCACAAATGCACTTAAAAATAAAGGAATAGTTTACGCTATAAATGCAAAAGGTGGAGCAAAAATTTCAAGAAAAGAAATAGATGAATATACTCAGTATGTCTCAACATTTGGAGCAAAGGGGCTTGCATGGATTAAAGCAACTGAAAATGGACTTGAAAGTTCAATAACAAAATTCTTTACAAAAGAACAATTGGACAAACTTACAGAAAGATTAACAGTAGAACCAGGTGATATAATATTTTTCGGTGCTGACCATCCATCAATAGTATTTCAGTCATTGGGCAACCTAAGATTAAAACTTGGGAAAGACCTTAATCTGATAGATGAAAATAAATTAGAGTTTTTATGGGTTGTTGATTTCCCTTCATTCGAATGGAATGAAGACGAAAAAAGGCATGTAGCAGTACATCACCCATTCACATCTCCTAAATCAGAACACATAAAACTGATTGACGAGGGAAAACTTGAAGATGTTGAGGCTGAAGCTTATGATATGGTATTAAATGGTATAGAACTAGGGGGAGGTAGTATAAGAATTCACAATCCTGAAATACAAAAAAAGGTTTTTAAAGCATTAAGTATAACAGAAAAAGAGGCAGAAGAAAAGTTTGGCTTTTTACTAAAAGCTCTTAGTTTTGGAGCTCCACCTCATGGTGGTATTGCTTTTGGGTTAGATAGAATAATAATGTTATTAGAAAAAGCACAATCTATAAGAGACGTTATTGCTTTCCCAAAAACTCAAAGAGGACACTGTTTAATGACTGGCAGCCCTTCATTAGTTGAGCAGTCTCAATTAAAAGAATTAGGTATAAAGATAGAAAAAGAAAAAAAATAGTATGGAGATTACAGTAAATTTAGACCCATCTATTGATCTTTCAATCTTTCATGGATTTAATAACACAAATTTAAAAATTATAGAAGAATCCTTAAATGTCTCTCTCTTTTCAAGGGGAGAGACTATTAAAATAATAGGTGAAAATAAGACAAATATTGATAATGCTGTAAAAGTTATAGAAAAAACATCGGCCCTTGTAAAGAAAAAAAAGAGTATAACTGAAAGTGAAATTATATATATAATTGAAAATACAGTAAATAATTCAGATGAGTTCTCAAATTTTATAAAAGTATCAAACAATAGAGTAATAAATCTTAAAACATACCATCAAAAACTATTTCATAATAACATACTTGAAAAAGACCTTGTGTTTTCTATAGGTCCTTCAGGTACAGGAAAAACTTATATTGCTGTTGCAACAGGATTATCATATCTATTTAAAAAGAAAGTAAATAAGTTAATACTAACAAGACCTGTTGTTGAAGCAGGTGAAAGTTTAGGGTTTCTCCCAGGAAACCTTGAAGAAAAAATAAACCCATATCTTAGACCATTATTAGACTCAATTTATGACATGCTCACTATAGATGAAATAATGAAATATAAGGAGAGAGAACAAATAGAAATTGCACCCCTAGCATATATGAGGGGAAGGACACTAAACAATGCTTTTATAATACTTGATGAAGCACAGAATACAAGTGAATCTCAGATAAAAATGTTTTTAACAAGAATGGGCCATAACTCAAAAATTGTTGTTACAGGTGACATAACTCAAAAAGACTTGCCATATAATAAAAAATCTGGTCTTGAAATTACTCTTGAACTTTTAAAAAACATGAAAGACGTAGGTTTTATCTTTTTTGATAAAAAAGACATAGTAAGGCATCCTTTAGTAGCAAAAATAATAGAGGCTTTTGAAAAATATGAAAAAAACCAATAGATTTTTTTTAGAATTAAAGTTTATAACACAAAATTATAAAATTTTCCTATTATTTAATTTAATACTATTCATAATCCTTTTCATATCTTTGAACTTTAATATTCTTGATATAAGATATGAATTAAAGTTGGGAGAAATATCTCCTATCACAATAATTTCTCCAAAAGATATAGAATATATAGATACAAAAGAAACAGAAGAAAAAATAGAAGAAGAGAAAAAAAAGATAATACCAGTATTTGATATAGATATGAATATATATGAAGATAAAATTTCAATATTAGAAAAAATATTTGAAATATCAAATGATAAAATTGAGGAAAAAGAAGAGAGAATAAAAGAACTTCTTTCTAAACTAATAAAAGAGAGAAATATAGAAAATATATCTTTTGCTGATATAATAAAATTTTTTAAGAAAAAATCTATCCTTGAAAAAACAAAGTCTTTACTATTTGAGCTCTACAAGGGAGGAATATATAAGCCATCTGAAGGTTTCAATATAGAAAATTATTATAATAATCCAGTACCAGCCAGAATAATAGAAGGAAACGAGATAAAGAATGATTATATAAGAATAAATAATTTTATATATGGTAACACATCCTATTTTGATATATTAAAAATAGTAATAGAGAGAATAGGGAAAAAAGAATATACAAAAACAATAACTGATATAATATACCTTCTCATAGAGGAGAACTTAACAATAAATACATACATAACTCAGCAAGAGACCAAAAATAGACTAAATAGAATAAAACCAGTAAAAAAAGTTATAAAAGAAAATGAAGTTGTTATAAGAAAAGGGGATAAAGTAAATCAAGAACACAAAGACCAGTTAAAAGCAATAAAGTTTTATAAAAGCAAAGGAACTATTACTAAAGGACTATTTACATTAATCATGTCAATTATTATAACAATTATATTTGTTATTCTTATACTTATCTTCTTAAAAGATTATATTAACAAAAAAAGCAAGATATCAGCGATCTATTTTTTCCCATTTATAAATATTTTTATAGTTTATATAATTCAAAATATTTTTTCAAACCTCTCTTTTCCTCTTGGAATACTATTTCCAATATCAATAACATGCTTTATGTTGCTCTTGTTGGTAGATGAAAAGGCTGCTATAATAAATACAATAATAACTTCATTAATATATCTTACATTTATAATCATATATAAGTCTGATACCCCATATTCAATTTTATTAATTATTTTCCCAAGTTTTTTACTGATTAAAATCTCAAAAAATATTTCAAGTAGAGAACAGATAATAAAACAATCATTTTTTCTGGCTATATTATATCTTATACTAATACTAATATATGATCTATATTTCACAAATTATATAGAAAAAGAGGAAAAAATTGTTGCTTTAATTTCATCAGTACTAAATCCTTTATTATCATCAATATTCGCTATTGGACTTTTGCCATTTTTTGAAAAAATATTTAATATAGTTACTCCTTTTAAACTAATGGAATTAAGTAGTCTCAACAATCCAATACTAAAAGATATGCAAATACTTGCCCCTGGTACTTACCATCATTCTTTATTTGTATCAACACTTGTTGAAGCAGCTTGTAAAGAGATAGGAGCCAATTCTTTACTAGGAAGAGTAGGTGCATTATATCATGATATTGGTAAAATATATATGGCAGAGTATTTTGCAGAAAATAAAGATTACACAAAAATAAACAAGGAAGCATCACCTGGAGTCTATACAATAATTATAAGAAACCATGTAATAAAAGGTATACAATTTGGGAAAAATGTAAAATTACCAGATGAAATAATAAGATTTATAATAGAACACCATGGAAAAAGTTTAATCGAGTTTTTTTATTATAAAGCATTAGAAATAGCTGAAAAAAATAATGAAAGTATAAACGAAAATGACTTTAGACATATTGGTATAAACCCAAGAACAAAAGAAACTGCAATATTAATGTTAGCTGACTCTGTTGAAGCAGCTGTAAGGTCTTTAAATACAAGAAGATATGAGGTAATAAAAGATAAAATACATGAAATAGTTCGGAAAAAAATAAATGAGGGATTACTAGATGATGCCCCTCTTACACTTAAAGATACTTTAAAAATTACAAACGTATTTGAAAAAATGATATTATCTTACTATCATATAAGACCATCATACCAAAATGAAAAGGAAGAAAACAATGAATATTAGTGTATTAGTTAATAATAAGACAAAAATAAAAATAAAAAATTTAAAAAAATTCGTAAAGCAGGTTTTTGAATTATTAAATGTCAAAGGAGTTTTTGAAATAAGTATAGTTTTCTGTAATAATGAGTTTATTACTGAATTAAATAAAAAGTACAGAGGAAAAGATTATCCGACAGATGTGTTATCTTTTGAAGGAATTGATAATTTTTTAGGAGACATTGTAATTTCAATTGAAAAAGCAAATGAACAAAAAAATGAATCATTGAAAAAAGAAATTGAAGATTTATTAATACATGGAATTTTACACCTCTTAGGATATGATCATGAAAAAAATGAAGAAGAATATATTAAATTCTTTAATATACAAAAAAATATTTTAGAAAATATAAAAGAGGGGATTATAATTAATGAAGCTCAGTGACCTATTTAAAAAAAGAGAGAAATTTTCAGAATCCTTAGAAATAATGATAGAAAATATAAAAAAACTAAAAAATAAAATAGCAAGTGATATAATGATACCAAGGGTTGATGTAATATCTTTTTCAATTGGACAAAAAATAGAAAGTGTTATAAAAACAATAAACAGCGAAGGATATAGTAGATATCCTGTGTGGAAAGAGAAAATAGATAATATTATTGGTGTTCTATATGTAAAAGATATATTTTTTCATTTAAGCAAAAGTGAGGACAATCTTACAATAAAGAAAAAAGTAATAGAAGAAGATATGATAAGGGAGGCCTTATTTATACCTGAAACAAAAAAGATAGAATCATTATTACAAGACTTTAAGTCTAAAAAAGTTCATATGGCGATTGTACTAGATGAGTTTGGCGGTTTTTCTGGGATAGTAACACTAGAAGATATAATAGAAATAATAACAGGCGAAATACAGGATGAGTATGATGAGGAGATAGAACCAATAAGAGAAATAGAGAAAAATGTTTATGATATAGATGCAAGACTTACACTTGAAGAAATTGAGGAAAAATTAGGTTTAAATTTTGATGACTACAAAGAAAATGTTGACACAATAAGTGGTTTAATATACAATGTAATAGAAAAGGTCCCAAAAATAGGAGAAGGAATAGAGATAAATAATGTAAAATACCAGATAACAAAAAAAGAGGGCAACAAAATAATAAGACTTAAACTTACAATAACTAAAAAAGAAAATGAATAACGAGTGGTTAAAAATAGTATTATATAGGCCAGAGATACCTCAAAACACTGGCAATATAGGAAGGACATGTGTAGGACTTAATATTCCATTAATAATTGTTGGTAGACCATCTTTTTCATTAGAAGATAAAGAACTAAAAAGAGCTGGGCTTGATTACTGGCAATATCTTAATTTAAGAAAATATGAGTCGTGGGAAACTTTTCTAGAAATAGAAAAAGCTGATAATATTTTAATCTTTACAAAAAGTGGCAAAAAATCAATCTTCGAAGCAAATATAACAGAAGGTTCCTACTTAATATTTGGCAGAGAAACAGAGGGCTTGCCAAAAGATATAATGGAAAAATATAAGGAAAATAGTATATATCTTCCAATAATAGGTAATGTAAGAAGTTATAACCTTGCTAACACAGTTGCTGTTGCATCTTTTGAAGCATATAGACAGATAAAATTTTTAAAACAAAATTTTAAATAACCAGGATTTTCAAAAATTGTATATTATAATAGATTGGAGAATCCCTACTGAAGCTAAGAAAAATCTTTCAAAATATGGGGACATTATAGAGTTTAAAACAGAAAATATAGTTTATAATGCGATTTCAGGGCATCCTGATATATTTATAACTCAAATAGGGCAAAAATTTATACTTGCTCCGAATATTCCAGAAAAATATATTAAGTTATTATCTGACCTGGCAGACATAGAAATTGGAGAAAAAAAAGTTGGACCAAAATATCCTGAAACTACTTATTACAATTGCGTTATCAATAATAATTTCTTAATCCACAAAAAGGGATTTACCGACCCTCTGGTATTAAAAAAGACAAATGATAAAAAATTCATAAATGTAAATCAGTCTTACACAAGGTGCTCACTCCTTGAGTTTAATAATTTTTTTATAACATCTGATATGGGAATATATAAAAAATTAAAAAATATATCAGAAACTATTTTTGTAAACCCTGACAAAATAAAAATTCCTGAATTAAAACATGGCTTTTTTGGAGGTACATGTGGTGTTTTTGAAAATAAAATATTTTTTATTGGTTCTCTCTCTTTTTTAGATAATGAAAAGCACATAAAAGAGTTTGTTGAATCCAAAGGATATAAAATCATAGAACTCTATAATGGCCCTCTTTATGATGGGGGTGGAATATTTTTTATAAAATAAAAATTCTAATCTTAAAATTAAATTATTAGCAATTTCTTATAATTTTTATAAAAAATTAATTCTTTCTTACTATCTGATAAAAAAGTCTTATTTAGCTTTTCAACATCTTCTTTCTGATCCTGCCATGGCGAGTCTGTTCCAAAAATTAACCTATCAGTATATTTTTCATAAAGTTTAAAAAGCGTTTTATCGCCTTCTAAAAGTGAATCGAGTGTAAATGATGTGTCTAAGTAAACATTATCATATAATAACAAAGGTTCTACTTTCTCCCATTCTTTATAGCCACCACCATGAGCAAGAATAATCTTTAATCCTTTAAACTTCTCCAGAACATTTTTAAAACGGGTAGCTGAAGCATAATCTGATAAAGGGAATCCAATATCAAATCCTGAATGAAAATGAATTACAATATCATAATCAATAGATTTTTCATATATATGAAAAACCTCTTCTGAATCAACAGGAAAGTTTTGATACTGGGGATGAAGTTTTATCCCTTTAATCCCTTCCCCTTTTATTTTTTTAAATACTTCATCTATGTAAGAAGGTTGATTCAAAGGATGAACTGAAGCAAAAAATATTATGTTTTTATATTTTTTAGAGGACTTTACAGAATAATCTATTATTGATTCTGTCTGAGCTGGTTTTGTTGCAATTGGTAAATTAACAGAAACATCAATACCAGCTATTTCCATAGACTTTAAAAGCCCAGATAGTGTCCCATCAGTATAAGGTTTTACATTATTCCCTGAGTTTTCAATAAGCTTTTTTATTGCAGTCTCTGCTATTTCCTCAGGAAAAGTATGAACATGAGCATCTATTATCATTTTCTCTAAACTCCACAAACAAATTTTACTGCATCCAAGAGAGAACTAAATTTTAAATCAGAATCTAACTCCTCATCACCTATCAAGATACTTTTTAATCCTGCGTTTTTTGCAAGTTCAATATCACTCTTCGTGTCACCTATCATAAAACAATCTTCTTTTTTAATATCAGGATAATCTTTTAATGCCTGATCTATCATTCCTGTTTTAGGTTTTCTACAATTACAATTATCAGTTTCAAGATGAGGGCAAAAATATATTCTATCAATATCTCCACCACCCTCTTTTATTTTTTTCATCATAAAACTATGAATTTTCTCAAGGTCTTCAAGTGTCATCAATCCTTTTCCTATCCCCTGTTGATTTGTAATTATTATAACTCTGTATCCATTTTTCTTTAAAATTCGTATTGCCTCTATAACACCATCTAAAAACTCAAACTCATTAATATTTTTTACATAATCCCCTATTAATCTTTTGTTTATGACACCATCTCTATCTATGAATATTGTGTTCATTTGTCTTTTATCCTGGATATCAAATTAGTAGTTGAATATCCCTCAACAAAAGGCAAAACAATTGTCTCTTTTGCAAATTCTCTACCTACAACCTCTTCTATTTTATAGTCCCCTCCTTTAACAAGTATATCTGGCTTTATCTCTTTTATAATTCTATAAGGTGTATCATCATCAAAGACAATAACATAGTCAACAAACTCAAGACTTGAAAGCATAAGAGCTCTATCTTCCTGATTATTAATAGGTCGCCCCTCACCTTTTAGTTTCCTAACAGAACCATCACTATTAAGTCCAACAATAAGTATATCACCTAAAGATTTGGCTTTTTTTAAATATGTAAGATGTCCTCTATGAAGTATATCAAAACAACCATTTGTAAATACAATTCTTTTTTCTTCTCTCTTTAATATCTCAACTTTAGATAACAATTCTTTTACCTTGTAAAAAATCTTATTTTTTTCAGTATAAAAAGCATTTTCAAGTTCTGAAAGAGTTATAGGTACAGTTCCTATCTTTCCTACCACAACACCTGCTGCTTTATTTGCTATCATTACAGTATCTACAAGAGGAATTTTATTAGCTATCCCTAAACTCACAACAGCAACAACAGTGTCCCCCGCACCAGAAACATCAAAAACCTCTTTTGCCTCAGTAGGTATGTGATAAATCTCTTTTAAACCATCAAAAAAAGTCATTCCTTTTTCAGATCTTGTAATAATAAGTTTTTTAATATTAAATCTTTTCATAATTTCTATTCCAGCCTTCTGTATATCCTCATCATTATTTTCAACTTCTCTTCCTAAAACATCAGAGATCTCTTTAACATTAGGAGTAATAAGATAAGAGTTTCTATATTTCTCCCAATCATAACCTTTAGGATCTATAACAACAGGAACCCCATTTCTATTAGCAATTTCTATAATATTTTTTACAATATTTGGAGTGCAAAAACCTTTCCCATAATCCGAGATTGCTATAACATCAGAAGACTTTAAAACAGATTCAATCTTATTAATTATCTTTTTTTCTATGTCTTCTTTTAAAGGTTCTACTTTTTCTATATCTACCCTTACTATATGCTGGTGCTCACCTATTACTCTTATTTTAGTTATAGTAGGTCTCTCATCTTCTATAAGAAAATTATCTATTTTAAGGTTTTCTAACTTATCTCTTATAATCTCTCCGTTCTTATCTTTTCCTATGAGTGAAAAAAGATAACACTTCCCCCCTAGATAATATATATTATTACATAAATTACCTGCTCCACCTAAAGTTTCTTTCTCTATTTTAACATTAACAACAGGTACCGGTGCTTCAGGTGAAATTCTTTTTACAGCCCCAATAAAATATTTATCAAGTATAATATCTCCTATTACTAAAATCCTTCCCTTAGAAAAGTCTAACATTAAAAACTCTCCTCTATTTTTTCACATATATAATGAATTATAAATATATGAGCTTCTTGAATCCTCGGTGTATTATCAGATGGAACTATTATAGGAATATCAACAATATTTGAAAGTTGCCCACCATCTTTACCAAGCAAACCTATTGTAGTAGCCCCAATTTCTTTAGCTTTTTTTATACCATTTATAACATTTTTGCTATTACCAGAGGTCGATATGCCAAAAACAATATCACCAGGTTCTGCTAGTGCTTCAACCTGTCTTGAAAAAACCTCTTCATAAGAATAGTCATTCGCAATAGCAGTAATAATAGATGGTTCAAGCAAAGAAATGGCAGGATACCCTTTCCTTTCTCTTTTATACCTTCCGACAATTTCACCTGCAAAGTGTAAGCTATCAGACGCACTCCCCCCATTTCCCATAATAATAATTTTATTCCCGTTTTTAAGACTTTCTATAATAGTATTAATTGCTATTGCTATTTTATCTTCTAGTGATAAAAGGTCTTTAATAACAGAGATATGTTCTTCTAAAAAAGTCTCAAACATAATAATTCCTTAATTATTTTATTGTTTAAATTTAATCTTAAAAATTTTAAAAAATAAAATAGGGCTATATTATTGAAAATAATAGAATATGGAGAAAAAATAGGATTAGAAGAGATTAAAAATATTGTAATAGAGTTCCCTTTTGGCCTGGGTGATAAAATAATGAGTTTCCCATTGTTATTTTCCCTTAAAAAACAGACTAAAGCAAAAATATATGTATTATCTCCTAATCCTACAAGTACAAAACTGCTTTCACTTAATCCATATGTTGATGAAATTATTGAATATAAACTCCCAAAATTTAAATACAAAAATGTTATTAAGTTTTTGATTTTTGGTCTTCTAAAACTAAGAAAAATCTTTAAAGAAAAAAAAATTGATCTTTTTATATGCACACATTACAATATACTAAGAAAAATCATGTTAAAAACCTTACCATACAAATATGGAATAATAAATTATGCAAACAAACATAAAGGTCTGCAAGTAAAAGATATTATGGATTTTCTTGGTCTTAAAACATATTATGATCACAGTATAAAAATGCAGGATAACAAAAAAGAAGTGTTAAAAAAATATAAACTTAAAGAAAAAAATTACATAGTACTTGATATATATCCTCAACACCTGGAAAAAGACCCAAGAAGATGGTACTATTTTGATGAACTTATAGAAGAACTAAAAAAAAATAAAGAAAATATAGTAATTATTGGATTAAACAAAAAACATAAAGAGAGAACAGATATTATAGACCTTATAAACAAGACAGGATTTGAAGAACTGTTAGTAATAATAAACTCAGCAAAACTTGTAATCTCGCTTGATACATTCAATTTTCATTTATCATACTCTCTTAATACACCTGTAATAGGTCTTTTCGGTCCAACCAACCCTGACGAAAGAATACCGCTTAATAATAATTCAATAGTATATACCATATACAAAAAGACAGAATGCTCGCCCTGTATAATAAACAAAGTTGATATAAAATGTAAAAACAATTATAAATGTATGAAAAATATAAAACCCAACGATGTTAAAATACTAATTGAAAAAATTTTAAAATAAAAATTTTTTTTGTATTTTTTTAAGTAACTTAAAATATTTTAAGGAGTAAAAAATGGAATTAAAATTAGATGTAAAAAATATAGATAATATTTTTACAGTGGTAAAAGAAATAAAAGGACCTTACTGGGAATTAATTATTGATCCATTCCCACAATTATTTGACTGGTTAAAAGATAACAGTAACAAAGGTGAAGGTTTAATAGGTATATATTACGATGACCCTTTAAGAAAAGACCCATACGAATGTATAGCTGACTTTGGAATAATAACAAAAACCGAAGAAAAAGAAGAGATTATACCTGGTTATAAACCAAAAAAATTCACAAATTTAACTGTACTTACCACCGAATATATAGGTAAAATGGACTCTGCTGATAAGGTTAAAGTTTATAACTTACTAAAAGAATGGATAAAAAACTCTGATAAATACAAATATAATTGGGAAAAGCCGGTAATAGAAATATATAAAGACTATTCTTTAAGGGAAGGGAAAGAGGGAAAAACAATAATAATGTTCCCTTTGAAAGAAAGATAACTAAAAAACTATATCAAACCCAATACTTATATCATAGTAACTAACATCCTCTAAATATTCATTGGAGCTCTTCTTTGTCCATGTAATATTATTTTCTAAGTTAATAGAGTTTGATAAAAATATTTTTGAATTAAGTGAAAAAGTCAATATCTTTCTATAAAAACTTTCACCAGTTTTAATAATATCATTCTCATCGAGGGGATATCTATCAGGATATTTTTCGTATCTATAAGAAAAAGATGGTTTTATTCTCCCTGATGAAAAATTATACTCTGCTTGAATATTAAAACCATAAATTAAATTAGAAAAATAGTTATAAATTATAGATTCATCCCCATCCAGAATAAGGTAATACTCATTAGGACCATAATATAGATAATTACCATTAGAATCAGTCTTTGAAAACTCAATCTTTCCTATCAATTCAAGCGAAGAAAAAATAAAATAATTAATTGCTAACTTTACTCCTAATATCTTAGAATACATTTTATCAGAAGTATATGTGGTTGGAGTTTTAAAAATATAATATTCACTAAAATACTCTTTAGTGTAATAACCCTCAAAAGTAATAATAAATTCCCAATTTAGATCCCATATTGATTTAAAACCAATAGAAAAATATTCATTATCATAAATATCATTAGGATAATTTATAACACCTATTTTAGGATTAAAATAAAAAACAAAACTGTCTGTTTCAAAGAAATACTGGGGATTAAAATAAAAAGAATAATTATCATAAACATTATTCTCTTTTTTATTTATTTTCCCCTCTGAACCAATATTAAATATTAACCCATTATTATCCATATTAATCTTCAATTTTAAAAAGAGATCCCAATCTAGAAAATCCTTTGTAGAATCACTAAAAAACTTTTCTAAGAAAACATTACCATTAAAAAGTAAAACCTTATTATCCCCTATCTCCCATGGATTAATAAAATAAAACGATGGTTTAATATAAGTACTGGCTAAACTGTTATTAAGTTCATCAATATTTGAAGTATACCCTAACTTAATTTCACTGCCCATAAAACTATACAGTGGAAAATAGAAAAAAAATAAATAAAAAATAATCAAAAACTTCTTCATTATTAACTCCTATTTAAATATTTTATTAATAATCTTTTACAAATAACTTAATATTTTCCTCTAACATATTTATATTAGACCTTTTTTCAATTCCTTCTTTTAATACCTGATAAACCTGCGTATTATTTTTATATTTTCCTCTTATTTTAAGAAGGATGTTTATTATTCTATTAACATAATTTACATCCAGTTTATTTTTGAAAATTAGATAGGATATCTCACTTATTTGCCTATTTTCTAACTCAACATTATTAGACTTACATACAATAAAAAAATAGAGAGCTTTATTAAGATTCAAGTAATATTCTTTTCTATTACCAAAATCTTTTCCAGACTCAAGTATTTTATTAAAAAAGTCAGAAGAAAAATTATTTTTAAGTGAAATAAGAATAAACTTTAAAATAATAGGTTCTTTTAGATCAAATTTTTCATAAATGTCCAAAATTTGTTTAAAATATTGAGTATCATTTTTAAAAATTTCTATTAGTTTTTTAGGCTCAACTTTTTTAACAGATGCTTCGCACAAAAGAATACTTAGAAGATCCTTAATATTATAAAAATTATTAGAATTAAGCCATAAATAAAAATCAGACTTATAATCTGACATATAATCATCACATTCTATTAATTGCCCACAGTAAATATTAGAAACGATTATTACTAAAAAAAATATAATTATGATTTTTTTCATTACTTTTTTTCTAAACCTATTTTATTAATTCAAATTTAAAAAAGAGGGAAGTTTTCCCTCTTTTTTATTTTCTTTTTTTATTTTACTTTTTGTACTTTTGCTTTCTGTTGAGTTTTTTTACCTGTTGTACTTGATTCTTTTTCTTTAATTTTTTCTTTTATCTTTTCTTGTAATCTTGTTCTTATTGTAAGCATCAACTTCTCTTTTAATTCTGGATTTGAGATCGATTTTTTAATATTATTTTTTTCCTGTGTCACTATATTATTTTGAACTTTTACACAATAGTTCTTTGCTTCCAATTCAGAAAAACCATACTTTTCCATTTCTCTAGTCTGATTTTGAACTTCAAAAGCAAAATCAGCTGCTGTTTCTAAATCCAATCCATTAGAGTAAGAAATCTTAATACTTTCCTTCAGTAATTCATAATTAATTTTTTCTCCATTAGAGGCTTTAACTCTCTCTCTTACCCTGATCATACATTTTTCAATCTCACCATCATTTTTAACTTTCAACTTTTCTTTTAAGAAGGTCTTCATCTCCTCAAGATTTTTATCTTCTTGAGAAAATACTGTTCCTACTAAGAAGAGCATTAAAGTTACCACTAGTAATTTTTTCATAGCTTTCCTCCTAATTATTTTTTAATTTGAAATAAAAACAATGTTTTCCTTTCCAAAGTAATCTATCATTTTAATTTCATTTATATTTTTTTCTATTTTTTCATTCCCTTCTTCCTCATTATCTGACAAAATTAAATAATTTTGCATATATGCATTTTTAACTTCAATTTTTAACACCCATTTTTCACCATCATAATACATATCCTGTGGTTGCCACTTATTAAAGTCACCAACTACTTTAACTTTTTTATCTTTCTTACCAAAATATATTATATCTCTAACAGTACTCTCATCTTTCATAAAAATACCACTCATATAGATAATTACGAGCAACACAATAAATGAAAGTGATAAGACAAGTTTAAAAACAAAACTATTTTCTTTTTTCTTACTTTCCTTTTCTACTAAATTGTATATAGAGTTCATCACTTTTTCTTTGAAGATAGGAGATATTTGATCTATTCTCTCTTTTTCATAAAACCTTTTTATTTTTTCTTCCATATCATTTACTCCTATTTCTATAAACAATATACATTTTTAATTTTACTTTGGTTTCAATTTTTTCAATTTCTTTTTTAATACTTTCCTGGCCCTTAAAAGCCACGTCTTTATTGTATTTTCATTTACGTTAAGAATTTCTGCTATCTCACTAGTTCCCTTCCCCTCATTATAGTAAAAAAACAAAACTTTCTGATATTTTACAGAAAGTGTATTAATAGCATTCCTTATAATTTCTACTTCAAACACATCATTCTCAAAAAAAGCTTCATTGGTAAAAACAACACTTTCAAGGTTAGTGATATTTTCTTTTTTATTTAATTTTTCTTTTTTTAAAAAGTCTTTTATTACATTATGAGTAATTGTATAAATCCAATTAATAAAAGAATATTCGCTCTTATAAGAAGGAAGGTTATAGAAAACTTTAATAAAAACCTCCTGAGCAATATCTTCATTTAGATATTTTAACGAAATTGGTATTTTTGAATTTATAATATTAAAAACCAACTTCTCGTATTGGCCAATTATTAATTCAAAACTTTTAACATCACCTTTTAATATTTCTTCTATTATTTTAAGAGTATTATTATTTGTCAACTAAACCTCAAGATCTGCACAATTTAAAATTCAATTAATTATACTTACTTTATAAAAGAAAAGTTTCAAAAATTTTTATTATTTTAAAAAAAATTTCTAATATTCTTTATAAAACTATAATAAAATATTATCTAAATAAAAGAGCTCTAAAGAGATTCTAGAATATATAAAATTTTTGGAACTAAATTTTAAAGACAAAATTACAAATAAATTATATGGAATGTGAGAGGAAAAGATCCTCTCTAAAAATTATTCCTGTGGTTTTATAGAAAGATGAAGATCTGCTTTTTCACCACCAATAAGTTTTATATGTATTACATAATCTCCAGTAGTTTTTATTGGCCCAGGTAATTCAACATTATGTCTAGTTATTTCTATTCCTCTTTCTTTTAACATGTCTTCAATATCTTTTGCTGAAACAGAACCATAAAGTTTATTGCCTTCTGTAACTCTTTTTGTTATTTCTATTTTTTGAGACTCTATTTTTTCCTTAATGCTCATATTTAATTTTCTTTTTTCTTCTTTCCTTTTTTCTATCTCTTCTCTTCTTTTTTGTATCATTCTTAAAGTATTTTCATTCTTTTTAACTGCTATTTGTTTAGGTAACAAATAATTCCTTGCGTAACCATCTCTTACCCTAACTATATCTCCCTCTTCTCCCAAACCAATCACATCTTTTAGCAAGATAACTTCTATCATATTTAAAACTCCCTTATATCTTTATTTTTTCTATACTAACATAAGGTAGAAGAGCCATATATCTTGCCCTCTTTATAGCAACCTTAAGTTTTCTCTGATGCATAGCACAGGTTCCTGTAATTCTTCTTGGCAATATTTTGCCTCTATCAGAAACAAATCTTGCAAGGAGCTTAGAATCTTTATAATCTATATCTCTCTTTTCTTTACAGAAAAAACATTTTTTCTTTTTAAAAAGAAACTTTGGTAGTGCAACTTCTGTTTCTTGCATCTCTTCTTTTTTTATTTCTTTATCTTCCATTTAAAACACTCCTAATAAGTTATTTTTAAAAAGGTATATCATCACTATCATCTTCACCATATTCATATTCATGGTTATAATTTTCTGATTCTTCTTTTTGTTTAGTTGATCCCATAAGTTCAACCCTATTTACAATAATAGATATTTTATATCTATTATTTCCTTCACTGTCCTGCCATTTTTCCTGTCTCAAAGAACCATCTACAAGAACTCTAGACCCTTTCTGGCTGTACTGTCTTAAAAAATCAGCTGTTTTACCAAAAGCTGTACAATCAAAAAAACTTGTTTTTTCCTCTCCTTTTATATATTCATTAACCGCCAGACTAAACTTTGCTACATTAACTCCACTACCCGTTGCTCTTATTTCAGGATCAGAAACAAGTCTGCCAGAAAGAATAACTCTATTCATGATCTATCCTTACTTCTCTTTCTTAATAAATATATATCTTACTATTTCTTCTTTTAAATTCAAGTCTTTATAAACTTTAGATAATTGAGTAGGTTCAAGATTAACATAAAACAGATAGTAAATACCTTTATCTTTTTTATCAATAGGATATGCTAATTTTTTTATCCCCATATCTTTTTCAGAATCAATAGTTCCACCTTTTTCTTTAATTGTATTTATAAACCATTCTTTAATTACTGTTGTTTCTACTCTTGTATCAAAGATTACCATAACTTCATATTTTTTCAAAATTACCTCCCAAAATTCAGGATATTTTTCTATTAAACTAATACAAACTCCACGGTATAGGGGTTAGTAAAATTTAATTAAAAATTTATAAAAAAATAAATTCTAAGCATCAAAAATCCGATTATTTATGATTGTCCAGGAAGGAAAAATTTTTCAAGGAGGATGTACATGATAATTAATCACAATCTTAGTGCAATTTATGCCAACAGGCAATTGGGGATTAATGATATTAATCTCCAAAAAAACATTGAAAAACTCTCATCTGGTACAAGGATAAACAGAGCAGGTGATGATGCATCTGGTCTTGCTGTATCTGAAAAGATGAGAAGCCAGATAAGAGGTCTTAATAGGGCTGCTCAAAATGCACAGGATGGAATATCTTTTATCCAAACTACAGAAGGATACCTACAAAACACTCAAGACATTATCCAAAGAATAAGAGAACTTGCAGTTCAGGCAGCAAACGGTATTTATACAGTTGAGGACAGGATGCAGATCCAGGTTGAAGTATCTCAACTTGTAGATGAAGTAGACAGAATTGCATCTCATGCTCAGTTTAATGGTCTTAATATGCTTACTGGAAGATATGCTGCTGCTACTGAAGGACAAGTTGCTACAGGAAGTATGTGGTTCCATATAGGTGCAAACATGGACCAGAGAGAGAAAGTAAATATAGGAACAATGACTGCTAAAGCACTAGGATTGAAAGAACTTACAACAGGAGAAGTTTTAAGTCTATCAACTATCACAAAAGCAAATACTGCAATAGGTGTACTTGATGAAGCATTAAAAAGAGTAAGTAAGCAAAGAGCAGACCTTGGTGCATACCAGAACAGGCTTGAGTTTGCAACTAAGGGTATATTAATTGCTGCTGAAAATTTACAAGCTGCTGAATCAAGAATAAGAGACACAGACATGGCAGCAGAAATGGTTGATTATTCTAAGAATAACATACTTATTCAATCTGCGACTGCTATGCTTGCTCAGGCTAACCAAAAGAACCAGTCAGTTCTCCAGTTGTTAAGATAAAAGGTTGCCCCTTTTCTACGGGGCTCCTTTTTTTTAAAATCTATAACTTACCTGACTTTCATAACTATTCTCAATTTTGTAATAATTTTCATATATATAAAGAGACCTTCTGTAATTAATCTTCCAATATAAATACTCAAGTTTAAAAGGCAATATTAAACCAATATTAATGCTTGTCCTGTCATCACTAAAAATATTTTTAAAAAATTCAGAAAAACCATCTATTCCTACTCTATAATATCCTATATTAAAATACATAAAATCAAGTACTTCAGGATATAAAAACAGGTCAAAAGAAAACTTATTATCATAAACATTTTCAATAATTTTTTCACTTAAAGTCTCTCTATATGAGATATCAAATTTTATAACTGAAATTTTATCAAAACTTAATCCAAAAAATATACCATATTTATTGTTCTCACTTTTAGTTAAAAGATTATAAAACTTGCTTTTCCTACTAAGTATATACATAGAATCAAAATAACTATCTGGATAATCATCTTTAAGTATAATCCCCCCAAGTCTATAATGAAAGTAATAAAAAATGTTACCTTTAACCCCATAAGACATAGCAAAACCATTAACATCAGAAAAACTATTATTATAAACAAAAATTTTAGAAGTCTCAATATAAAAATTAAAAGTAACTTTTTCCCACAAATTATAGATAGGGAAATTAAAATCCATACCAAAAGCAAACAACTTATCTTTAGCCTTCGATTTTTTTAAGTCATTAGGGTCAAGATCAGAGACAAAAGTTAAACCTATTTCAGTCTTATCTAAAAAAATATTACCTCTAAAGGGATTATAATAACCCCTTATTCCAAAAATTTCGCAGGAAGATAAGTCACTTACAAAACTCATCAATCCCCAGTTATAAAATGAAATAGTAGATTTTAAAGATAAAACCCTATTTTGTGGATAATTGATATTTGGTCTAAAATAATCTAATACAGTGTTATTACCAATATCTATTTTGTCTATATTTCCAGATTCAATATAAATTCCATTATATTTATAACTGATAGAATCTATTTTTAGTATAAGATCTGATAGCGAATCTGAAAATGATTCAAAGTCCCATTCATCTTTATTGCCAAAAGTATCAGGTTTATAAAAACTCTTATCTTTATAATCCACATAAACTGGCAATATAAGCCTTAAATTAAAGCCTTTATATCTAAATCCTACTTTTGGAGAAAGTATTAAATAATCCTTATATTCACCAGAAAGTAATGAAACTCCAAAACCAAAGAATATATTCCAAAACTTTTTTCTTTCTTCAATAGAGCTCTCTAAGAGAGACTTAGAATAGAGAAAGTATCCATACTCTTTTTTATAATAATCTACTTCTTCTATAGGTAAATAGGAATAAGATATACTCTCTTTATTATAAATAAGCCTCTGATAATTGTTTAATATATAAGAACCACCACTTGAAACAATTCTTGATGTACCTTTTATAGAAACTATTTCATAAAACCCATCTTCTTTTACATTAATAAGGAAAATTCCTTTTGAAAAATAAAACTCAAAAAAATTTGTTTTTATCCTTTTTACATTATCCGAACTATTTTCTATTAATAAAAAACCATATTCTAAAAAAATGTCATTAAAACTAATATTAATCTTAGAGAAAGGTTTAATAACAAAATAGGTTTGTTCATCGTACACTACAAAATTTCCATTATTTAATGTTTTTATTTCATCTTTATCTAATATTTTAAAGTCTTTTTCTTCTATTAAGATAAACTTATCGATAGTAAAATCTTTTTTTCTAACTTCACCCCCAATTACAAAACCCTTAAAAGAAAAAGAAAATGTATTTAACAAAAGTAAAAACAAAATAAAATTGATAAATTTCATATAAACACCTTAAAATAAGACTTATTATTTCTTTTCTATAAAAAATTTTGCACTATCAATAAGTACATCTTTATTGTTTTCAATTTTATTGCTAACAACACTGTTATATAAATATCTTAAAATTTCACCAACTAATGGCCCCTCTTTTACACCAAGTTGAATTATATCATAACCTGAAATTTCAAGGTCTTTTATTTTAAACTTTTTTTCCTCTTCAATAATATTTAAAATCCTTTTTCTAAAAAGTTTTATTTTTTCTGGTTCCCCACTCCTAAATCCGTTTCCCTCTCTGTCAGCTATCCTAAGACTAAAAAGATCCTCTATATTATCCTTCCCAATCCTCTTTATAAATCTTCTTACTGCTGAATCTGTCCAATATTCTTTATAATGAAACATATGAAATCTTATAAGTTTAACAACATTTTTTATAAGAGAAATAGGCAAATTCCATCTTTTCATTATATTATAAGCCTTATTTGATCCTATTATCTCATGTTTATAAAAAACAAAATCATTTTCATTTTCTGAAAAAAGCTTTGTCTCAACTTTTCCTATGTCATGCATAATTGCAGCAAGTCTAACATTCAATTTCTTTATAGCAGCATCACATGAATAAAGTAGGTGATAATAGACATCATACTTGTGATAAGAGTTTTGTTTAATATCTACGCAATCAATTATTTCAGGGAAAAAAATCGCTAATTCCCCGGTTTTTCTTTTTTCCTCTATCCATATTGATGGTTTATCATAATTCTGTAAAACATATAAAAATTCTTCAATCAATCTTTTTTCCATCTTTTACCTTTTGAATTAAGTATTTTATCATAAATAATTTTCCATTTAAAATAATCAGATTCCATTCCTAATTTCTTATAAATTTGTGAAATGTGTAATGCACCTGCTTCAGATTTTTTAATAATAGTAACCTCTTCTGCTAACTTAAGAACTTTTTTAAGGTCTTTTATCTCCTCCAAATAAAGCAAGTCATAAGAGGCAGAAATAAGTACAGTTAGATTTTTCTTTAAATATGCTTCTTTTGCTTTTATCATAATATCAGCTAATCTCTCATCGTAAGGATGAGGAAAAATAGATAAATGTAAAAATAGTAAAAATATTATTTTTTTATCCATTCGATAATCTTTTCCCAATAAGGTTTATGATCAACTCCTATCATACTCATTAGAACTATTGCCAAATGCCCATTAGGTAATATAATTCTTTCAACATTAATTACTTTGTTAGAGAGAGCATCACATGCAGGATAAGGAGCAATATCATCAAATTGGCTTATTACATTAAGTACTGGTATTTTTATATTCGACAGACTTACTTTTTTATTAATAAACTCCAATTCCTCATTAAAAAATCTATTCTGCTGAAAAAAATATTTTATAAGGCTCCTTGCAAACTCACCCGGCATATCTATATTATCATCTCTCCAATATAATAAAGCTTTATACACCCTTAAAAAAAACTTATTCCTATAATTATAAAAAATTCCCATTAAGCTCTTAAATCTTACTGCAGGATTTATAAACTGAAAAGATAGAGTTTGATAATCAGCAGGAATATTTCCTAGAGAATCGACCAGTTTATCAATATCTATTATTTCACTTGATGTTAAAGATGATACAATACCCATTTTTGAAAAATCATATGGTGAGTTCATGCTAATATATTTTAGAACTTTCTCGTTATTAAAACAGGAAAGATACAATGATGTCAAAACACCACCAAGACAATGACCTAATAAGATTATATCTTTTTTTTCATTTTCAAAAACAAAATCTACAGCATTCTTAACTCCATTTAATACATAGTAATCTAATGTATACTTTTCATCATACTCTTTTATATTTTTCCATTTAATTATGTAAGGGCTTATCCCATTTTCTATCAAGAATTTTGTAAAACTTATCTCTGGTAAAAGGTCAAGTATATAATATCCATTGATTAGAGGAGTTACAATTAATAGTGGTATTCTTTTTTCTCCTTCATATGAATATAGTTCCATTATATCATTTTCAAAAACTAAACTCTTTTTACTTGATCCTATTTCTTTATCAATATCTGTACCTAAAAAATTATTGGCAATTTCATCTAAGTATTTTACAAAATCATCATAATCTTTTTTTATCTTTTCTTTTAATTCTTCATTTATATCTTTTCCCATATAGTACCTTCTTTTGTATCTTTTAAAATAATACCTTTTGAAAGTAGTTTATTTCTTATTTCATCGGCTTTTTTAAAGTCTTTATTTCTTCTTGCTTCCTCTCTTTCTTTTATAAGTTGCTCTATTTCTTTATCAAGGTTTTCATCTTTAAAAAGATGATCAAAACAGCCAATAACTTTATCAACTTCCTTTATAAAGCCCAATATTTTTTCTATACTATCTTTTCCCAGGTCATCGTATTTAGAGTTAATTTTTCTTATAAACTCAAAAAAAGCTGCTAAAGCCGGGGATATATTAAGATCATCCAATAAATTTTCCACAAAAGCATTTTTCGATTTTATTATAATATCATCAACATTAATCTCTGTTTTATCTTTTTTTATAGACTTAATTCTTACAATAAACTCTTTTATTCTATTAAGTGTTGACTGACTCTGTTTTATAAGTTCTTCTGAAAAATTAAGTGGCTGTCTATAATGTGTTGATATTAAAGAATATCTTATAGCCATTGGATGATAACCTTTATCCAATAGATCTCTTAACGTATAAAAATTACCTTTTGACTTTGCCATTTTTTCATTATTTACATTAAGAAAAGCAGAATGTACCCAATAATTTGCAAGATCTTTTCCACTATATGCTTTACTCTGTGCTATCTCATTTTCATGGTGAGGAAATATATTATCTATTCCTCCACAGTGTATATCAAAAGTATCTCCCAGATATTTCATGCTCATAGCAGAACACTCTATGTGCCATCCAGGTCTTCCCTTCCCTACTTCTGTTTCCCAGAAAACATCTCCATCATCTTCATTATATGATTTCCACAAAACAAAGTCTACTGGTTGATCTTTTGAATATTCATCAAGTTTTACTCTGCCACTTGCTCCATCTTTAAGTTCATCAGGGTTAAAACCTGAAAGTTTCCCATATTCTTTAAACTTTGATATAGAAAAATATATTGAACCATCTTCTGTTTTGTATGCAATCCCTTTTTCCAGAAGTGTTTTTATAATATTAACCATCTCCTTTATATGTTTTGTTGCCTCAGGGTAATAATTAGCTTTAACTATATTCAATGTCTCAATATCTTCAAAAAAAGCTTTCTTGTACTTATAAGTATAGTCACTAAGTTTAATATTTTCATTTTTCGAGCCTCTTATAGTTTTATCATCAACATCTGTTATATTCATAACATGTGTAACATCATATCCTATATACCTTAAAAATCTTACAAAAAGGTCTTCAAAAATAAATGTTCTTAAATTGCCTATGTGAACAAAATTATAAACGGTAGGTCCACATGTATAAATTCCAACCTTTCCTGGATTTATAGTTTTAAAAATCTCTTTTTTTTTAGTTAAAGTATTATATATAACAAGTTCTCTCAACCTTATACCCTCTTGCTTAAAATAGTTAGAAAAACTAAAAATATTTAAAATTTTTAAAGTAAATTTAATAACATTAATAGTTATAGCTTGATAATAGGGAGATAAAAATGGAAGAAAAAAAAGAACTTAAAGCATATACAGAAAAATTAGATAAAGTAATGAAGTATACTGACAATGATATAAATAGAGCAAAACAAATTGTTCAAGGGATATTAAAAGACTTTCTTGTAATAAAAGGAAAAATAAATATTGAAAATCAAAATGAATCTGGCCTTTTTATACTTTTTTTTCATAAATATAAACACTATCTTGTTGATAAGTTTTCTGCTATACAAACAGGGCAAAAAATATTATCTACACTTGAGATAAAAGACAGTTGGTTATTATTTTTCAAAGAAATAGATAATATAATATCAAATCAGGAATATCAAAAAGAGAAGGTGTCAAAAATAAATATTCAATTTGAAAAAGAGTTTTCTCCTGCTATTATATCTCAAATGATAGGAAAAATTGAAAATAGAGATATTACTTCCGTAACAATACAGATAGAAAATATATTTTCTTATATTTTTGGAAGGGATGCAGGTGTATTTGTACAAATAGAACCAGAAGATATAACATCGCTTGAGTATGAAGAAAATGTAAGAGAATTAATTCATAACAGAGAATTAGAAAAAACAAGAATTGATGAAACAATAAAAAAAGTTGAATCAGAAGAATCTTTAAAAGATGAAGTAACTGAAACAAAAAATAGTCTTATAAATGAAGGTAATATTATTTTAAATGGGGAACTAAGTTTATCTCCGATAAAAGGCAAGTTTATATCAGAATTATCTGTCGGGGACATAATTGGGGTTAAAATAAATGACACCTCACAAAAGGCAATAAATATAATAAAACAATTAAACCTTATTACAGAAGATGGAAAAATAAAAAAAGTTAAAGGAAAAATAATTTTTCTTAAAAAAACAGAAAAAGGATATACATTACTGGTTAGGATAGCACCTCTTATAATACTAGAAATAACAGAAGAAGAAGAGGTAAAAATAGAATGTTTTACTCAGACGCCCACAGAAAAAACAAAAGGTAAGAAAAAACAGGGAAAAGATAAAAGTAACACAAAACTAATAATAATATCCAGTATAATAAGCTCAATAATTGTTGCAACAATAATATTATTACTAATTTAATTATAAAAATGGCTGAAAAGAAAGTTATAAAGGGACCTATTAAATCCCTTAATATAAGGGAATTATCAAAAGATATTAAAATAATAGGAGATGTAGTAGACTCCTCTATATTTTCTATAAACAATATAGAAATATATGGAAATGTACTGAACTCAAAAATAGTTTCAAACAGTGCAAGAATATCAATAATAGGAAAAGTAATAAAATCAGAAATAAAAGGGTTCTCTTTAGTAAAGATATTTGCGGCTGAAAACAGTATAATAGAATCAACTTTCAGTTCTTGTAGAATAGAAAATTATCTTTATAATTCCACTGTAAAGGCATTTTCAATAATAGAGAACCAGAAAGGAAATATTATAAAATCAGAACTCATATCTGGTATGGAAATAAATCTTTATAATGTTGGAAAAGCAGGTAAAAACAGCAATTCAAACTTAAAAGTAATTAAAAAAAACTCAAACAATATATTTGAAGTAGTTTTTGTGCATAAACAAAAAATAAATGATCTTGAGATAAAACTTAAAGAGTTGGAAAGATATATAAAAGTTTTAACAATAATAAAAGAAAAAATAGAGACACTTCCTGATGATAAAAGAAAAGAGATAAAAAATAAAATAGAGGAATATAAGAAGACAAAAGAGTACTTATCTTTTATAAAAGAAGAAACAAGAAGACTTTTGATATCTGATCCTGAAGAAATAAAATATAATAGAGTAATAATAGTTAATAATTTGTTATATCCACCAGCAAAAATAACGATAGATGGAAAAGAAACTGAAATAAATGAAGAATTAAAACAGGTTGCATTCTATAATAGTGGAATAATAATAAAAGGGGAAGTAAATAAAGTTTATAATAAAAGAAAAACTATCAGAATATAAAAAGTCAAAATTCCAAAAAAATTAAAAGAATTAACTAAAATAAAAAATTCTTAGTTTTTTAAGTAAAATAACTTACTTTTTAGTAAAAAACTAATTATAAAAAACTATTACTTTTATTTTAATTCTCTGCTATTTAGAAAGTTTTTTAAAATTTTTAAATTAAATTTTATTTAAAACTTGTTTAAAAATTTTTATAAGGTTGTTTAAAAAGTATGGATAAAATTGCTAAAAATTGGTTTAAAACTTTAAACATTTTTCAACAAGAATCACCAGAAGATTACAATCTCTGGTTAATAAATATTGAATATGTTGATTACAAAGAAAACGAGAAAAAAATAATTCTAAGCGTTACAAATAAAGTTATTCTTGATAAAATAAATAAGAGTTTTAAGTCAAAATTAGAAAATATTTTAAAACAGATAAGTAATGAAGATATAAAAATAGAGATATTATTAAGAGAAAACGACAATAATATTTTTGTTCATAAAAATGAGATTCCGAAAAATGATGATTACTCAAATGTAAAAAAAATTCAATCAAACAGAGCTTATATATTAGACATAAATCCAAAATTTGTATTCGAAAAATTTATAAAGAGTCCAAATAATGAACTTGCTTATTCTGCATCTTTAATAATAGCACAAAATCCCGGGCAAAAATACAATCCATTCTTTATATATGGTGGTGTTGGTCTTGGAAAAACACACTTATTACAGGCAATAGCAAACTATGTAATAAAAAATAAGCCAGAATTAAAAGTAATATATGTAACAGCTGAAAATTATCTAAATGACTTTGTTAACTCTATAAATAAAAAAAAGGTTGATAGTTTTCGAGCAAAATATCGAAGTTCAGATCTTTTATTACTTGATGATGTCCAATTTTTAGAAAAAGATAATAAGGAAAAAACACAGGAAGAATTATTTAATACATTCAATATGTTACATCTAAATAATAAACAAATAGTTTTTGCATGTGATAAACCACCAAAAGACCTGAAAAAAATAGAAGAAAGACTTATTAATAGGTTTAGTTGGGGCCTTGTAGTAGACATAAAACAGCCAGATTTAGAAACAAGAAAAAAAATAATACAGGAAAAAATGAAAGACGCTGGAATACTTGATAAAGTAAGTATTGAAGTTATAGATTTTTTAGCAGAAAATATTACTACAAATGTAAGAGATATAGAATCTGCTGTAAATAAAATAGATTCAATTATAAAAATAACATCAAAAAATATTAATATAGAACTAATAGAAAATGAGATGAGAGATATTTTGACAACAACAAGAGCAAAAGGAAAATATCTTTCTATAGAAGATATAAAAAAAGAAATAGCAAAATATTATAATATAAACCTAAACGACCTTGTTTCACCTAATAGAAATAAGTTTGTGTCACTGCCAAGACAGATGGCAATGTTTATATGTCAGAAACTTTTAAAAACAACTTTTAACCAAATAGGAAAAGAGTTTGGAGGTAGAGACCATTCAACAGTTGTCTTATCTTGTAAGAAAATAGAAAAAGAAATACAGAAAAACCCATCTATAAGAAACGATTATGAGGAATTGTTAAAAAGATTATCAGAAAATTAACATTTTTTAAACACTTAAAATACTTGTTGAAATGAGGTAAATTCAAAGTTTTTAACATTTTATGTATGTTATAGTAATAGTTAATAATATATTTTTAAGATTTATACTAAATAGTATTTATAAACATTTTTATAAAAAGGTAAAAAACTATGTTTAAAATTAAAAAGATAAAAAAAAGTATAGAAAAATTAAAAGAGATAAAACATACAAGAAAATTTAAAAAATTTCTCTTTATATCATTTATTACCATTTTATCAGTATTAATTATAATAGGGCTATATGGAACATATGTTTTTATTGAGTGGAATATAGAAAAAAAAGATATAATAAAGCAAGCAGAAATGTTTTTTAACACAATTAAAAAAGAAACAGAATCCAATTTTCTATATAAAAATATAGGTAATAAAGAACAAAACTTAAGAAACGTAAAAATACCAATAACAGTTTATGATTATAAAGGTAGAATATTAGGTGAATTTACAACAGAAAAAAGAAATTATGTTGAACTTAAATATGTGTCAAGAAATTTTATATTTGCACTATTTGCTACAGAAGATGATGAGTTTTATTATCATGATGGAGTTAATTATAAAGCTATACTAAGAGCTTTTATTAAAAATATAGTTAAATTAAGAATTGCAGAGGGTGGGAGTACTATTACTCAACAACTTTCTAAAATACTTTTTACAACAAGAGAAAGAAGTATTAAAAGAAAAATTTACGAGTTTCTTTGTGCAAAAGAAATAGAAAAAATTTTCACAAAAAAAGATATACTCCTTATGTATGTAAATCTTATATTTTTTGGACATGGAGTTTATGGTGTAGAAAATGCTTCTCTTTTCTACTTTAACAAAAGGAGTAAAGACATTGATATTGGTGAAGCAGCATTATTAGTTTCTCTTATTTCAAATCCTTATAAATATTCACCTTTTGTAAGTATTGATAATTCTAAATCAAAACATTATCTTGTACTAAAGAGAATGGCTGATGTTGGGTATTTAAAAGAGAAAGATGTTGATAAAATATACACCAATTTTTGGAATTCGCATACTTTTAATCAAAAAGATATGTATGTAAGGAAAAATATAATAAAAACAAACTTTTGCCCCTATTCAATGGAGGAGGTAAGGAGATTTATTGTTGATAAAATCGGAGAGGATTTTTTTATAAGCAATGAAGGAGCAAAAATTTATACAACATTTGATAAAGACTTACAATTATACTCGTTAAATGTTTTAAAAAATAATCTTTCTTGGATAAGAAATGAAAGTATTTTATCACAAAAACAAAAAAATAGTATTCAGGGTTCAATCATATTTACTGTACCATATAGTGGAGAAATAAGAGTTATGATTGGTGGAGATGGATTTACCAAAGAAAATCAATTAAATAGAGTATTTCAGGCAAAAAGACATGTTGGGAGTGCATTAAAACCATTTTTATATTTATCAGGTATAGAAAACAGGATAATAACTCCTTATGATGTATTTGAAGATAAAGAGATAACAATAGAAATAGAAGGTGCACCAAAAAAATACAGATACTGGGAAGTAAAAAATTATAGAGATAAATATAGAGGTTATTTAAATACAACAGAGGCTATAAAATATTCGTCAAATGTAATTGCTGCACAGGTTGCCTCAAAAATAGGGGTTGAAAAAATGATTAATATTATTGCGGATACTTTAGGTCTTTCATCTGATGAGAAAGATTTAAGAATGCCATCATACCAGTTTTCTCTTGCTCTTGGTGCAGTTGATATGAGTACTTTTGAACTTAATAAACTTTACTTAATGCTTGCTAATATGGGAGAGTCTGTGGAACCATTTTTTATCTATAAAATAGTAGATTCCAAGGGAAGGGTTATATATGAGTACCAGAAGCCACCAACAAAAAGAATTGTCTCAAAAGAGGCTGCCTATCTTGTATTAAGAATGATGAGAGAAGTATTAAAAGAGGGAGGTACTGCAGGGTGGATTTCATCAGCTTACGGGCTTATAGGTGTTGATATTGCAGGAAAGACAGGTACTTCTCAGGATAATAAAGATATATGGTTTAATGGTCTTAATCCTGAAATTGTAGGAACTGTCTGGATCGGAGAAGATTCTAATAAAAGATTTTCAAAAACTATAACAGGTGGTGCAGGAGCTGCTCCTATCTTTGCTCAGATTTTTAAAAAATTTATTGAAAATAATTCTCCAGGAAAGTTTTATATTGATCTTGATTCATCCAAACTTGTTAATCAACCTGTTTGCATTTTGTCTGGAAAAGTTCCTAAAAGCGGTATATGTGATGAATATATTGATAAAGATGCACTTTTTATAGAGGGTACAGAACCAGGCGACTACTGTGATCTTTCAGAAGAAGAGCATAAAAAAAGAGTAATAATGAGAACATTACAAACAGAAAAAGAGGAAGGATTTTAATCTATGACAGATTCTCCTTTATGTAATTTTTGTAAAAGTAAGTCTTATAAAGTTTATGAAAAAAAATTTGGTGATTATTATTTTATGAACATATACAAGTGTAACAATTGTGGGCTTATGTTTCAGTATCCTATTCCGTCTATAGAGCAAATAGAAAAAATGTACGATAAAGAATATTATGGTGGGGCTAAGGTTTTAAGTTATGAGGATGAGAGAAAAAGTTTCAAATTCAATTCATATGTTTGGAAAGCAAGAATAAAAAAGATAAAGAGATATATTAATAAAACAGAAAAGCCAAAGATCCTTGATATAGGTTCATCTTTTGGTGGTTTTTTATCAATTGCAAAAGAATATGGATTTGATCCTTATGGTATTGAAATATCAGATTATTCTAGAAACTATTCCACTAAACTTTTGGGAGAAGACAGGATTTTTAAAAATTTTTTAGGCAAATTTGAATCAGAGTTTTTTGATGTAATAACTATGATTGAGCTTATAGAACATTTAGATGATCCTAAAAAATATATTATAGAATGTTATAAAGTTTTAAAGAAAAATGGGATACTGGTTATTCAAACAGCTGACATGAATGGTCTTCAGGCAAAAAGAGAGGGTATAAATTACCACTATTTTATTCCTTATCACCTGCATTTTTTCCCAGCTGCTACACTTACAGAAAAATTAAAAGAAATAGGTTTTAGTAATGTAAAAATTTTTAGACCTGTTGAGTTTGGACTTTTGCCTAAACTACTTAAGTCAAGAAGAGATTTTAAATCATGGAAAGACTATTTTAAATGGTTTAGAATAACGTTTTATCATTTAAAAGGTTATATACATTTTAAAAATTTTTCTTTAACTAGTTCAATGGTAATATATGCCAGAAAATAAAAATATAAAATTGTATTTTCTATTTTTTTAATATACTTACATTCATTATTTTTGATGTCATCTATCTTAGAAATTAATGATTATTTTAATTTTCTATTATCAATATTCTTAATAAAACCTTAATCTTTTCTTAACTATTTCTTATCAATTTTAAGCTAAAATTATTTATAACTAAAATATTTTCAGGAGAAAATAATGAAACTAGAAAACACATTAGAGTTTGTTAAACCTCTAAAAACAAAAAAAATTATTTCACAGATACTTTTATTACTTAATCCATTTGGTAATAAAATAAGGAATTATACTCCTCATATAAGATTTAAATTAGAAAAAGGGGATTTTTTGATAAAGACTGCATCAAATGGTGAAGAGTTACAACAGATACTTGAATTAAGATATAGAGTTTTTTATTCAGAATATATAGGAAAAAAGCTTATTACCAAAATGGATGTTGATAAGTTTGATTTTTTATCAGACCACCTCATTATAAAAGATAAAAATAATGGTAGAATAATAGGTACTTACAGACTTATCTCTTCACTTTATAGTGATTATTTTTATTCTGAATCTGAGTTTGACATAGAAAAAATAAAAAACCTGGATGGCATAAAATTAGAACTTGGCCGTGCATGTATAGATAAAGAATATAGAAATGGAATAACTATAGCATTATTATGGATGGGGCTTGCTGAATATATAAGAGAGACAAATACAAAATATCTGTTTGGGTGTTCATCTATAAAGGTAACTGACTTAGAAGAGATAACAAAAATAGAGAAATATATTAGAGATAATCATTATTCTAATGAGGATTTGAAAGTAACCCCATCTGGTAAATATAAAATAAAAGATCTGGAAAAAAGAGTCTCAAAGGTAGAAAATATAGATTACAAAGAGATTAGAAATAAAATACCATCATTATTAAAGTCTTATTTTAAAGCTGGAGCAGTTGTCTGTGGGGAACCTGCACTTGATAATTCTTTTAACTGCATAGATTATTTTACTTTACTTGATGTAAGTAGTATGAATAAAAGAGTTGAGAGGAAGTTTGAATTATGATAATAATAAAAATATTAAAAGTGCCATTTATAGTTTTTTGGGTTGCATTATTTATTTTGTATTCTATTTTAATGAACATTTTTATAAGTAACAAGAAGAGTAAAATAAGAAAACAACTGGCTACAACAAGTTTTTTTTGCAAGGTATTGAATAAATTGATTGGAATAAAAATAAATGTAAATGGTATAGAAAATTTTAAAGTTTTTGAAAATGGACTGATTGTGGCAAATCATCTATCGTATATAGATATATTAGTATTAATTTCTGAGGTTCCTTCAATTTTTATATCAAGTGTTGAGGTTGAGAAAACATTCTTATTGGGTTATATAGTAAAATTAGGGGGGGCTATTTTTATAGAGAGGAGGTCAAGAAAGGATATAAAAAAAGAGATTGAAAAAATAACTAAGAAGTTAAAAGATGGATTTAATGTTGCATTTTTTCCAGAAGGCACAACAACAAATGGAGATAAAATAAAAGGTTTTAAGTCTTCATTTTTTGAATCAGCAGCGGAATCTAGTGTAAACATTTTACCAGTATGTATATTCTATGATAAGATAAATAATAAAGATATTAATGAATCTAATAGAGATAAAGTTTTCTACTATGGCAACATGAAGTTTTTTTCTCATTTTTTTAAGCTTCTTTTTGTGAAAAACATAAAAATAAGAGTTGATTTTCTTGAACCAATAAAAGATTTAAAAGATAGAAAAGAGTTGAGTCAAATAGCATATGAAAAAGTATCATATAAATACAACTTATTGAAAAAATTAAAACTTGAAAAAGGAAAAATAGATGGACAAGAAATTAAAAGTACTTTTTGTCTGCGTGCATAATTCTGCAAGGAGCCAGATGGCAGAGAAGTTTTTAAATGAACTGGGGAAAGAATATTTTATAGCAGAATCGGCAGGATTAAAACCTGGTAACTTAAATCAGTTTGCAGTGAGGGTAATGGCTGAAATAGGTTTTGATATATCAGAACAAAAACCAAAATCAGTATTTGAAATTTTCAAGTTAGGAAAAAGCTATAATTTTGTTATAACTGTTTGTGATGAAAAAACAGCTGAAAAATGCCCCCTATTCCCAGGAGTAATAAATACAATTCATTGGTCATTTGAGGACCCTTCAACTTTTCAAGGCAGTGATGAGGATAAACTTGCTTTCACAAGAGAAGTGAGGGATAAGATAAAAGAAAAAATATTATGGTTTATAGATAATTATAAAAAATATTACGTAGAATAATATTTAAACATCTTATAAGAAAGTTTTAATTACTGTAAAGAATTAACAAAATCAATAAAAAGTTGAAGGTTGTTCTGTACTTTTACAGCCTCAGTACCAATGACAAACCCATCTGCAATAGAGATAGCTTTTTTTGCATCCTTTTTTCCTTTTATCCCAAATCCTATTATGACGGGAATATCTGTTAATTTTTTTATGACTTTTATTTTATCTATTATTTCACTGTTATCAAGGTCAGCTTTTGAACCTGTTATCCCTCTTATTCCTATGAAGTAAATGAAAGGTGGTCTGTATTTAATAATTTCTTTTATATCGCTTTCTCTTGATTCAGGTGTTATGAATGGTATTATTGGTATTTCAAGCCCTCTTTGATAAAAAAAATCATGTAATCTGTTAGGCAGATCAGCAATTATTATGCCTTTTATATAGTTTTTAACTTCATCTGAGAATTTTTTTATTCCATAGGAGTAGATAATATTTGAATATGTCATATAAAATATATTTTTTTCTTTTCCAAGAAGTTTTGTGATATCAATTATCTCCTTTACATTTATTTTGCCTAAAATATTATTTATAGCGGATGAAATTATAGGTCCATCAGCAACAGGATCTGAAAAAGGTATTCCGATCTCTATAAAATCCATTTTATTAAGCACAATATCCGCTATTTTTAAAAAACTTTCTTTATCAGGATATCCCCCTACAATATAAATTCCTCTCATTTTATCTCCTTTTAAATCTTCTTTTCTATTATTTTCATATCTTTGTCACCCCTCCCTGAAAGGTTTAAAAGAACTACTTTGTCTTTAAATAATTCTTGGTTTTTTATAACGTAACCTATAGCATGTGATGATTCCAGTGCTGGAATAATTCCTTCAAGCCTTGAAAGTTCAAAAAAGCCTTGTAATGCATCATTATCTCTTACAAAATCATACTTTATCTTTCCGGAGTCTTTAAAATATGCGTGTTGAGGGCCGACGCCAGGATAATCAAGACCTGCAGATATTGAGTGAACTGGTGCAACCTGACCATCATCATCACATAAGAGATAACTTAGACTTCCATGTAAAATTCCTTTTTTGCCAAGGTTTAAAGTCATTGCATGTTCCCCTATTTTGTTTGATTTTCCACCTGCCTCAACACCAATAAGTCTAACGTTTGTATCAAGAAACCCCTGAAAAATTCCCATTGCATTACTTCCACCACCAACACATGCTATAACATAGTCTGGTAAAATACAATTTTTATCAAAAAAATCTCTTGCCTCTTTACCTATTACTGATTGAAAATAGGCAACTATTTTTGGAAAAGGATATGGACCTGCAGTACTTCCTATAATATAATGTGTATTTTTAACATTTTTTACCCAGTCTCTTAAAGCTTCATTCATTGCATCTTTTAGTGTCATTGACCCATTTTCGACCTCAACAACCTCTGCTCCTAATATTTTCATTCTTTTTACATTTGGTTCCTGTCTTTTTGCATCAAGTTTTCCCATATATATTATACATTCAAGACCAAGTAGTGCTGCGACTGTTGCTGTTGCAACCCCATGTTGCCCTGCCCCTGTTTCTGCTATTATCCTCTTTTTACCCATAAAACTTGTAAGAAGTCCCTGCCCTATAGTGTTATTTATTTTATGAGCACCTGTGTGTAGTAAGTCTTCTCTTTTAAGATATAATTTTAGTCCATACTTTCTTGAAAATCTTTCTGCAAAGTATATGGGTGTTGGTCTTCCTGCATAGTTGCGTAGTAAAGAATTGAATTTTTCTATAAAATTTTCATTTTTTATTGCATTTTCAAAAGCATGATCAAGTTCATCTAGAGCTGGTATAAGTGTCTCTGGTACAAATTGCCCTCCATACTCACCATAAAACATTTTTTTTATATCCATCAAAAACCTCTTCTATAAATTTTTTCATTTTTTGGTATGACTTTTTAGCATCATCTTCCACACCACTTGATACATCAACACCAAATGGCTTATATTTTTCAATTATGTTTTTTACATTTTCTTGATTTAATCCACCTGCTATTATTATTCTATTTTTGTATTTATCAAGCCATTCAGGGATAGTACTAAAATTACCTTTTCCCCTACTCTTATCAAATATTAATAATCTATTTGTTCTATCATCAAACTCTTCTTCTATTGAAAGAATAACATTATCTTTATTCACGTCCTCACTTATCTGGATATAATCAAAGAAATCCTCAACATCTTTTACATCTTTATATTCTATTCCAACAGCAACTGATTTTATTTTGTCTTTGCAATATAATGCAAGTTCTTTAGCTTTTTCTTTATCCACAAACCTTTTGCTTAAAGGATATAATACTACACCTATTGCAGTATAACCCAGTTCAATTGCCCAGTCTATCTCAGTCTTATGTTTTATTCCACACACTTTAATAAACATAGATTAAAGACTACCTTTTAAGTTCATTTATTTTTTTTACTACATCACCTTTTTTAATTGCTTTGTATGCTAAATTATAGCCCTCTTTTATACTTTTTACATCTCCTGTAAGATAAAGACCTACAGCTGTATTTATTGAAATTAGTGATGCAATCTTTTCATTTTCTCCACTTAATCCATCCATAAATAGTTTAAAAGCATCATTTTTATCTACAACTGAGGGGATAAGAAAAGGATTGAAAAGCTCTTTAGGGTCCACTTTAAATTCTTTAAAATAATTTCCTTCTATCTCATACCCTACTGTTATATCAGATGTAGAGATTTCATCATAACCATCATAAGATGAATATATTATAACTTTTTTGTAGTATTGATTTCCTATAACTGAGTCTTTAATAAGCCCAAGTTTATCGAGTTTATTCATACCTACCATCTGGTAGGATGGAGTTGCTGGATTAAGAAATGGGCCTAAATAATTAAATATTGTGGGAAATCCAAGCTGTTTTCTTACTGGGGCTACATATTTAAAAGCAGGATGGTAAAGGGGTGCAAAGATAAATACAAAGTTGTGTTTATTAAAATATGAAATAGCCTCATCTTTTTTTAGTTCTGTGGGAATTCCGACCATTTCAAAAATATCAGCTGACCCTACTTTACCTGTTTGAGCTTTATTACCATGTTTTACAACCTTTTTACCTAGGGCAGCAAGGGTAGGTGCTACAGCTGATGATACATTAACAGAGTGTTTTCCATCCCCTCCTGTTCCGCATGTATCTATAAGATCATCACCCAATTCAAGTTTTATCTTATAACTGTTGAACACATTGATAGCAGCCCTTATAATCTCGGGATTTTCTCCTCTAAGTTTAATAGAGGTTAATATTGAAGCAATTTGTGCCTCAGAATATTTTCCGTTTGCCATATTGTCAAATATTTTTATTGCCTCTTCATAATTTAAATCTTCTTTTTCAATTATCTCCATTAACATTTTTAAACCCCCTTTTTGCATATTTTAATAAAATTAGTAGCTATCTCAATTCCATACTCACTTAAAAAAGATTCTGGATGGAATTGTACTCCAAAAAGATAGTTTTTACTATCTTCAAATGCCATTGCTTCATTATCAGTTTCTGATACTGCTATTGGATCTATTCCTTTTACTGATAGGGAATGGTATCTTACAGCATAAAACTTTTTTGGTAAGTCTTTTAATAAGATATTTCCTTTTTTTATTATTATTGTATCTTTTTTACCATGTTGTATAGTGGAAGCTTTATCTACTTTATAACCAAGGTAATGACATATTGCCTGCATTCCGAGGCATACACCAAATATTGGTATTTTCCCTTTATAGTAGTCAATGTAATCAAGAGTAAGCCCACTGTTTTTTGGATGAGAGGGGCCAGGGGATATTATAATTCCTTCAAAACCATTTTTTATAAACTCTCTGTTTTTTACTACTTTTACTTCAATATTTAAACTTTTAAAAAGAGCATACAAGTTATAAGTAAAAGAATCATAATTATCAACGAGTAAAAACATAATTATCCTCCAGTTCATTTATTCTTTCAAGTGCTTTAAAAAGTGCTTTAAGTTTATTTTCAACCTCATCAGCCTCCTTTTCAGGAATACTATCGTATACAATACCTGCCCCTGCCCTCAAAGTTACTACATTGTCTTTTATCAGTGCTGATCTTATTGTTATGCAGGTGTCTATATCAGAGTTATAACTAAAATATCCAACACAGCCAGCATAGAAACCACGTACTGAGTTCTCATATTGGTTTATAAGTTCAATTGCCCTTACCTTGGGTGCTCCGCTTACTGTACCTGCTGGGAATGTTTTTTCAAAAAGGTCAAGGGGGTGATAATCATCCTTTATTTTCCCTTTTACAGAGGAAACTATATGTAAAACATGAGAATACTCTTCAGCAATAAATGATTTTTCAACAACAACACTGCTATGATCACAACAAGTATAAAGATCGTTTCTTGCAAGATCAAGTAACATAAGGTGTTCTGAAACCTCTTTTGGGTCTGTTAAAAGTTTTTTCTTATCATTTTCTAATGTTTCTCTTTTTATAGGGTATGTTCCTGCTATTGGTTTTATATACGCTATTCTGTTTTTTACCTTAAGGTGTGTTTCAGGTGAAGAACCTAAGACTGTGTATTTATCAAGTTTTAAATAAAACATGTAAGGTGAGGGATTTAGATTTCTAAGTGATCTATAAAAACTTACAGGATTTATTTTATCAAAATATATATCGTACTTTTTTGAAATGACAACCTGGATAGCCTCTCCATTTTCTATTTCTTTTTTAATATTTTCAACAACTTTAATATACTCATCTCTTTTTAAGTCATCTTTTATATCTATAATTTTCCCACTACTCTCTTTTGTCTCTTCAATTTTAAATATTTCCTCTCTCATGAACTTTATCTGTTCTTCAGCAACTTTGTATGTTTCTTCTGGAGTATTCTTTTTTTCAATATAAAAACTTGCATAAAGCTTTCCTGTATAGTTATCGTAAACAAAAAACTTGTCTATTTTAAGAAGTATAAAAATTGGAAAAGTATTTTCTTTTATTTTTTCTCTTAAGTTATCCATATAATTAACTGATTCATATGATATAATACCTATGTACCCTCCTATAAAGTCACCGATATTATTTGAAAAAACTTTTTTATTTAGTTTTCTCTTTAATAGACTGAAAGGATTTTCTGTAATATATTTTTCTTGTACTTTATCTTTTTCTATTATAAGTGTATTATTTTCATAAGTTATTATTTCAGAAGGATTGTAACCTAAAAAAGAGTATCTTGCCAGAATTTTATCATCAGTTTTTGCACTCTCAAGTAGAAACGAATATTTTCTGGAAGATATCCTTTTTAAAAGGATAATAGGATTTACAATATCTCCTGCTATCTCTTGTTGAAAAAGGAAGGATTCATATCTTTCAAAATTTTTCTTTAATAGATCTATTTCTGGTATCATTTTAACTCCTTGTTTCTATATGTAGAAACGTTTCTATTTATAGAAACAAAATTTAACTAAAAAATTTTAGAAAAAAAATTTTTTTAATAAGAATCTAAAATTTTTTATGGGTGCTAAAATTATATCTTTTGATTTTTATATGTTTTATAAACTAGATAAATAGCAGAATTGGGAGAGAAGAGAATATTTTTGAATTTAAATAAACTCTTCTCTTTAAATATTTTGTTATTCTAAAGTAGACAGTATACCTTTTTCTTCAATGTATTTGTAAAAGTTTTCTCTATTATGTGGTTTGTAATTACTGTCTTTATTAAAGTTATCTAGAGATTCTACTAGTTTTTCCCTGTTTTCTTTTGTTTGCCTTTTGTTATACTTTTTTAAAACATAATTTAATTCATGTTCTTCTTTTGAAACAAGGTCTTTATCAGATGCCATAGTTTACCTCCATTTTTTAATTATTTTTATAAATTTAGTTCATTTTTTAAAGTATCATCATAGTAATCACCCTGACTTGCTATTGTTTCCATTATTTCGTTGAACTCATCATAATCAAGTTTATTAAGCCCCCTTGTTATTGAAAAAATAAGGTTATTTCCTTCATCAATAGCAAACTTTACCCCTACTAGGGCTCTATGGATTCTTAAAAGTTTTTTAAAAAGTTCAGCCTCTTTTTCAAAACCAAGATTTGAGGGAAGTGGGGTTAAAACACCTTCAATTGCTATACCATCTCTTACTTCGTTAAAATGAGTATATTGGAAGAAGTAAACTTGCATTGAAAATGAGCCAAATCTTATTGCCCATAATTCATCGTTTACCTTCGCATCTGATTCTATGATTCCCTTTTCATCACAGAACCTTTTAATAATTGCTCTTGCATTTTGTTTTAGATCCATGATACCTCCTTTTTTCAAATTTTAAAATACTTTTAAGTAAATAATAACAAATAATTAAAAAAATTATTTATTATTTAAGATTTATCTAATTCTTTTTAGAATTTAACAGAGAAGTTTTAGTTCACTAAGTTATTTTTTAATATTGCTATAAATTTTTTAATAAACCTCAATTTCATATATCCAACCATGTTCAATATCACAATTATTTATAACATATCTTAGGCGATTTGTAATGACCGGCTTAAAATTGTTTTCTGTAGGTGTTGAAAAGTTTTCCCACCAATTTTTTGGATTGGGGTTAACTTGGAACTTAAGATAATTTTTACCTTTTTTAGTTTCAAAAACAGTTTTATATTCACCAGTATTTATATCTAATACCTGGATTTTGTAAGTATTGGGCACATGTTCAAGACCATGGTGCCAGACTACAACTTTACTTATTTCAATCATTCTACCAAAGTCAATAAGAACTTCTCTCCAACCACATGGTTCAGAACACCAATTTTTTATTCCCCCACAAAAAGCAAGACCATGGGCCCAATTATCATAAGTTCTTAATCCATCCACTATTTCCCAAACAAAACTTCCACCACCCCATCCCTTATCAGTCCCTAATGGAGATGGGTAACCTTTTTTATCTTTATTAAGAGCAAGGTTATTTTCGTCACTGTATTCGCTTACTTCTAATTTATAACTTGAAGTTATAGTATAAACAGAAATAATAAATAGTAAAAAAGTTATAAACCTTATTCTAGACATTGTTTAAACTCCTTATATTATGGATTTTAATCTTTTAAGAACTCTCTTATTTTTTCTGCTGTAAATTCTTTTTTTTCAACGGGGGGAACATGCCCAACATTATCAATTACTATAAGTTGTGAATTAATTATTTCTTTATTTAAGTAATAAGCAGAAGATACATCAATTATTTTATCTTCTTTCCCCCATATTATAAGGGTTGGGCATTTTATACTTTTTAAAACGTTTTCATTAAGTAAAACCTTTACTTCATTTGTTTCATTTAAAAGGTCAGAGAATATTTTTTCATACCTTGGGTTCATTTTTTCTTTTTCTTCAAGATAATAATCTATTATATGCTCAGGTATGTTTACTGGTTTTACCATTAAAAAGGAGAACATTTTTTTAAAATCCTCTTTGTCTTTGTATATCAATAAGTTTTCCCCAGTTGTCAGTATGTAATTAAAATATGGACTTAATCTATCAGCTTTTGCACCAGCTGAATCTATTAATACAAGTTTTTTGACATCTTCAGGATAAAGATATGTATAGTAAGCAGATATAGCACCACCTAAAGAAATGCCAACAAGATAAAACTCTTTTAATCCAAGTTTTCTTATGAAAGAGTTAAGCCTCTTTACATTTTCTCTAACAGAGTAGTTATCTTCATCATAAAAACTATTTTTACCATGCCCTGGCATATCTGGTATAATTATATTATAGTCTTTAAAATATGACGCAAACTCTAGCCAGAATAACTTGCTTGCAGTAAAACCATGTACAAAAACTATTGTTTCTCCTTTATTATCATTATGATAGTAAGTCCAATTATATTTATCAATATTTACTACAGATTCTTTTAACCCTACTTTTAACTTATAGTATGAAGTTCTAGCCTTTAAGAATTGACCAGGGGCAAACCTATAAAATAGAAAAAGAATTACAAAAATTAAAATAATAGATACTGTAGAGAATAACAAACTTTTCTTTAAAATTTTTTTCATTTGATTATCCTTATTTTATTTACTTTTTTACTTTATTAAATATATTACTTTCTATATAAAAATATTCATTTTCTATGTTTAAGATACCATAAAAACCATCAGCAAATGCACCAGGGTTAAAATATTCTATTTCTTCTTTTAAAATATGAAAAGGTTCGTGAGTATGCCCAAAAAGAACTATATCAGGTCTATTTTTTAAAGAACTTACAAAAGACTCAAGGAGAAAAATCCCTGATTTAACTTTAAAAGCATCTCCATGGGTTATCATTATTTTTAGATTATTAATTTCTATTATCTTATAATCTGTTCTTGGGAAAAAAGAGTCACAGTTTCCTTCTATATAGAAAAAATCTATTTTATTTTTCTGAACAACTTTGAAAAAATTGGACAATCCATCACCCAGGAATATTATAGTCTTAAATTTATTTTTTTCAATAAAATCGTTAAAAATGGATATGTTATTGTGTAAGTCAGAAATTATTAATATCTGCATAAAATAACCTCAAACTGTTAATTGTATATTATATTTAAAATAATAACAATTAAAAAAAATTTTGTTTAAGCATTTTAATTTATATTAAATATTTGTAAGGGGGTTAATTTGCCGAAAAGAATAGAGGGTAAATTAAAAGGAGAGGACCTTAAAATAGGGATAATAGCATCCAGGTTCAATTCTTTTATAGTAGAAAGACTGATAGAAGGTGCGGTTGATTCACTTCTAAGACATGGGGTTGAAGAGAAAAATATAGAAATAATAATGACTCCGGGAGCATTTGAAATACCTTCTGTATTAAATAAAGTTATAAGAAAATCAAAATATGATGGTATAATATGTTTGGGTGCTGTTATACGTGGTGCAACACCACACTTTGATTATGTTGCAGCCGAGGTATCTAAAGGTATAGCCACAATATCAATGAAATCAGATATACCAATAACTTTTGGGGTGTTGACAACAGATAATATTGAACAAGCTATAGAAAGAGCTGGTACAAAGGCTGGCAATAAGGGTTTTGAAGCTGCTTTATCATTGTTGGAAATGATAAACCTTTATAGAGAATTAGATAATGTATGAAATTGAGAAAAAAGCATATCTTAGAGATGAAGTCTTAGATAAAATAAAAAATATTGCTAATTTTAAATACTATGTTGAAAAAAAAGATGTTTATTTCACTAATGTAGCTGGGAGAAAGGTTAATATTTATACTGATCCTATTTTTAGGATAAGAGAAGAGAATGGTAAAAAAATATTATCTTACAAAGATAAAAGTTTTAACCAGGACACAGAAGTAAATAAAGAATTTGAAATTGATATAACATCTGTTGATATAGATAAGATAAAAGACTTTTTTAAATATATGGGGATATATAAGATTATAGAAAAAACGAAAAAAATAAGTTTATACACAATTGAAAATTACAAAGGATTTTACCTTAATATAGAGTGTAATGAAATAGAAGGTATAGGAAGGTTTGTAGAAGTTGAAATAATTCTTGATAATAAAGAAGTTATTGAAGAGGCAGTTAGTGTTATTGACTCTTTTTTTAAAGAAATTGGTATAAGAGAAAAAGAAATTGAAAAGAGGTATTATATTGATATTTTGATGGAGAGAGAGAATGAAGTTTTTAATTGTTGATGATGATCCTTTTATACAAAAGATGCTTGAAATAACTCTCAAGAAAAATTTTCCTCAAGATGAAATAAAAATTGCAAATAATGGGATTGAGGCGGTAAACATTGTTACAACTGGAGAGTTTATACCTGATATAATTTTAATGGATTATATGATGCCTGAAATGAGTGGACTTGCTGCATCAAAAGAGATAAGAAATTGGGCAAAAGATAAGTCAATTTTAATATATATTATAATGGTTACCGCAAAGTCTCAAAGAGAGACTGAGCTTGAATCTCTTGATGTTGTTGATGACTTCATAACAAAACCTATGGACATGGATGTTTTTCTTTCAAGAGTAAAGGTTGGTATAAGAACTATAAACATGTTTGAAGAAAAAACAAAATTATTGAAAGAGAATATAAAACTTTATGACCATCTGGTTGAGATAAATCTTATAAATGAAAAGCTAATAAATAAACTTTCAGAAGTAATAGAACAGATGGCAGTAAGTCTTTCAGAAGCTATTGAATATAAGGACCTTACAACAGGCTCACACGTATTAAGAGTAGGATATATATCAGAGGCAATAGGAGTTGAACTTGGGCTTAATGAAGATAAGGCAGAGATGTTAAAATATGCAGGGTTTTTTCATGATATAGGTAAAATTGCAATTCCTGATAATATATTACAAAAACCAGGTAGACTAGATGAAAACGAATTTAGTATAATAAAAAAACATTCTCAGATAGGAGCAGAGATAATAAAACCTATAAAATATTTTTCAGAAATAATAGATGGGATAAGGCATCATCATGAGAGATGGGATGGTAAAGGGTATCCTGATGGTCTTTCAGAAGATAAAATTCCTTTATATGCAAGAATAATAGCAGTTGCAGATGTTTTTGATGTTATTGTATCAAAAAGACCATATAAAGAGCCAAAGTCTATTGATGATGCAATAACTGAAATAGTGAAAAATTCTGGGACTCAATTTGACCCACAGGTTGTAAAAATATTTGAAGACCTTTATAAAAAAGGTATAATACATAAGATATACGAGAGAGTTGAGTTAATAAAAAATACGGACCAAAGACTGGTAGAAGCACTAAAAAGTATTAAATCAGTAACTTCAATAAAAGAGATAAAATAAATGAAAATAATTTTAGGTGTTACAAGCAGTATTTCGATATATAAAGCACTTGAGATAACAAGTCTTTTAAGAAAAAAAGGGGCTGAAGTAAAAGTAATAATGACAGATAATGCTATGAGAATGGTTTCAAAAATTCCATTTTTTACTCTTTCTTCAAATATAGTATTAAATGATCAATTTGGAGAAAAAGACTATATACCTCACATAAGTTTATCAGATTGGGCTGATATAATGTTAATCGCTCCTGCTACTGCGAACATAATTGGTAAGTTTGCCAATGGTATTGCTGATGATTTATTGTCAACTACATTTATATCTTTTAATAAAAAAGTTCTTATTGCCCCTGCAATGAATGTAAAAATGTATAATCATCCTATTGTTCAAGAGAATATTAAAAAATTACAAAAACTTGATAATATAGAGTTTATTGAACCTGTTTATGGGAATCTTGCATGTGGATATGAAGGCAAGGGCAAATTGGCACCACCAGAATATATAGTGGAGAGGGTTTTAAGTTATAATATGCCTAAAATACTGAAAGGGAAAAAGGTTTTAGTTACGACAGGTGGGACTATAGAAGATATAGATCCTGTAAGATATATAACAAATAGGTCTTCGGGATTGATGGGTGTATCTTTTGCTAAAAAAGCAAAAGAAATGGGGGCAGATGTAACTTTAATTTATGGTAATATAAATTGTTCTATTCCTTATGATATTGAAGCTATTAAAATAAGGTCCTGTAATGATATGCTTGATAGACTTAAAAATTTGATAAGTTCTTATGATGTTCTAATAATGGCTGCTGCTGTTGCTGACTTTAGAGTAAAGAGTGTTTCTGATAAAAAAATAAAAAAAGAGAAAGAAGAGACAATAAAATTAGAGCTTGTTATGAATCCGGATATATTAAAAGAGTTATCAACAATAAAAAAAGAGGAACAAATTTTTATTGGTTTTTCTTTAGAAACAGATGACCTTATAAAAAATGCTATATCAAAACTTGAAAGAAAAAAACTTGATTATATAATAGCAAACTCACCTGAAAACTTTGAAAGTGAAAAGGGATTAATAAAATTAATAGATAAAAGAGGGGATATTTTAGAGATAGAAGGTAGAAAGGAAGATATAGCAGAAAAGGTTTTATTAAAAATTTTCAATTCTAAAAAATAAGAGGTATCTTAATGGAATTTACACCAAGAGCATACAGAATAGTAAATATAATAGCACCAGAGGAAGCAAGAAGACTTAATCATAATGAAATATATCCTGAGCACCTTTTTCTTGCAATATTAAGAGAAGGAGAGGGTACAGGAATACAGGCACTAAAAGAACTTGGCTTGAATATAAACCAGATAAGACAAGAGGTTGAATTTATTCTTGATGGTAGAGATATTCCAGAGGTTTCGGATGGTCCTTTTCAGAGTCCTAAACTTGAAAGAATATTTCAGATTGCGGCTAAAGAGTCAGAAAATATGGGGTATTCTCTTATAGGTACGGAACATTTATTGCTTGCTCTTGTATCTTACAAAGGTCCTATAAAAGCTTTGCTTGAGGGCCATGGGATAACATTTGAAGCTGTAAAACAGGAAATATTGAAAATACTTGGCCCTATGGAAGTAGGTGTTGAAAAAACAAAACCAAGAATAAATTTTCAGGCAAAAAAGAAACCATTTTTATTACCAGAGTTTTCAAAAGACCTTACAGTATATGCACATATGGGGAAACTTGATCCAGTTATAGGAAGAGATAGAGAGATAGAAAGGGTTATTCAGATATTGTCAAGGAGACAAAAAAATAATCCAGTAATAATAGGAGAACCTGGGGTTGGTAAGACAGCTATTGTAGAAGGACTTGCTCAAAGGATAGCGAATGGAGAAGTACCCGAAATATTATCAGATAAAAGAATATTAATGATAGATATGCTTGGAATAGTAGCAGGTACTAAATATAGGGGGGAGTTTGAAGATAGAATAAAAAAGATAATAGAAGAGGTTAAAGAAGAAGGCAATGTAATTCTTTTTATTGATGAATTGCATACAATAATAGGTGCAGGAGCTGCTGAGGGTGCACTTGATGCTGCAAATATTCTTAAACCTGAGCTTGCAAGAGGGAATTTGAGGGTTATAGGAGCAACTACACTTGGAGAATATAAAAAATATATAGAAAAAGACGCAGCTCTGGAAAGAAGATTTCAGCCAGTAATAGTAGAAGAACCTTCTATAGATGAAGCTATAAAGATACTTGAAGGAATAAAAGTAAAATATGAAGAACATCACAAAGTAAGGTATACAAAAGAGGCTATAAAAAGTGCTGTTCTTTTATCATATAGATACATAAATGGAAGATTTTTACCAGATAAGGCTATAGATGTAATAGACGAAGCAGGTTCAAGAAAAAAATTAAAAAACCTTGCTACTCCCCCAATAATAACAGAACTTGAAAATAAAGTAAGAGAACTTAATAATAAAAAAGATGAATGTGTAAAAAATCAGGATTATGAAAAAGCAGCCCTATTTAGAGATAAAATAAAAGAGGTAACTAGACTTTTGGAGTTTGAGAAGGAAAAATGGAGAAAAGAACAGGAGAGTAATTATGAAGAGGTAACCGAAAAAGATATTGCTGATGTTATATCAATGGCTACTGGAATACCTCTTTCTAAAATAAGCAGGGATGATAGTGAGAAAATATTAAAAATGGAAGAAGAACTTAAAAAAAGAATAATAGGTCAGGATAATGCAATAAGTGCTATATCAAGAGCAATAAAAAGAGCAAGAGCTGGTATAAAGTCACATAAAAGACCAACAGGATCATTTATATTTGTAGGTCCTACAGGAGTGGGTAAAACAGAGCTTGCGAAAGCTCTCTCCGAAGTACTTTTTGATAGAGAGGATGCACTTGTAAGATTTGATATGAGTGAGTTTATGGAAAAACACACTGTTTCCAGACTTATAGGTGCTCCACCAGGATATGTAGGATATGAAGAGGGGGGGCTGTTAACAGAGACAATAAGGAGAAAGCCATACGCTGTTGTTTTATTTGATGAAATAGAAAAGGCACATCCTGATGTTTTTAATATACTTTTACAGGTTATGGAAGAAGGGGAATTGTCAGATAATCTTGGGCATAAAGTTAATTTCAGGAATACAATAATAATAATGACGTCGAATATAGGAACAAGACTTTTAATAAAAGATAAATCATCTTTAGGTTTTGGTCTTCAGGAAGAGGAAGATAAAAAAAATAAAGAAAATATAATGGAGGAATTAAAAAAATTTTTTAATCCAGAGTTTTTGAACAGAGTTGACGATATAATAATATTTGAGCCTTTAACAAAAGAAAATATAAAAAATATAGTAGAAATAATGCTTAAAGAGCTTGACCAGAGGCTGAGTGAGAGAAAAATAAAACTTGAGATTTCAAAAAATGTAGTAGAGTTTTTAGCAGAAAAAGGTTATGATAAAAAATATGGTGCAAGACCACTTAGAAGAACAATACAAAAGTATCTTGAAGACCCCTTATCAGAGGAAATTCTTATAAAACAATATGAAAATAGTGTCAAATTAGAGGCAATAATAGAAAATGAAATGATAAGGTTTAAAATAATAAATGAAAACTAAGTATTTACTTATTGTATTATTTCTAATGTTTAGTAAAGCATTAATTGCTGATTTTTCTGGATTGAACTATAGACAAAGAATAGATAGTGAGGCAATTATAGATTGGGGTTCTTTAGCTTATTTTGGAGAGTTTTTTACTTATGTAGATATAGAAGAAACTCAGAACTTTATTCAGGAATCGCTTTTTAAGTCAGAGGAATTTGTAAGTAAAATAAGATCTAAAGTACTAAAAGATTTACTTAGTATAAACATAAACTATGAAATAACAGTAAAAGACCTTATGGAAAGTAATGAATATTTTTTAAATGAGTTTACCAAAAGGTTCTATTCTAACGATATAATAGTCTTTTCAGGGCAAATAGGTGATAAAATAAAAATGATATCTAACATATTTTTTACTGGAAATAACAATATAATAGACCTTATATTAAAAAGTAGATATTTTTTTGAAGATTTAAAAATAAAGTCCATTACTTCTGATTATACGGCATATCCACATAATGGGATTATAATAGAAGCAAGGCATCAGGAGATAACCCCTTCTCTTTTCCCTAATATATATTCCTATGATGAAAAAGGCAATATGGTCCTTATATATTCAATAAATCATAGTAATAAACAGGAGATAGTTAAAAATGGCTATGTTCATTTTAGAACAGATTTAAAAGAAGATCAAATAGAAAAAGATATGTTTTATTATTGTGCTGCAATAAAGACTCAAGGTACAAAAAGCACAGATGTTGTTATAAGTAGAGAAGATTATATAAAGTTTTTTTCGTCTCCAATCTCTTTAAAAAAATTATCCGAAGGTAATTTTTATATAATTATAGATCCTAAAAAGGTAAAAAAATAAAATGAATATAATACTTTTTATTATAAAGAAGTTTTTGTTATCAAGTAAAAATAAGAATAATGATGTATCAAAATTATCATTTTTTTCTCTTGTAATAGTTAGTATTGGGGTTGCAGTACCACTACTTGTAATTTCAATAACAAACGGTTTCCAGAACACGCTTAAGGAAAAAATAGAAAACTATAATTTTGATATAATAGGTTTTGCAAGAGGTTTATTATACAAAGAGGATGTAAATAATATTGATGTAGATACGGAAGAAGTTGTTAAAGCTGGATTTTATGAGGATAAGGTGATAATCAGGTCTAATTTAGGTTTAAGTAGGATAAGTAATATAAGAGCATTTAGTAGTGAGGAATATAAAAGTCTTTCAATGTTTAAAACATACAAGGTTTTAGCTGGTGATTATTACCCTTCTGAGGGTGGGATAGTTATAGCAGAAAATCTAGCAATAAATCTTGGTGTAGGTATAGGTGATGAGGTTCAGATATTATCAGTTGATTCATCTTTAGGATATAAAAACTTTTCTATAAAAAAATTAAGAATAAGTGGGATTGTAAGTCATGGATATGCTGATGCAGATATTTTTTCTTCTTTTATATTAAATACAGAGATGCCAAAAATATTTTACATAGAACAAAATGTTATTAATAGGATAGGATTAAAATTAAAAAAGTCAACCGAAGAATCAGTAAAAAATATTTTTATAAAATTGAAAGATAGGCTTGGTAATTATAAATTGAAGTCTATGTATGAAAATAAAATATTTGAAGACTTTAAAGAAGAAAAGACCTTGCTTACAATCTCAATGCTTATAATACTGTTTATATCCTTTGTAGTGATTTTCATTACTATAAATGTATTAATTGTTGATAAAAAGTTTGATATAGCATTATTGAATGTAATTGGATTAAGAGAAGATTCAATAATTAAAATATTTTTATTTCAGAGCGTTATAATAATAACTATAGGTTCCATATTAGGGTTTATATTTGGTGGATTTATAACAAAAAATATAGAAAAAATCATAGTTGTATTTGAGACTTTTATAAATAATATACTAACATATCTTAATTTGTTAGGAATAAATATATTCCCTCATTATTATAGATATTCTTTAATGCCAGAAGATAAGTTTTATTTAACATCACTCCCTTACAAGTTTTTGTTAGAAGATTTTTTAATAATAGGTTGTACTGCTATTTTGGTTGGCGTAACTTCTTCTCTTTTAACTTATAGAAAAATAAAACTTGTAAATACCTCGAGTCTTTTAAGAAATGAATAAAACTTTATTTTATTATTTTTAATAATATGGATATTAGATCACTAAATGTTGACGAAAAAGAATATAATGAGTTTATTAATTTTTTTAGGGCATATTTAGAAGAGGTAGACCCTGAGTTTGAAAATAAAAAACATCTTATTGACAAATATTGTAAACTTGTTATTATTAATAATAAGTATAAAGTTAATTGGATATTAGTAAATGAAAATAAAGCAGGGTTTTTTATATGGTATATTTATGACCTTTATAAAGGGAAAAAAGGCCTTCATGTATCAGAGTTTTATGTTTTAAAAGAATATAGAAGGAGAGGGATAGGGACATTTGTTTTAAACAATATTTTAAGTAAATTTGATTTAAGTGAGATTAGATTAGAGGCGGTTATAAAAAATACAGTTGCTGTTAAGTTTTGGAAAAGTTTAGGTTTTAAACCTTATAAGTTTATTATGAAAAAAACAGAGGGGTTTTAAATGATAATAAAAGTCAAAGAAAAAAAAGAGGGAAGTTTGTTTCTAGTAATAGAAGGATTTTTTGATTGCACAGAAACTGTTGATTACGATAAATTTATAGAAAATGAACTTCCTAAATATGAGTTTAACGAAATAGTATTTGACTTTTCAAAACTTGAGTTTATTGATTCTATGGGTATGGGTAGATTGGTAATGCTCAAGAGAAAATTACAAAAAGATAATAAGGACCTTAAAATAATAAATGTTTCAGATGATGTTAAAAGTATTTTCAAAATAGCTGAAGTTGCAGATCTTTTATTAAAAGAATAAGGGGGGGGGTATGAAGTGTAAAATATGTGGCGAGATTATGGTGAAAAAAATATCTAATTTTGACTTTTACATGTATGGGGAGAGGATAACAATAAAAAATTATCCATTTTATACATGTCCAAGATGTGCTGATATAAAAATAAAGTCGCTTGATATGAGAAGAACAGCTAATTTTATAAACACAGAGAAAATAAATTCTATAAAGAAAAATATTTTCAGAATAAATTAAAAAATATAAAGTATTATAAACTACCCTACTATATTTATAATTTTGGAAGGAATATTAACTTTTGTCATATTTAACGAGACACTTTAATATCCCAATTTTTATCCCGGAATTGGGGTGTCCATTTAGGTGTGTTTTTTGTAATCAAAGGTCTATAACTGGTAAAAAAGAGTATCCTTTACCGGATGAAATAACAAATATAATAGAAACATATCTTTCAACAATAAAAAAAAATAGTTTTATTGAGATAGGTTTTTTTGGAGGGAACTTTACTGGTATACCAGAAGGACTTATGGAAAGATATCTTGCAATAGCAAATAAATATGTTAAATATTCTAAAATAAATGGGATAAGAGTATCAACAAGACCAGATTATATAAATGATAATAAATTATATTTACTTAAAAAATATGGGGTAACTACAATTGAACTTGGTGTCCAGTCTTTGAATGATAATGTACTTAAAGTTTCTAAGAGAGGATATGAAAAGAAAGATGTTATAATAGCTTCTAAAAAAATAAAGGACATGGGTTTTAGATTAGGGCATCAGGTTATGATAGGCTTGCCATATAGTGATATTAATACTGAAATAGAAACTGCAAAGGAGATTATAAAAATTGGTGTTGATGACTTAAGAATATATCCTTTGTTAGTACTTGAAGGAACAGAACTTGAAGAGATGTATAATAATAAGGTTTATAAACCATTATCACTGGAAGAGGCTATTTTAAGGACAAAAGAATTTGTTAAGATAGTTTATAAAAAGACAAATATAATTAGAATCGGTCTTCATCCTTCAGAAGACTTACAAATAAAAAAATTTATAGGGCCCTTTCACCCATCTTTCAGAGAATTGGTTATGTCAAAACTATGCTTAGATGTTGTTTATAAAATAAATGAGAGTTTTAAAAGTGATGAAATACAGATAATTATAAATCCTAAAGAATATAATTTTTTTATAGGTTACAGGAAGGAAAATAAAAATTTTCTATATAAAAATTTTAAAAGAGTAAAGATTTTAAAAGAAGAAAAAATTAAAAGAGGGTTTATTGTAGTAAAAAATGCAGATAAAACTAGAAAATTCAGTATTGTATAAAAATACATTTTTTAGGTATCTCTAAGAAATTTTTATTGTTTAATGTCTATTAATAACCCTTTTTTTTCTTCTTGAGTCATTTTTAGGTTTCCCCTGGGGGTTATCAATAAAAGTAGATTTTTAACTACCTCATTTAATTTTTCTATGTGTTTTTCTATCAATTCTCTATTAAGAGGCTTAACAGAAATAATATAATTACTTTCCTGTGGTTTTATAGTAAAGTCATTATAATCATTTTTTAAATGGATTTCCATCTTTATCACCTTATGTATAAAAATCGACAAAAATAATATAAAATTTTAGTTTTAAAACTGTTTATTCTTTCAAAATTAATATTTAAGAGTTTTTAAAACTATTCCGAAAATAAAACTGCTATTAAGCTTCCCTCCCTGTAAGCTTATAGCCATCTGCCTTATGTGAAAGGAAGGTAGGCTATCAATAACTGGCCTTACCTTCTTTTTTTATTTAAAGAAAAACTCTTGTTTATTCGAAATTCATATCTATGAAGTTTTTTATAAAAGTTATCATTTTTTTGCTTTCTTTTGAGTTTTTATATCCTTTAACTATAGTAATAGATCCTGGGCATGGTGGGAAAGACCCAGGAGCTATAAAGAACGGGATAAAGGAGAAGGAAATAAACCTTAAAGTAGCACTTTTATTAAAAAAAATAATAAAAGATAAGATCCCAAAAGTCAGAGTTATCTTAACAAGAGATACAGATACATATCTTAGTTTGCAAGAAAGAGTTGATATTGCTAATAATTATAGTAATAATAATGCTATTTTTATAAGTATTCATACTAATTCTCATGATAAAAATGAGGATGCCAAAGGTATAGAAATATATTATTTTGATAATAGCTCTGAAAAAATATTAAAAGAGAGAATTGATTTAATAGATCAAAAAATAAATATTGGTTATAAGGATAAAATAAGAAATATTTTAAACAGGCTTGTAAATTCTAAACTAACAATCGACTCAAAGAGACTAGCTAATAATATTAGTTATGCTTTAAATAGTTTGCCTGGTATGAATATAAGGTTTGTTAAACCTGCTAATTTTTTTGTGTCATCTTATGTTTTAAATCCATCTGTTTTAATTGAAATAGGTTTTATAAATGAATATAGTATAAAAAAAGATTCATATCTTTTTGATATTTCTACAGGAATTGTTATTGGTATATTAAATTTCTATAAAGAAAATAAATTTTTTTGATTTAATAAAATTTTTTTAAATAAAACTTGACAAAGGTTTAAATTTTTATATTATTTTATTTAGTTAATATTTTAGGGCTTAAAATTCTTTAAATTTTATTAACTAAAAAAGAAAAAAAATTTATAAAAGGAGTTTTGACCATGAGTTTTAAAAGGATTAAAACCCTTTTTTGGGTTGTACTAACATTAACTTTCTCTTCTGTTTTCGCTGTAGAGGAAACACTTATTGACTTTAATCAGTATGAACAGAAATTAACAGAAAGTGGAGTATATGCAAAGGAACCTTCAACAGGAAAAGAATTGGATGAAACACTTGTTCCAAAAGTTGATATTTCAGTAGAAGATATGAAGATAAGTAAGTGGGTTGTTACTCTAAACTCAAGTGCAAGCAGTATCCAATCAAAGCTTTACTCAATGACAAAACCAGTTGAAACTAAAGGGCTGGTAGGTGGTAAGAGGATTGTGTTAGGAGCAAGAATAAGATTCCCAGAATGGCCTTTTGCTGCGTGGGCAAGAATAGCACCACCTTTTGATTTCCCTACATACAACAAAGCAGGTGATTTTGCTAATGTTAACAATGGTCTTGTAAAAAATAGTGGTTCTATTTATCAGATATCAGTTGAAGTTAATGGTAGAAATTACAAAAATGCATTTATTTTAAGACTCAAAAATGAATATGAGCAGATAGAAGAATACTTTATGGGCTATCTTTTCTTCCAAGGTTGGAGAAGACTTATATGGAAAAACCCTAACTATATAACAAATGTTGACTTAAGAGAAATCATAAGACTGCCTTTATATCCTAAATCAATACCATACAAAAAATTAGATTCATTTGTAATATACAGACATGGTGATCAGTGGGGTGGAGACTTTGTAGTTTATATTGCAAATGTTAAAATAACTTATGACCTTGCTATATTAGAAGAAGAAGAAGATATTGACGATGAAAAAGAATGGGGAATAATAAGACAAAAAGCTGAAGAAAAAGCAGAAAAAGAAAGAAAGCTTAATGCTGAACTTCTTGACTTAAGAAGAAGAGAACTTGCTAAAATGCATGCTGCTCAAACAAAGAGTGCATCAGATAGTACTTCAACAAAGGGAACTACAACAGACACTAAAGTAGATAATCCTAAGTAATTTTTCAAGTAAAAAGGAAGCTTTATAGCTTCCTTTTTATTATTTCTTTTATTCGTACTTTTTATTTTTTTTCTAATTATCTATTTTCTGTATTTTATTTTTATAAATCTAGATTTTTTTTAAAACAAACTTAGAAATTTCAGTATAATACTATTCTTTTGTAATTTTTAGACTCGAAAAAGTTTTTCTACAACTTAACAATTATTATCTTATAGTTAAATTATAGATTATAATTAGATATGAAATAATTACTTATTAATATTCTAAATTTTTAGGGAGTCAAATATTAAAGTTATAAATAAAAGATATCCAATACCTTTAAATATTTATTTTTTAGTATATTATTTTAAGCCTAAAAATAAAACTTTATTTTCTGTTGTTTTATCTTTTTCTTCTTTTTTGTTTTCTTCATAATTTTCATAAGGGCATAAATGATGTGTACCTGGTATATATCCATGCACTGGGCATATAGAAAATGTTGGTGTTATTGATATATATGGGAGTGTGTAGTTTTCAAATATTTTTTTTATTAAAAACTTTACAGTATTTGTATGTTTGATTTTTTCTCCTATAAATATGTGGAGTACAGTGCCCCCGGTATACATACTCTGAAGTTTATCCTGATGTTCCAGTGCTTCAAATATATCGTCTGTAAAAGAAACTGGTAGTTGTGTTGAATTAGTATAATATGGCTCATCTTTGCCTGATGTTATTATGTCATGATATCTTTTTTTATCCTTTAATGCAAGGTTATATGATGTTCCTTCTGCAGGAGTAGCTTCAAGGTTATAAAGGTGTCCAGTTTCTTCCTGAAAGTCACTTATCCTCTTTCTCATGAATTCCATTACTTTTAATGCAAATTGATAAGAATAACTGTCTGTTAAGTCTTTACCAAAAAGGTTTAAGCATGCTTCGTTCATTCCTACAAGACCAATTGTTGAAAAATGATTGTTCCAGTATGCTCCACTTATCTTTTTAATTTCTGAAAGATAGTATCTGGAATATGGGTATAGGCCTTTCTCAGTAAGACTTTCAATAACTTTTCTTTTTATTTCAAGAGAGTTTTTTGCCATAATCATTCTTTTGTCTAATTCTTCGAAGAACTTATTTTCATTTTTTGTTATATAAGCAATTGAAGGCATATTTATTGTCACTACTCCAATTGAACCAGTAAGAGGATTTGCTCCAAATAATCCCCCACCCCTCTTTTTTAATTCTCTGTTATCAAGTCTTAATCTACAACACATACTTCTTGCATCTTCAGGTTCCATATCAGAGTTTATAAAGTTTGCAAAATATGGAGTCCCATATTTACTTGTCATAAACCATAATTTTTCCAGTTCTGGATTATCCCAATCAAAGTCTTTTGTTATATTGTATGTTGGGATTGGAAATGAAAAAGGCCTTCCATCAGCATCACCCTCAAGCATTACTTCACAAAAAGCTTTATTTATCATGTACATCTCTTTTTGAAATTCAGAATATTTTTCTGGCATCTCTTTGCCGCCAATTATCACATTTTTATCTTTAAAATTATCAGGAACAACAAGGTCCATTGTTATATTTGAAAAAGGACTTTGAAATCCAACTCTTGTGGGAACATTCATATTAAAAATAAACTCTTGAATAGACTGCTTTACTTCTGCATATGATAATTTATCGTATCTTACAAAAGGAGCAAGAAGTGTGTCAAAGTTAGATACTGCTTGTGCACCTGCACTCTCTCCCTGCAAAGTGTATAAAAGATTAACTAACTGGCCTAAAGCTGTTCTAAAATGTTTTGGGGGATTGCTTGCTACTTTCCCAAATACTCCTCTAAAGCCTTTAATTAAGAAGTCCTTAAGGTCCCATCCTACGCAATATGTTCCTAAAATTCCAAGGTCATGTATATGGAAATCTCCATTTATATGAGCTTCTCTTATTTCTTTAGGATATATTTTATATAGCCAGTAGTGAGATGTAAATGATGATGAAATATGATTATTAAGTCCTTGTAAAGAGTATGATGTATTTGAGTTTTCATTTACACGCCAATCTTTTTCTTTCAAATAATCATCTATCAATGATATTGTTTCTTTTATTATAGCATCAGCTTGCCTTGCTTCTGCTCTTTTTTCTCTGTATAGTATATATGATTTAGCAACTTTTGCATGCCCTTTTTCGATTAACATTTTTTCTACAATATCCTGAACTTCTTCGACAGTTGGGATTCTATCGATAAAATTTTTTTCAATTTCTCTTACCACTAAATTGGTTATTTCTGTTACTGGTTGAGGATTATTTCCTCCTACGCTTTGTACAGCCTTCCATATAGCATTGAATATCTTTTCTTTATCGAATTTTACGATATCACCATTTCTTTTTATTATATGAGTAACCAAGAATTCCCCCATCTCTTTTATATTTTAGAATGATTCTAAAAATTTAATATAAAATTGTAATATTTTAATAAATCTTATTTAAGTCTAAGATTTAAAACTTTGATATTTAAATTATTTAATTTATTCTCTATTGATTTTAAATAATAGTCCTTAATATTTTTATCTGTTTCTTCATTAGAAGATATTATTTCATAGCCTCTATTATAAAAAGAGATTGCCAAATCTACATTGTTTGCTTTTATTAGAAAGTCACCTATTGTTATTAATAATCTGCCTAATGAAAAATTGTAATTATTATTTGATAATATATTATAAGCAGTAATAAAATACTTTTCTGCTTTTTTAAAGTCTTGTTTCTCTACATATATTTTACCTATTATCTCACATAATATTGCATAAGAATACTTTTTACCTGTATAATTTGCAAGATATAGGGCTTTTTCAAAATTTTCTAATGCAAGGTCAAACTCTTTTTGATTCATATAATATTGCCCTAAGTTAATATATGATTTCATCAATATATTTGAATCTTTAATCATTTTTGCAAGTATTAATGAGTGGTTTAATAGACCTTCTTTTATTTCTTTAAAAGATGGTTTATCATAGTATAACATAAGTTTTGAAAGTGTATTCATGTAAAGTGCTGTATATTTATCTTTATTTGCTGTTTTTACTATTATAAAGTTTAATCTATTTTTAGCAATCTCCAGAGTTTCTAGAGCTTTTTCATAATTCATGGCTTCTATGTATGTTTCAGCAATTAATAAGATAAGATTTATTACTGCGATTTGATTATCTGATGCCATGAAAGATTCCAATAGTGAATTATATATTTCTATTGCTGAGTAAAAACCACCTTTATAAAAAAGATCATTAGCCTGTCTTAGTTTATCTTCTTGAAGCCCTGTTATTGAATAGTTGTTTATTTCTGAAATAGAAATATTTTTCTTTATTGTTTTATTGGATGAACAGGATATAAATGAAATTAGTATTATAATGTACACTATTAATTTTTTGTTCATTTACTTCTTTTCTCCATTATTTCTATAAACTTATCAAAAAGATAATTTGCATCGTTAGGCCCTGGACTACTTTCAGGATGGAACTGAACAGATAGAAGCATTTTTTCTTTCCATTCAATACCTTCCAATGTATTATCATTAAGATTAATATGAGTTTTTTTAACTTCTTTTGGTAAAGAATCAGGCATAACTGCAAAACCATGATTTTCAGCTGCTATTATTATATTCCCATTTTCTATGTCTTTTATTGGCTGGTTACCACCTCTGTGACCAAACTTAAGTTTGTATGTTTTTGCACCCAATGCAAGCCCTATTATCTGATGACCCAAACATATACCAAATACTGGTTTTTTCCCTATTATCTTTTTTGCATTTTCTATACCTATTTTAACAACTGATGGATCCCCAGGCCCATTTGAAAGAAAAATACCATCGGATTCCTCTTTTAGTACCTCTTCTGCTGGGGTATCGTATGGTACTAACTTAACATAAACGCCTCTATTGTTAAAATGTCTTATTATGTTATATTTTATGCCATAATCGTATGCTATTACCTTATATTTTTTTTCTCCTTCTGGTTTAAACTCTTTTATTGTTTTTGTACTTACTTTACTTGCAAGTTCAAGCCCTTTCATTGATGGACTTTTTTTAAGTTCCTTTAATAGCTCCTCATTGCTTTTTTTTGAGTCAAAAGAGATTATTCCTAACATACTACCGAAATTTCTAAGTTTTCTTGTTAATGCCCTTGTATCGAGTCCTTCAAGTGCCGGTATTTTGTGCTTTTTTAAATATTCATCTAATGAAGAATTGGCTCTATAATTAGAGTATGTTTTTGAAAACTCTTTTACTAAAAAACCTGATACTTTAGGGGAATCTGACTCTATATCTTCATCATTTACACCATAATTCCCTATCATTGGATATGTCATACATACTATTTGATAATAGTATGAAGGATCAGTAAGAATCTCTTGATAACCGGTCATTGATGTATTAAAAACCACTTCTCCTACAACACTACTGTTGTATCCAAAACCTTTTCCATAAAATACAGAACCATCTTCCAATATTAATCTTCCTATCATTAAAATTCTACCTCTTCTATTGTATTGTTAATAAATTTAAAAAATTTTTTGTTATAAAAAAGGTAAGTTATTTTCCCTTCAAGTTCACCTCTTAGAGGAAAGTTTTTTGATCTTGAAAAGAAAAACTCATCGTTTATTAAAGTCTTTTCTTTTTTGTTAAATATTACAAAATTTGCAAAATTACCTTCTTTTATAGGATTGGGTTCAAGTCCTAAAGTCTTAGCTGGATTTACAGTAAGTCCTTTTATTGTGTCATATAAATTAAGGTATCCCTTTTTTACAAGATAATTATAAATAATTACAAATGCAGTTTCAAGACCTGTTATTCCAAAGCTTGCTGTTTTTATATCTTTTTTTTCATGATCTGCATGTGGTGCGTGATCTGTTGCAATGCAATCAATAATTCCGTTTTTAAAGGCGTCTATCAAAAAAAGTCTGTCTTCTCTTGTTCTTAAAGGTGGTGACATTTTCATATTAGGAACAAAATCTTCAAATGTTGTTTCATCAAAACATAAGTGATGTGGAGTAACTTCTGCGGTTATGTTAAGTCCTTCCTCTTTACCTATTTTTATAAGTTTTGCACCCAGTTTTGTACTTATATGACAAAAATGAATTCTTGCCCCGGTTTCTTTAGCTAATACTATATCTCTGGCTATCATTGATTCTTCAGCTTCTGATTTTATTCCTTCAAGACCTAACTTTTTTGAAAGATAACCATAATTAACTACTCCTTTACCGAACCTTTCATCCTCTTCATGCAACATTAGTAGTATATTATATTTTTTGGCTTCTATCATTGCTTTTCTTGCTATATTAAAGTCTTGGATTCCTTTCCCATCATCTGTAAAACCATAGACATGATCTTTTAGTAATTTAAAGTCAACTAATTCTTTCCCTTCCTGATTTTTTGTTATTGAAGCTATTGGCAAAACCCTTATTTTTGCTTTTTTTTCAATTCTTTCTTTTACTAATTGGATTTTATCTACTGAATCTAATATTGGATTAGTATTAGGAAATGCTGTAATTGTTGTAAATCCTCCATGGATTCCTGCGAGTGTTCCACTTTCTATATCTTCTTTATATTCGAACCCCGGCTCTCTAAGGTGTGTGTGCATATCTATAAAAGCAGGAAATACTAAATTATCTTCTTCTATTGTATAATCTGGAGTTTCATCAATTGTATTACTTATTTTCAAGATTTTACCATTTTCAACTAGTATAGAGGTTTTATCAATCTCTATTTTAAGGAAAGGGTCAATAATATGAGCATTTTTTATTAAAATCTTCATTTTATTAGAAATTTTTAAATTGTTTTATGATTATTATATTTAAATTTAACATTATTTAAGATTTATCTTATAAAAAGAATTGATATTTTGTTTTTAAGAAATTGATATTATCTAAAATAAACATAGTTAATAAAAATAAATTTTGTGAGGCTTTATATGTTGTTAATATTTAGATTATTTATATCAATTGGTATAGGGGTATTATCTTTTTTTACTTCTGCTGATTTAAAGATATTATATAGTATTCTGGCTTTAGTTATTACCTTCGCTATATTAAATATAGACTATTTTATTAATCCAAAACTGATTTATCCAATCTTTATAGGTTTTATAGGATTTGGATTTTCTATCTGGGTTGGGCTTAATATTATTAAATTGATGGATTTTTACAAAATAGAGTTTTTAAAAAATTCTCCGTTTTTAATCTTTTTTATTCTCTCTTTATTAGGTTTTTATCTTGGATTCAGAGGTAGTTCTAAATTAGAAATAATAGTCCCTGAAGTTGGCAAAAAAGAAAAGGCTGATAATTTAGAAGAGGTCGTATCAGCAAGTATTAAAATTTTAGATACATCTTCAATAATAGATAGCAGAATAATAGATATATGTGAAACAGGTTTTATAGAAGGAGTAGTTCTTATCCCAAAGTTTGTTTTAAATGAACTTCAAATGGTTGCTGATTCGACAGATCCAAACAAGAGGAGCAGAGGGAGAAAAGGACTTACTGAACTTAGTAGATTAAAAAAGGTTAAAAATGTAAAAGTTAAAATAATAGAAAAAGATTTTTCTGAACTAAGAGAAGTAGATGATAAGCTTATTAGACTGGCAAAAGAGATACAGGGAACATTGATTACTACTGATTATAATCTTAATAAACTTGCATCTCTTGAAGGTATAAGAGTACTTAATGTTAATGAACTTGCGAACGCATTAAAACCAATTGTTATGGCAAATGAGGAACTTAGAATAACTTTAATTAAGGAAGGGAAAGAGAGGTCTCAAGGAGTTGGATATCTTCCAGATGGGACTATGGTAGTGGTTGAAAATGGTAAAAATTATTTGGGACAAGAAGTTGACGTTGTTGTAACAAGTATTTTACAAACACCAGCTGGAAGAATGATTTTTGCACAACTTAAAAATGGATAATTCTATGGATATATCAAAAGAATCTAAAATATTACTCTTAAAAATTGCAAGAAAAACAATAGAGGAAAAACTTTTTGGTAGGTCTGAAATAAATATAGATGAAAATGTAAATAAAGAGCTTGATACGATATCAGGTGTTTTTGTAACAATTCATAAAAAAGGTATGCTTAGAGGATGTATCGGCAATATATTTGGGTATTTACCTCTTAAAGAAGCTGTAAAAAGACTTGCAATAGAATCTGCTTTTAAGGACCCAAGATTTTTACCTTTAAATAAGGAGGAGTATAAAGATATAGATATAGAAATAACTATTTTATCTGAACCAGAAGATACTGATATTGAAGATATTAAACCAGGCATGGGTGTTGTTTTATCTTTAGGATTAAGGTCAGCAACTTATTTACCCCAGGTCTGGGAGCAATTGCCAGATAAAGAGGAGTTTTTGTCTTCTCTTTGTTTAAAGACTGGGCTTGATAGGAATTGTTTTAAAAGGCATGATGTAAGATTTAAGACATATAAAGGAATAGTTTTTTCTGAAAAAGAGATGGGGCTTTTGTAAGAAAGATTTAAAATTTTTTAGTTAAATTTTAATTTGCTTGAACTTGTTTTTCAAAAATAAAGATTAAGGATAAAGAATGATAAATAGTAACAATTTAAAAAGAGGAATAATAATAAAATTAGAAGATACACTTTATGAAGTTCTAGAGTATCAACATTATAAAGTTGGACAGAGACAGGCCATAGTCAAAACAAAATTAAGGAATCTTGATACACACAAGATTATTGAGAAAAATCTTAAAGCAGGGGAAAAACTTGAAGATGTTGAACTGGAAAATAAAAAAGTTCAGTATCTTTATAAAGAAAACGATAATGCTGTTATAATGGACCTTAATACTTTTGAACAGAGTAATATACCGTTAGAAGTGTTTGGTGATTCTTTAAACTATATAAAAGAGGGGGATGAAATAACATTAAAACTTCATGGTGAGAGAATAATGACTATTGATCTTCCTCCACATGTTATTCTTGAGGTTGTATATACTGAACCAGGGGTTAGAGGTGATACTGTTACCTCTGCTACTAAAAATATTAAACTTGAGACAGGATTAGAAATACAGGCTCCTCTTTTTGTTAATATTGGCGACAAGATTAAGGTTGATACAAGAACCGGGGAATATGTTGAGAGGGTTTAGTTATGGATAAGTACTTAGATACTATAATTAAAAGATTTATTAACAGTAGAGCAAAGTTTTTAAAAATAGATCTTGGTTGGCGAAAGTATATAGAGATAGAAAAAACAGAACAGGGAAAAAATGTTAAGATAGCAGAGAAAAAAATAGCAAAAGAAGAGACTCAAAGTAAAATTGAAATAGTTTCTTACTATGTAGGGAGTTTTAAATCAAATCTAGATGTAAAAAAAGACAAAAATGTTAAAAAAGGGCAACTTTTAGGTAGTATAGAGTCTGTTGGAATTTCTCATGAAGTTATATGCCCGGTTGATGGGATTTTAGAGGAAGTTTATGTTAAAGATAAAGATATAATAGAATATGGTCAGAAATTATTTTTAATATCGGAGGTAAAATAAAGATGCCATTCAAAAAAGTACTAATAGCAAACAGGGGTGAGATAGCTTTAAGGGCAATAAGAGCGTGTAGAGAGTTAGGAATAAAAACAGTTATTGTTTATTCTACTGCTGATAAAGAATCGATGCCAGTTAAACTTGCGGATGAAAAAATCTGTATAGGTGGGCCAAAGTCAGTTGAGTCTTACCTTAATATATCACAAATAATTGCTGCAGCTGAAGTTACTGGTTCTGATGCTATTTATCCTGGGTATGGATTTTTATCTGAAAATGCTACCTTCAGTGAAATATGTAAGTCTCATAATATAACTTTTATTGGGCCTTCAAAAGAAGTTATAGATATGATGGGTGATAAGGCAACCGCAAGAGAAACTATGCAAAAAGCAGGTGTACCTATAGTACCTGGCTCTGGAATACTTGCGACTGAGAAAGATGCTATAGAGGCTGCTAATAGAATAGGATATCCTGTTTTAATAAAAGCAACAGCAGGCGGTGGTGGACGAGGAATGAGAGTCTGCGAGAATGAAAAAGAACTTATTACTAATTATAACCAGGCAAGGCAGGAGGCTAAACAAGCTTTTGGGAACCCAGATGTTTATATGGAAAAGTTTATAAGGAATCCAAAACATATTGAAGTTCAAGTTTTAGGTGATTCTCATGGGCAGGCTTTTCACCTTTTTGAGAGGGAGTGTTCTATTCAGAGAAGACACCAGAAACTTATAGAAGAAGCTACTTCTCCTGCATTAGATGATGAAAAAAGAAAAAAATTAACAGATGCTGCTATAAAGGGTATAAAAAATATAGGTTATGTTGGTGCAGGGACTATGGAGTTTATTTATGACCAGGATACAAAAGAGTTCTATTTTATAGAGATGAATACGAGAATACAGGTTGAACATCCTATATCTGAAGAGATAACAAAAATAGACCTTGTTAAGAATCAGATAATTGCTGCAATAGGCGAGAAATTGCCATTAAAACAGGAGGAAATAAAAATTCAGGGTCATGCTATAGAATGTAGAATAAATGCAGAAGATCCTGATAAAGACTTTTTGCCAAATCCTGGTAAAATAGACTTCCTTTTTATTCCTGGTGGTTTTGGTATAAGAGTTGATACTCACATATATAGTGGTTATACCCTGCCTTCTTTTTATGATTCTATGCTAGCAAAACTTATTGTATGGGGACCTACCAGAGAAGAGGCGATAAAAAGAATGAAAAGAGCATTATCAGAGTTTATTATAGAGGGAATTAAAACAACAATACCTTTTCATATGAAGGTTATGGATAATCCTGTTTTTATTGAAGGAACACATACTACGAGGTTTATTGACAGCCTTAAAGGGAAGTAATATATGAAAGATAAAGTTCTTATTGTTGATGATGATAATAGTATATGTCTTTTGTTGAAAAACTTTTTTGAAATTAAAGGACTTAAAGTTGAAACAGTAGATAATGGCTACTTTGCATTAAAAAAAATTAAAGAATTTAAACCAGATCTTATAATTCTTGATATAATGATGCCAAGAATGGATGGATATGAGGTTTGTTCAAAGATTCGAGATATGGAAGATGAGAGTGCTAAAACTCCTATTATTATAATGTCTGCACTTAACAACCTTGAAAATGTTAAAAAGGCTATTGCCTATGGTGCAAATGATTATATTATAAAACCTATTAAACTTGATCTTATTTTAAATAAAATTCAGAAATATCTTGATGTTAAAAAAGAAAAGACTAATAAAACTGACAATGTTCTTCTTGAAATTACTGAAAAAGCATATATAGTAGATATTCATGGCCCTATTAATGAAATAACATATTCTGGTATTCAAAAAATAACGAATAGTCTAGAAACTAAAAAGTTTATTATATTCTTTTTTCATGATATTACTGAGGTTGAAGTTTCTGTTGTAAGAAACATTATAGATTATTGCAATCTTTTAAAGTTTAAAGATAAGTTCTTTGCTGTTGAAGATACTAATTTCTATAATCTTGCTGAAGTTGTTATTAGAAAATATAATCTTAAACTATTTAAAACACTTATAGAAGCATATGAAAAGGTAGAATAGTGTTAAACTATATATTAGTAAATACAGGGTTAGTGGGTATAATACTTATTTTTAACTTATTAATTGCGACTGGAATAATATTTTATAAGTTTTATTTCTTTAATAGATTATGGCCTGATTTAAAGAGAGATCTGATAAATGAGATAAAAAATATTTTAGAAATACAAATCAAAAATAAAAATAGAAGTGATGATTTTTTTAAAATTATGGATGAAAAACTTGAGACTAGAAGGAAAGAACTTGAAAAATACCTGAGTATTTTAGCGACAATATCTTCTATATCCCCACTTTTAGGTCTTTTGGGTACTGTACTTGGGATGATAGAGTCTACTCGTGGTATTTTAACAATAGATAATGATCTTTTACTAAAAGGTATAGCTAATGCTCTTATTACAACTGCAATGGGACTTGTAATAGCAATACCTGCTATAGTTTTTTATAATTTCTTTATAGAAAAGATTGATAAGTATATAAAAGAAGTAAAAGATAAAATTATATCTTATATGGAAATATAGATGGATCCTCTTCTGATTATATTTCTTTTATTATCTGGGATCTTTTCATCATCAGAATCAGCATTTTTAATTCTAAAATCAAAGGGGCATGAGTTTAGGGGTATTCAACAAAAATTAATAAGTGATAGTGTAATACTCTTAAACACTATACTTCTCTCAAATACAGTGGTTAATATAATTTTTTCTCCATTATCAGAGGAACTTGCAATAAAATATTTGTTTTTTAATATACATTCGGAGGAAATAAAAACCTTTTTGTCTATAGTTTTCTCTACTGTGATACTTTTGATTTTTGGTGAATCACTTCCTAAAACTATTGGGATTACATTTCCGACAACAATAGTTCGTTTTACCTCTTTTATTTTATATCCTTTAATGTTTTTTTTATACCCTTTTACCTATTTTCTGAAAAAGTTTACCCATATTTTTGTTAAAAACTTAAAAGACAAAGAAATAACAAAACATGACCTTCTTGCAATATTAAAGTATAGTCATAATATAGGTGTTTTAAAATATAAAGAGACCTCTTTAATAGAAAGAGTTATAAACTTTTCTCATATGGATATAAAAACTTTAATAATACCACGACAAGATATAATATATAGTACTCTTGATAATACTATTCAGGATTGTATTAATATAATGTCATCTAAGAGATTTGGAAAATTATTGGTATGTAATAATGTGGATGATATAATAGGTTTTGTACATATTAAGGATGTTATAAAGATAAAAAATCCTGATGATAAACTTGGTGAACATAAGGAGATAATAAGAAAGATGATTTATATCCCAAGTACAAAAAATTGTATAGAGGTTTTGTCTATTTTGAAAAAAAATAGAATAAGCTTTGGTGTTATAATAGATGAGTTTGGGGGAACGTTAGGTTTAATAACTATTAATAAAATGCTTGATAAAATATCAGGTATTGAAATAGAAAATAAGTTATATAGTTTCAAAGGCAATAAACTAATACTTAATACTTCTAAGATTTCATTAGGCGAAGTTAAGGCTTTACTTGGAGTTGATGATGAATGGGAGGATGAAGATGAGAGTGTTGCTTATTTTATTAATAATAAACTCCAGAAAATACCCAAACAGTTTGATTATTTTATTGCATATGGATATAAATGGGAAATAGAGAGAGTCTTTAATAATAAAATAGAAAAGATAATTATAAAAAAGGTTTAGAATTAAAATGGTTATAGTAATTATTTTTTTTATATTACTGGCTGGTTTTTTCTCACTTATGGAGACTGCTTTTATAACAAGTAATCCTATTAATATTCAGGCAAAATATTATAATAAAAACAAAATAATAAAAAAAATGTATTCAAACCTTAATTTTCTCATAAACACAACGCTTGTTGGTATTAATTTTTCTATTGTTGCTTGTTCAATAATAACTACTAATTACCTTACGAATTGGTATAGTTTTAATGAGTCTGTCTTAATTTCAGGCTTTTCTTTAACTTTTGTATTTTTGATTTTTAGTGAAGTTATTCCAAAAACATTTGCTATAAAAAATCCAGAGTTTTTTATTAAAATATTTTATCCAATATTATATGTTTTTAACAGGATTTTTTATCCTATTTTATTTTTATTAAATATATTATCATTTTTCAAAAAAAGTAACCATACAGATTATCTCTCAAGAAGAGAAGTAGAATATATACTTTCGGGTAATAAGGAAGATGAGAATAAAGAAATTGAAAGAGAACATCTTATTCAGAATGTTCTTGAACTTTCTAAGTTTAGAATAAAAGATGTAATGATTCCTATAAATAAAGTTTTTTCTGTCAGTATTGATGAATCTCTTGATAGAGTTAAACAAAAGTTTATAGATAATTATTTCAATAAAATACCAGTTTATGAAAACTATCCTAATAATATTGTTGGGTATATAACATCAAAAGATGTTATTTTTTCTGGTTTAAATAAGGTAAGCGATATATTGAAAAAAACACTTTTATTCCCTGAGACAAAAACATTAGATAAAACATTGTTTGAGTTACAGGAGTCGTGTAAAACATTAGGTATTGTTATAGATGAACATGGGGCTATCTCAGGTGTTGTAATAAAGAATGATATATTGAAAAAAATAGTTGGTGGAATAGAAGATGAAAATAATAATGAAGAAGATATTGAAATTAAAGAAAAAAATTATATTATACTCTCAGGAAATAAAGAGATATCATATTTAAATAAAAAGTATGGACTTGGGATAGAAGGTAATGAATTTAATACATTAGCTGGATTTATTTCTTATTATCTTAATAGACTACCTATAAAGGGTGATGAGTTTGTTTATAAAGGCCATTTATTTAGAGTTATTGAAACAAAAAATTATATTGCAAATAAAGTATTTATTAGTAAGGAGTTTAAACAATGAAAATAATGTTTATTACGGATATACATAATAATTATAAAGATATAGAAAAATTACTTTTAAACAATATAGATGTTATTATAATAGGAGGGGATTTTACTATAAGGGGCGGTAGGGATGACGTTAAAAAGATTTTAGATAATATTATAAAAATTTTTAAAGGTAAAATTCTGGCAGTTCCTGGTAATATGGATAAAAAAGAGGTCCTTGATGTTTTAATAGATTATAATATAAATATAGAGTGTTCAGGTGTTATAATAGAGGATATTGGTTTTTTTGGATGTGGAGGTTCTGAGAAGACACCTTTTGATACTCCTAATGAAAAAGATTCAAATGATATATATAGATGTTTGGTAACTGGATATAATTCTATAAAAGAAGCTGGTATTAAAGTAATGGTATCACATAACCCACCTTTTAATACTAAGTGTGATAAGGTCCTAAGTGGTAATAGTGTTGGTTCTAAGAAGGTAAGAGAGTTTATAGAAAATTATTTGCCTGATTATTGTCTTACAGGGCATATACATGAGGGTATTGCTAGTGATATTATAGGCAAAACAGTAGTTGTAAACCCTGGCCCTTTTCAAAATGGCAGATTTGCTATTATAGATATTAAAACTGCTCAGATTTTTTTGAATAAACTATGATTTTTTGTTATTATTTTATAAACAAAAATTTTAAGATTAAAAAATGCTTGACTTAAAAACATATATAGAGTTTAAGATTAAAAATTCAAAAGGGCTCCTTTCTGAGTTACAGGAAAAATATAAGGAATATTTAAAGTATAATGAAGAAAAAGAGAACCCTATTAAAAAACATATTGATGGGATAAAAGAGAAAATAAACTTTGGTTTTTATAAGAAAAAAGGGAATATTTTAGATATTGATATTTAAATCATTATCTATACTATCATTTATTATAATACTGTTATCTTTTGATAAGTCTATTTCACCTAACTCATGGTAATCGATTAGGAGTATAAAAGGTCTTTCTGGGTTATCACTCTGTTTTGTTACTACAGCAAAACCTTTATTTGTGGATATAACTGTACCTGTTGGATATCTTCCCATTAGTTTTTTAAATATATTTACAAGAGTTTTATCCAATTTTCCTTTTTCTGATAATTCAACAATATGTTTCATCGCTATATCTGGTTTTACCATGGACTTATATTCTCTTTTTCTTATAAGAGCGTCGTAAATATCAGCGATTGCTACTATTCTTCCAGCAAGACTTATTTGATATCCTTTTTTGCCTTTTATATAACCTGACCCATCAAGTTTTTCGTGGTGATCTAGTGCACCGTAGACTATATTTTCTTTCTGTTTTTTTGAGAAAAATGAAAATTTGTTTTCAAAAAATTTTTCAACATCAACATGTTTTTTTAATATCTCATGCTCTTCATCAGTAAGTTGTGAATTTTTAGTTATTATTTCATAAAACCTTTTGTCTCCCTCTTTATATCTTATGTATTTACCTATATCATGTAAGAGTCCACCGAGGAATATTGACATAAGTTCTTCTTTATCTGTTGTTATTTGAGAAGCAATATAAAGAGTAAAAAATGCAACATCTATTGAATGGTTAAAAGTATCAGGGTGCCATTTTTCAAGTTCTATAAGATATATGAACTCAGGTATATGGTCTATCTCTAATGCAGATAGATTTTCTATAACATATTTTGCAATATTTATGAATTTCTCATCATTTATTTCATTATTTGTCTCAAGAAAGTCAAAAGCTTCTTTTATACCTTTTTTTATCTTATTATAATTTTCTCTTACTTTTTGGAATATGTCTTTATCTTTAAATACTGAAACTACATCATTTATTCTTATTTCTTCTTTTTTATTGTTCTCTTTAATTTCTATTTTATTTATGTTATTGAAAGTAGGGTCTTTAATATATATTACTATATAGTTTTTTTTTGATTTTTCTTTTATATAGTTTACCAGGTGTTGATCAAGTGTTTTACCTTTTGAAATAAGTACTTTAAGATCATGGCTGTAGAAGTCTTCCCCTAAAATCATTCCTTCTTTCAGTTCATTAATATTAATTTTCTTTAGCATAGTTTATTTTACTTTTCTTTAAAAATTTTATTATAAAATTTTTCAAACTCAGACATAATATCGTCAGAGTTTGTCAAACTAAGAATTGTATCCGCAAAATTTTCACATTCTTTTATTGTAAGGTTAGTGATTATATGCTTTATTTTTACTATGTCTGATAATGGAACTGAGAAAGCCCTGAATCCAATACCAATTGAGAATATTATAAAAAATGGGTCAGATGTTATTTCACCGCATAAGTATATTTCTTTATCTGTTGTCCCGGAGGATATAAATTTTAAAAATCTTAAAAAAGATATGGAATAAGGGTTGTAAAGATAATTAAGCTCAACATTGCTCCTGTCAACAGCAAAAAAGTATTGAAGAAGATCATTTGTTCCTAGTGCTATAAAGTCAACTTCTGGTTTTATCAGGTCTAATGAAAAGGTTAATGATGGTATTTCTAACATTATACCTATTTCTATTTTATTGTCAAAATATTCATCACTACTTTCAAGGTCTTTTTTTACACTTTCTAGGAAAGTTTTTATCATTTTTAACTCTTCTACATTTGTTATCATTGGAAATAGTATTTTAATATACCCATAATGGCTTGCTCTTAGTATTGCTCTTAACTGGGTTTTAAAAATATCTAATTTTTTTATACAGTATCTTATTGATCTCATCCCCAATGCTGGATTTTTATCTGGTTCTTCTTCATCTATTTGCCCTTTTTCAATATCTAAAGTTCTTATTATGAAGGGAGTGTATGAGCCTATATTTTCTATAACTTTTTTATATATATTAAACTGTACTTCTTCGTCATTTATAGACCTTGATATTTTTTTATCATTATCTGATAAGAAAATAAACTCTGTTCTATATAAGCCTATACCATCAGTTTTTAGTTCATTAACCTTCTTTATGTCATTGTCTATCTCAATATTTACCATCATTTTTATTCTTATATTGTCTTTAGTCGTGGTAATTGTTTTCGAAGTTGTATCTTTTAATTTTTGTTCCTTTTTATCTTTGTTAGATTTTATATATACATATTCATCCTGAGTATATTTATCAGGATTTATTATGATCGCTTTTCTATAATAGGTATCTATTATAATTAAGTCATCTTTATCTATATTGTTTATTATTTGTGCTGCACCTAATATTGTTGGTAATTCTAAATTCCTTGCCATTATTGCCATATGAGAAGTTCTGCCACCTTTCCCGAGTATTAACCCTTTTATTCTTTTATCTTTTTTTAAATATGAAAACTCACTGGGAGTTATTTCATCTATTACCAGTATTATTTTATTATCCGAGTAATAAGAGTTTAGAATATCTTCTAATGATAGATTAAAATTACCTTTTAGTTTTATAATAATTTGATTTCTTATTATTTCAAAGTCATGAGCTCTCTCTCTAAAATACTCTTCTTCAAGATTAAGGAAGTTTTGTCTTATTTCATTTGTAACTTCATAAACAGCATGCTCTGCATTTAGAAGTTCATTTTCTATCTTATTTATTATCCTATATTCCAGGTCTGATATTAATGTAAGATATGTTGTGCCTATTGTTTTTATTTCATTATCAGTATTTGTTATTATTGTTTTAATAGATTTTTCTTCTTTTTCTATCAGGGTTTTTATTGCATGTTTTAACTTTTCTATCTCTTTTTTTATATCTTTATTATCTATTTTCCTTTTGTCTATATCGTTTTCGTTTATATTTCTTATTATCTTAACTGCTTTCCCTGTTGCTATTCCTTCGTAGGAATAGATAAAGTCATTATATATATACATCTCTTTTTTCTTGGACAAATCTGGACCTCTTTAAAATTTTAATTTCAATTTAATTTTATTTTTAAATCATATTAATTACTTTTTTATTTTGTATTCTATTGTTTTGGCATTATCTCTTTCATCTAGTGCTCTTATAAATATAATATTGTTTTCATTAATTTTTTCAAGTTCTTTTTTTGGTATTGTAATGATAAAAGTTTCCTTACTTGAATCAAATATTTCGTCAGAAGGTTTAAAAAATATCCACTCTTTTGCATTAATAGAGTAAAATGCTTTTGAGACTATACCTGCATTATCCTCTATTATACCTTCTAATCTTATGTTTCCTCCAACTTCCTGGTATTTTGTAATTTCTATTATTGGCGGTGTGTTATCAATAAGATATAAAGGTGTTGTCTCTTCTGAGATTTCAGCTTCTTCATAAGTATTTGTAGGCGAATCTGAAACTACTAATTTAAAATTGTAATAACCATCTGGCAATAAACTTGAGTCGAAAGTAAATGAATTAGTATTATAAATATTTTCTACTAATGGTAGCCATTGATTATTGCCCTCTTTTTTGAAGAATATTTTATATTCTAAAGTATCTCTGTCTGCATCATATGCATTCCATTCTAATGTTAATTCTGATTTTTGTCCTCTCTGATTCTTGTCAAGTGTTTTAGTTGTTTTTATATTAAAATATGATATAGAGGGGGATCTATTCTGAGGTGAGTATATCTGAATTATGTATTCAATTATTGGTGTTACTTCTAAGTTTTTTGTATTAAATATAATTTTATATTGAATATATCTTGACTTCTCTATTCCTAAGTTTATTTCATTCTGATAAGTATAGGGCCCTTTCCATTCTGACCATGTATTGTCTATATCTTCAGTATTTCCTCCCCTTATGTATAACATTATATTTGAATCCTTTGGTATAGATGACTTTATTATTGCTTTACCTATTTTTGAAATAGATTCAAGATCAATTATGTTTGATATAGCTTCACCAGTGTTTGAATATGATAAACCAATTTTATAGATTTTTCCTAAGTTACCACTTGCAACATAAATATTTTTTTTATCAGGTATAATTTTTACTATCTGCTCATCCAGTATTTTTGAATGTAGGGATAAAAAACTGTTTTTTAGATTATAAAGATATATGCTACCACCAGATGCCCCAACAAGAATTTTGTCTTCTATTTTTGTTAATGTGTAAAATACTGTTTCATCTAATGTAAAAAGTTTATATATTTTCCCTTTTTCATATTTATATACAGAGTTTTTAAGCTTTGGCTGTTTTGCTGATTCTTTATCCTGGGTTTCTTTTGGTTTTTCTTGTTTCTTAAAACTATCTGTATAGTCAAAGTCAAGACCCACTTTTTTTCTGACTTGACTTGAGGTGCAAAAATACACAGCATCTTTATCTATATATATACTGCTTATTTCATCTTCATATGTATCGTATAATGATTCTGTTTTCATATCTTTTAGACTCATTCGGTACAATATGCCAAGCCCTTCACTACCAAAATATAGGCTGTTATCTGTATTATTGTAGACTAGTGTTAAGAAATGATTTTCATTATTGTTTTCAAATATAGTTTTTACTTTACCTTTACCCTCAATCATTATTATTTTTGCATTTTCTCCAGTAGAAACGTATAATTTATTATTTAGGTATACCATTGCCCATATGTATTTTATATTTTCATCTTTTAGAGATGCGAATTCCTCGATTTTTTCTGTATCTATATTATAACTATAAATTGTATTAGATTCTACAAAAAAAAGATTATTTTTACCATCATATTCTAATAAACTTACTGCTATGTCTTTACCTTTGTATACTACTTTTATATTTGATTCATCTATTTTTTCTGCTGATAAGTCTATTTTATAGAGGAATGATTTATTCCCTGTTGCAACATATAAATAGTTATTAATTTTTTTTATATCAAATACTATAAGACTTTCTGTATTAAAAATATTTTTTATTTCAGGGGACAACATTATTTTCCCTGATTTATCTATTGATATATTTTTAGTGTTTTCTAATTTAAAATGGCTCTTATCAATTTTTATATTATTTACTGAAATTCCAAAAACTGTTGGAATTAAAAAGGTTAGAATTAATAAAACAATAAATTTTTTCATAAAATCTCCTTATCTTGGCACTATTTTTATTGGTAGTTTTATGTAACCGGTGACAAAATAATTAGTATTAACTAGAGTTTTTTCCCTCTTTGTTAAAGAATAATAATTGCCAGCCTGTCTATAACCATAGTAATATATTTTGGATAAAGGAAGGTTTGGCATAAAATTCCCATCCACTATTAAACTTGTTGCAGGTATATCAATCCATACTGCTATATCACTGAAACTTGATTCCATCTGGAATATTGATAATAATTGGTCAATATTAGTTGGGATAAAGACTGGTCTGTATTGGTACATATATGTTGCGTTTTCTATTTTTGAACTGCTTATATTTATTTCTAAAATTGAAGGCGTTGTTATGTTTGATGGTATTTTAATGTTTACTATTTTTTCTGTATATTTATCTTTGTACATTCTTATATAAAGTTTTATCTTTACTATTTCACCAGGATAAAACTCGAATTTATCTAATAGTGTTGCTTTTTCAATAAAACCAACCTGATATTTTGGAAATTTTTTCATTTTTATATCTATTTTTTCTATGTCCCAATCATCAAACCAGTTATATACAATATACTGTAAAGGGAAAATAAGCCTCATTGTTGACTGATATAGGGTATCAGAGTTAAAACCAACAAAAAAGTCATTTATTTTAAAACTTTTTTTCTCATTTGTATTAATGTTTTTTATATTAACAGAAATCTCTAAAGTTACAGACCCTTCCGACTTTTGAGGGTCTATATTAAAAAAACTTGACATTATTATGCCACTAAGGAGGTTTGGGAAAAATAGTGGGTCTTTGGCAAGATTATAATTGTAGTTAAAATTTTCACCGTCTTTTTCAATATTAAGTGTTAATGGGATCATTTCTGGTTTTTCACCTATAATTCCTGCAACAGCTGTTTCCTGGTCATTATATACACTACCTATTATTTCAGATGCTGATGCAAACTTCCATGAAACATTTAATGTAGGCATAATATAGTGAACAAAGGCTTTAGCCATTGGGAGTTTAATGCTGCCCCTACCTAAAAAAGGATGGCCAAATATAAGTACTTTATTCCCTTCTTTGTATGTTACAGTTCCTATTGCAGCTACATTAGCATCGCCTGTTACTAATGGGATAGCAACAGCATCTCCAGGATTTAATGTTTTGTTATCAGACTTTTTTTCACTGCTGCCACCATCTATTATACTAAAATAGTTTTGATCGAGTTTTGATTTTAAAAGGTTTATTACCTCCGGAGCAAAACCTGATATAACAAGTGGTGTTGAAATTGGGATTAGATCTGTTTTTTCAGGTTTAATATTTTCTATATACTCAATATCTATCTTTTCTGCTAATTCTTTATCCAATGATATAAACTTTTGTTTTGTTTTTTGTGTATACGCAATATTTTTCATAACAGGGATCATCTGTTCTATAGGTTGGATCCCACCTATAGGTTCTTTTAGATAGCCCCATGTGTATGCTAATGCACCTATTAATGCACCTTCTATATATGCAGGACTCCCACTCATGCCCTGAGCAATACCTTTTTTTTCTATATAATCTCCATAAAACTTAACAAGCACTATATCTCTTTTCACAGAAGCTTTTTTTATTACGTCTATTACTTCAAAGTCAAATTTTTCAATTTTATTGTCTTTATCAGCAGTTACTATGTAGCCTTTCATTCCTGGTTTTATCTGTTCGATTTTTAAGATATTAGCTCTGATAGTTATAGAAAATATTATAATAAAAATAGGAAATATATATCTCTGCATTTTTCCTCACTTGTTTTGTTTATTAGGCTCTATTTAAAAAAATTTTTTAAAATAAATAAAAGAATTTTAGTGATAAAATTTAATTTAAATATTATAAATTTTTTATTAGTTTTTACTCAATTTTATATTAAGTAAATATTTAAATTTCTACTATAAGGTTAATAATATAGTTTTAAGGATTACATATGAAATCTGGATTTGTCTCAATAATAGGTAAACCAAATGCTGGGAAATCATCTCTTATAAATAGACTGTTAAATGACAATCTTACTATTGTCTCTCCTATTCCTCAGACTACTAGAAATATTATAAACTGTATATTAACTGATAAAGAAAAGGGTTTTCAAATAATATTTAAAGATACCCCCGGGATTATAAAGAATACTAAGCATTTTTTAGATGAAAAACTTATAAAATATATAGAAGATGCCCTGAAAGATATAGATATAATAGTACTGCTTATAACTCCAGAGGAGTCACTATTCGAATATTCTAATATTTTAAATAATTTACATAAAGACAAAGTTGTAGTTGCTGTTAATAAGTCTGATATTAAGATGAAAGAGTTTTCTGAAGAAGAAAAATCATTAGGATTTTATACAATACACATTTCAGCCCTAACTGGTTTTAATACAGATAAGTTACTTGAAAAGATAGTTTCTTTACTTCCTGATAATATTCAGTATTATCCTGAAGATATTGTCTCTGATAGGACAATAAGGTTTTTTGTTTCTGAGTATATAAGAGAGGCTATAATAAAAAATCTTAAAGAAGAGATTCCTCATCAGGTATTTATTGATGTTGAGGAAATGGAAGAGAGAGAGGATATGACTATAATAAAAGCTATTATATATTCTGAAAAAGATAGCCAGAAAAAGATAATTATAGGAAAGTCAGGGGCTATGATAAAAAAGATTGGGATTGAGGCAAGAAAAAGAATTGAGGATTTTATAAATAAAAAAGTCTACCTTGAGCTTTTTGTTAAAGTTAAGGAAGATTGGAGAAAAGATAAGGTTTTTCTTAATAAACTTGATTATTATTAATAGTTTGAAGTGTAAAAGTTTTTTTGGGTAAATCGATATGGTACCCACCCCTAACAAATTTAATTAAATATTTATCTAAAATAACTAGAGGGAAGAAAAGAAGTTTATTTTTAACTTCTTTATTTTCTTCTTCTATTAATTCTAAAAGTATTTCATGTTTGGATAACTTTAGTTTAGTCCCATTTATCTCTAAATGCTTTAATACCATACTCAATAAATATAGAACTGTTTAATTGACTTTTTTCATAATACTTAATCATGGGACCACTACTTATTTTTATACGTAGTGAATATAAAATTTAAGAAGTGAATACCATCTTTGTTAACTGGGCAAATATAAAAGTTTTTTATTTATTTAGAATCAAAAATTATATTTTAAATTTTGAAAAATCTAATCTTTTTTATATTAGATTGATATTAATTTTAATGTATATTTTTTTGCAAATTTTGTGTATATAAAAAGAAAATTGAGAGGGTTTAAAAATGGCCAAAAAGTTTGTATATTTCTTTGGTGATGGCAAGGCTGATGGCTCAAAAGATATGAAGCATATTTTAGGTGGTAAAGGAGCAGGTCTTGCTGAAATGGTTAATATAGGATTACCTGTCCCACCTGGATTTACAATTTCTACTGAGGTTTGTGACTACTATTATAAAAACAACAGATCATATCCTGAAACTTTAGAAAAAGAGGTATATGAAAACCTTAAAAAACTTGAAAAAGTAACAGGTAAAAATTTTGGTGGGGACAATCCTTTACTAGTTTCTGTAAGGTCTGGTGCTGCTGTATCGATGCCAGGTATGATGGATACTATACTTAATCTTGGTCTTAATGATAAAACAGTTGAGGCTCTTTCTAAGATTAGTAATAATGAAAGGTTTGCATGGGACTCTTATAGGAGATTTATACAGATGTTTTCGAATGTGGTTAAAAATGTTGACCATAGTTTATTTGAAAATGTTCTTGAAGAGGTTAAAGATGAAATAGGAGTAAAAGAGGATAGAGAAATACCGGCTGATAAACTTAAAAAGATAGTTGAAAAATATAAAAAAATATATAAGGATGAAACAGGTGAAGATTTTCCACAAGATGTTAACAAGCAATTGTGGGAGGCTATTAATGCTGTATTCAGATCATGGAATAATGAGAGGGCTATAAAGTATAGAGAATTAAATAAAATCTCTGGACTTCTTGGAACTGCGGTTAATATTGTTGCTATGGTTTTTGGTAATATGGGTGATGATTCTGGTACAGGGGTCTGCTTTACAAGAAATCCGTCTAATGGAGAAAATGAGTTTTATGGAGAATATTTACCAAATGCTCAGGGTGAAGATGTTGTTGCAGGTATAAGGACGCCATTCCCTATATCAAAGTTAAAAGAGGATAATAAAAAAGTTTATGAGCAATTACTTAATGTAAGAAATATACTTGAGAAACACTATAAAGATATGCAGGATATAGAGTTTACAATAGAAAAAGGGAATCTTTATATACTTCAGACAAGAAATGGGAAAAGAACAGCTCATGCTGCCTTAAAAATAGCAATAGATCTTGTAAAAGAGGGTCTTATAGATGAAAAAGAAGCTCTACTTAAGATTGACCCAGAACAGTTAAATCAGTTGTTACACCCAATGATTGATCCGAAGGCAAAATATAAAGTTATAGCAAAGGGTTTAAATGCTTCACCTGGTGCTGCAGTAGGTAAAATAATATTTGATTCTAAAAAAGCTGAAGAGATAGGTCTTAAGGGTGAGCCGGTTGTTCTTGTTAGACTTGAGACTTCACCAGAAGACCTTGGGGGTATGCATGCTGCTGAGGGTATATTGACAGCAAGAGGTGGTATGACATCTCATGCAGCTGTTGTTACAAGAGCCATGGGGAAACCGTGTGTTGTTGGTTGTTCAGCATTGAGTATAGATGAAGATAAAGGAATATGTAAGATAGGCGATAAGGTGTTTAAAGAGGGAGATTTTATATCTATAAATGGTACTACAGGAGAGGTAATAGAAGGAAAAGTTGACCTTGTTAAACCAGATATTTCAACTGGTAACTTTAAAGTAGTGATGGACTGGGCAAATAAATATAGAAAATTAAGGGTTAGGGCTAATGCTGATACTCCTAAGGATGCTGAAGTTGCGGTATCTTTTGGAGCAGAAGGAGTTGGTCTTACTAGAACTGAGCATATGTTCTTTGAAGGTGATAGAATTGTTGCTGTAAGAGAGATGATATTATCAGAAACAAAAGAGGAGAGAGAAAGAGCACTTAATAAAATCCTTCCTATGCAAAAAGGTGACTTCAAAGAGATATTTAAGAAGATGAATAACTTGCCAGTTACTATAAGACTTCTTGATCCACCTTTACATGAGTTTTTACCTCATACAGATGAAGAGATAAAAGAGGTAGCAAAACAGATGGGGGTATCAGAAGAAAGACTGAAAGCAAAAAATCAATCTTTAAAAGAGTTTAACCCAATGCTTGGACATAGAGGATGTAGATTGGGTATTACATATCCGGAAATATATCAGATGCAGGTAAGAGCAATAATAGAAGCTGCTATTGAATGTAAAAAAGAGGGTTTTAATGTTATACCTGAAATAATGGTATCATTGGTAGGTACTTTGAATGAAATGAAAGTATTGAAAGATATGATTAAAAAAACAGCTGATAAAATAATATCAGAGAATAAAGCTGATATAACTTATAAGATAGGTACTATGATAGAAGTACCAAGAGCAGCTCTTATTGCTGATAAAATAGCAGAAGAGGCTGAGTTTTTCTCTTTTGGCACCAATGACCTTACTCAAATGACTTTTGGTTTCTCAAGAGATGATGCTGGAAGTTTTATAGTTGAATATAGAAGACAGGGAATAATAGAAAAGGATCCATTTGTTACAATAGATGAAGGGGTTGGCATGCTTATAGAAATGGCTGTTAAAAAGGGTAAAACGACAAGACCTGATCTTAAAACTGGAATTTGTGGGGAACATGGTGGCGACCCTGAAAGTATTAACTTTTGTCATAGAGCAGGACTTGATTATGTTTCTTGCTCTCCTTATAGAGTACCGATCGCTATACTTGCCGCTGCACAGGCTGCTGTAAGGGAATCAAAAAAGTCTTGACAATAAATCAGAATTAGTTATAATTTTATAGTAATAGGGGGGACCCTATTACTATAAAAAATTCAAATCAATTCAAGGAGAAACAGAATGAATAAAAAAAATTTGTTATTTTTATTCTTATTTTTGTCTCTTATAGTAGCTATAGTAATAACTTTTGTAGTTGATATTCATACAAGTCAATACAAAGATAATCTTGTTAATTTTCATGAAAAAATAAATATCTATGTTGATACATATTTTACAGATGAACTTATACCTAATATAAAGGATACTAAATATGCTGAAGAGTTAAAAGAAAAAGTGGCTAAAATTACTGAGATAATAGGTGAGATTGAACCTAACCTTATAACAAGCGGTGCAAGAACAAAAGATATGGCAGAATTGGAAACTAAAACTTTTAAAGCTAGAGAGGGTATTGATAAAATACTTAAAATAATAAACGAAATAGAGTCTTCTATGCCAGAAGATGTTAAGGCTTCTTATAATTCTGAAGATGTAAAGAAATTAAAAGAAATTATTGATACTTTACCTACAGGTTCAGTTACTGGTAAAAAGGTTTTAAGATTAGTTCTTATCCTAGCACTTGGAATAACAGGTGGTATAGTATTTATAATAATTGAGAAAAATGCAAGGAAAAGTGGAGAAATAAAATTAAAAGATGTTGCATAAATAAAGCTTACAATTTTAAATACTTGATTTTATAACTGCTGATTTTATAAGATATGCTATATTGGTAATGTGAAATTTTTTTATATTATCTGAGTCAAAACTAATTAGATTGACTCAGATAAGTTTTAATTATAATTTAAAATTATTGTCCTTTTTTATTAAGCCCAAGAATATTACTTATATTATTCCAAGCTTTTTTCCTGAAATCATGAAATAACTGTACATATTTGCTATCATTTGTATCAACATAATTTATAAAGTTTTGTCCTTCATTTATTAAAAAATCATAGGTTTCAACAATAAGTTTGGCTGTTTTAATATCATTGGGTGACATTTCTCCTTTTTCTATTAGTTGATTCATATAATTTTTACATACTCCAATTACTGCAATAGCTTCTCTTACAAATCCTTTAGCTGTATCTTTATTGTATACTTTACTCTGGTATGAATCAGCGACAACTCCTATTGCCATGTATGATAGATATAAAGTTGAAGCACTAGTTGCCCCTATTGTTTCAAGCTGTAATTGAGAACCGCTTGCAGGAAATACTTTTAAGCTTAGTACAAGAATTATCGAAAGACTAAAAAAAAATTTTTTTATCATTGTTTCTCTCCTTTTATTTAATATAAAACTTAAATATAACAAAAATGGAAAAACTTCTGGAAATATTTTTTTGATATTTAATTTTAGTTGAAAGTATTACCTTTTTTGAAGTACACTATAGCCATATATATACCATTGATCGTGTAACATAAGTCCTATTTTGTATTCTCGTTTTATTATTATTTCTTGAAACCTTGAAGTTGTTATAACTTTTGCTATCGCTTTATCTTTCCTTATTACTATCTCTTCTATTGTATAATTTATAAATTTTTCATCAGAATTAAGGTCTTTTAAGAATGTTTTAAAATCGTTTAAAATTTTGTTTTTTTCATCATCTGTAGAGTTTTCGTAAGCTTCTTTAAACGTAGGAAAATACTTAATAAGTTCTCTTAAGTGTAAAACTGAGAAAAACTTTTCCCAATTTCTTTCTAATTTCCCATCAAAAAAGTATCTAATACTTTGTTCAGGAGTTGTTGTTTTGGGTAATTCTTTATATTTTTCTTCTTTTTTCCCCAATTTTATATCTTCTTTCACTATTATTTTTATTGTTGGACTTTTATATAAATATACAGAATTGTTTAATATAGAGAGTGGATAGAACTCAGCAACTACAAGATAGATTCCAGGCTGAAGGTCATATATCTTATTGATATCTATTGTTATACCTATTATGCCATTTGGTTCGAGTTTGGTTGTTGAAAACTCTGTCTTTATAATATTTTTTTTATGACCATTGTATCTATCAAGGTACTCTGAAAAAAAATCATCTTTTTCTTTTACAGGTGTATTTTCTGGTGTATATACTTTTATATAATAATTAAAAGGTTTATAGTCAGCAATATTGAGCTGTATTATTTTATCTGATGTATTTATAACTTTAAAATATAACTTTATTTCTTCTCCTCTGTAAAATATAGTTTTTTCTGGTGATATCAATACTGTTATATCAGCAGAAAAAATGTTATATGCTAATACTAAAAAAATAAAAAGAGTAATTTTTTTCATAAAAGGTCCTTATATTAAGTTTATCATAAAATTTTTCGGTTAAAAAAGATATTTTATAAGTATTTAATTATTTTTGTCATTATCTTTATATTTTCATAAGATGTGTATATATTGCTTAAAGGAATATAATTTTTTTCTTTAAAAGATTTTATAGCGTCTCTAAACATACCTATAAAATATTCTGTTTTATTGAACTCTATTTCTTTTTCTATTAAAGACTTAAATCCAGTATAAAACGGGCTATCTTCCGAAGCATACTCTTTAAATATACCATTTCCAACTAATATTCTACCCTTTTCAAATAAGAGATCAACTTCAAATAGTAAATAATCTGATAAGTTGGAAATTTCTATTGTTATTGATTTAGTATCTGATTTGAAAAATAGATTTAAAACTTTATTATTGTTTAAAACATTTTTTAATTTAATTTTATTTTCACCTGTTAAAAACATTATTATATCTATCAAATGTGTTGCATCATGCCATAAAGCTTTTTTTATAGAACCTGTTTTTATATAAAGTTTTCCATTTATAGATAATAGTTCACCATATTTTTTTGATTCTATAATTTCTTTTACATATTTGTAATCTTTTGAATATCTTCTTTCATAATTTACTATCAATTTTGATGATGATTTTTTTATCTTTTTTAGTACTTTTTTTGCTTCTTTAAGGTTTGAGGTAAGGGGCTTTTCACATATTATCACAGGTATATTTTTATCTATTGCTTTAATTAATATTTCTTTATGAGTTTTTGTGGGGGTTGCTATATGAAGTATATCTATCTTTTCTTTATTTAACATTTCATCTATATTCTTGTATGTATTGATTTTAAATCTTTTTTGAAATTTTTCTACTTTATCAGAATCTATATCACATCCAGCTACTAATTCTGTTTCTTCCGTGGATAATATACATTCTACGTGAGTTGTAGGTTTTTCTCTTTTAGGATCATTACTTAATTCCCAACCTATTCTACCAAGGCCAACTACTGCACATTTTATCATAACTTTCCTATTGTGATTTTTATTGCTTTATTTATTCTATCTATTGCTCCAAAAGCTCCACCAAGGAACAAAGTAGGATTATAGTTTTTTCTTTCAAGGTATAGTTCCTGTTTTATTAAAATTTTATTTATTAAATTTTTCATATCATTATCTAAATTATTCTTCTTTTTTAAAAAATCCTCTATATTTTCAGAACATCTTAAATTATCAAGTATATCGTGTATTTTTTTAAGTTTTAGTTTTATAAAATCATTATCTTTTGGTATTTTTTTAAAGCTATATATTTTACCTTTTAGATTATTATCAATAGTATATTTAGCATTTACAAGTTTATTTGTGCTACCAATATGATATAATTTTATTTTGTATGTACTAATAAAGTCTTCAAACCATTTTTTTAGATTTTTCATAAAAAGGTCTCTTTTTCCTCTTTTCAATATGATATTGTAGAACTTACTATGAAGAGGGAATAGTTTATTGCTTGAAAATAGAAGTTTCAAATAGGATGGAGTACTTATGCTGTGAGTTATTATGTCATATTCAAAGTCATGCCCTATGAGTACTATTGAACTTGCTCCCATATTGTATAAAAGAGAGAGAGCAGATGCTGATACGGAACCACCGGCCAGAACTTCTGGTATTTTTAATCTTTCTTCAAAAATATTAAAGAATTCAGTAAGTATGTTTTCTGTTTTAAAAATCATTATTTTATTGAAGTATTGAGGTATTGAAGAGTAACTTGTTATATCAAAACACAGAATAGTATTTTTTAATAAATCTTTTTTTATACCTATAAAGTCATAGTAATTATGGACCTGTGAATCAAGAGAGATTACTATATCTGGTATAATTCCATATGATATTAAAGGTTTAAGAGAAGTATCAACACATGCTATAGGGATATTTTTCTGTAGTTTTTTTATATTATCAAGATTGTCTTTTAAGGATGGCCCTGCTCCTATTATAGCTACATCGCCTTCTATGTGGTAAGATGAAGACCTGTTAATATTTATTAAATTATTTATTGCGTTTCTATACCATAGTACAGAAAACTCAGCTTCAGTAAATATACTCTGAAAAAAATAGTCTAGAAACATTTTAATATATTTTTCAATTTCTTTGTATTTATCAAAAAATATTGAATAAAGACTGTTTAAGTAAAAAAACTTTATATTTGATATTGTCTTTATTGTTATAAAACTTTCAAGAAACTCTATTATTTTTTCTTTTTCGTTACATCCAAAAATTTTTATTCTCTCATCGTATATTGGATTTTTTTCTTTGTATATTTTTATTAAATCTTCATCCTCAATTACAATAACCAGAGAGGGATTTGATTTTTTAAGTAGTGCTTTTATATGATAACCAAGACCTAATCCAAATACGATGTATATTTTATAGCCTAGTATTGGTTCTACCAATTTTTCTGCTTCTTTTATCGGATCAAATCTGCTGTGTATAAGTTTGTTATCTATTTTTAAAGTTAGGGGACCGTTCTCTGTTCTTAGTATTTCTACATTGTTATTCATACCACTCTACCATTATGTTTTTTGGTTTTGCTATTTTTATACTTGGGAGTTTTTTTTCAAGTATCATTAGCCTGTGTTCAAGTTCTGCATAAAGATTCATAAGTAAAGGATAAAAACTACTTTCTTTTGGACATTTTTTTATTATATAATTTAAAATATCTTTTGTATCTTTATCGCCAATAGGTGCAGTAAACTCTAATATTTTTATTATTTTAAGATATTTTTCATTATCCATATTTCTAGAATTGTCTGATAAATATATAAACAGTATTCTGTTTATCTGGTCTATATAAAAATAGCTTTCCTGACTTATTTCAATTTTAAATAGTATTATAATCTCCCATAACTCTTCTATTGTTTCACATCTTTTAATAAGGTTCCTAAGGTGATATTTAAACTCAAGTTCATTATTTTTTTTTATTTTTTCAAGTTTTTCTTTTTGTACAGTATCCATTTTACAACCACTTTATAATATAAATAAAACTTAAAACTATCATAAAGATACTTAATCCAATTGCAAGTTTATAAGGGAGTGAAAACTCAAGCTCAGGGCTAAAATTATTTTCGACAGTTTTTATTATTCTTACAGCTTCAAAGTTTGTTTTTGCTTCTATAAACTTATTATCTTTTTCGTAAGCTTTATTAAAAAAATATAATGCTTCAAAATAATCACCCTTTTCAAAATATATAAGACCTATATTAAAATTGAGTAAAGGGTTTTCAGGTGAAATGTTATAACCTGCTTTATAATATTCTAAAGCTTCTTCTATAAGACCATTTTTCTGATAAATACAACCTATGTTGTAATATGGATAAAATACTGATGGATTGTAGTCTATTGCTTTTTTGAAAAAGTTTAGTGCTTTAGTGTCATTATTTATTAAAGCAAAACAAGTACCAATATTAAGGTAAATTTTATAATTCTCCGGTATTTTCCTAAGTAAGAACTTTATATTATAATAAAGGCTTTCCCTATATTTTCTAAGTTTGAATGCTATTTTTGGCATTATTGTAGAGATTAATATCTCATTAAACTGTTTTTTTACATCTTTCAATATTTTGTAAGATAGATGTGGTTTTTTAATGATTTCATAAGTTTTTGCAAGTTCAATATATCCCTGAAAAAATCCTGGATATAAGTTTATTAATTCTTTGAGAACTTCTATTGTTTTTTCATAATTTCCTTCTATTCTATAATCTATTGCTTTAACTAATAAGTCTTCGTCTTTTGGTATTGTTGTTCGTACAAGATAAAAACTCCTTGCTTTGTTTAGATAATATTCTTTCTCTTCTTTAGGAAGCTTTTCTTTAATTTCTTCAAAAGATAATAATTTATTTATTTCTGATTCAGATAAAAGTATTGCCTTTTTAAAGTTTTCTATAGACTCAGTTTCATTATTTATCAATCTAAATATTTTACCTAAGTAAAAATAGACATCACCTATTATATTGCCAGAACCAATAACATTTTGAAAGTTTCTGAAAGCATCGCCTATATTAAGGCTATAAAAATCAACTATACCAATATATAGCAGTACTTTGGGGAGTGGCATTTTATAAGAAAGTGAGATTTCAAATAGTTTTTTTGCTTTTTTAAAATTTCCTTTTTTGAGTAAGTTTTTTGCTTCTAGGAATATTTTTTCCCCAGCATTATTGCCATTTAACTTTATCATATATGAGTATATTATCTCCGATTTTTTTTATCTTAAAATCGGATAAAAATGGGGGTTCATTAATATCTTTTTTATATATATTTGTCCCTATTGATATACCCTCCCCTATTATCCTATTTCCTATAAAGCAAAAAATTTGATCACAAAATTTTTGTTTTATAAACTCAGATATTGTATAAGCCCCTCCTTCTACAAAGAGACTTATTATCTGATAATTAGTGTATAGAAAACTAAGTAATTCTTTTATATCAAGTTTGTCGTATCTGTTTATATAAAATTCTTTATTATAACTTTTTATTCTGTTAATAGCTTTTTTGTTTTCATTTATAACAAAGAGTGTTTTTATATTATCTTCTAATACGTAGCCATTTTTTATTTTCCCTTCTAGGTCTATAATAATTCTAAGAAGGTTTTTGCTTTTATATTTTGAAAGTCTCGCATTTAACTTTGGATTATCATTTATTACAGTATTGGAACCTACAAGTATTGCATCAGACCTGTATCTTAAGATGTGCGTAATTTTTCTTGCCCTTTCATTGGTTATCCATTTTGAGCTTCCTTCATAGTTAGCAAGTTTCCCATCAAGACTCATCGCATACTTTATTGTGACAAATGGTCTTTTTTCTTTGATTGCCAGAAAAAAGTCCTGATTAATATAGTATGCCTTGTTTTCTAACAGTCCTTCATCAACAATTATTCCATTCTCTCTTAATATTTTTATCCCTTTGCCATTTACATTTGGATTAGGGTCTTTTATTGCTACCACTACTCTTTTTATCTTTTTTTCTATTATTATATCAGTACAAGGCGGAGTACGTCCATGAAAACAACAGGGTTCAAGGGTCACGTAAAGCGTTGAGTCTTTTGTAATTTCAGTTGATAGGTTTATTAAAGCCATTCTTTCAGCATGATATTTACCAGGGGGTTGAGTATAACCTGTTGATAATATTTTTCCATCTTTTACTAGTACAGCTCCTACTGCTGGATTGGGTGATGTTGTACCTTTTATAAGGTATGAAAGATAAAGGGCATAGTTCATGAATTTTATATCATCTTTTGAAAAATTACTTGATATCATGTATTTTTGGGCCATAAATATGAGCTATTATCCAACCAATTAATGTCCATACTATAAGCCTTAATCTTCTTATTATCGCTAATGCCATCCCTGTTGCTGTTGATCCACCTAGTAATTTTGTTATATATACAATACTACCTTCTGATGCTCCAACCTGTGATGGGAAGAAAAAGAACATAATCTGGACAAAAGAGGTTGCTGAAAATATTATAAAAGAGTTCTCTATTGTTGTTGGATGATATATAAAGTTTAATATTAAGTATATTTCAATTACACCAATTAGTTTTGCTATTATTAATATTAGGGTAGATAGATAGAAAAATAACCTATGTTCTTTATAAAACTTGTTTAGTTTACTATCTACAGTGTATGCTTTCTCTTTCTTTTTTTCAGCAAAAGACTTTAATATTTTTATTCTAGATAAAAGTTCAAAAATTGGACCCATAAATCCTTTTTTTTGTCTCTGAATGAAAAAAATTAGTAGTATAGCACCTATTGCGACTAAAAGGAGAAAAATATGTTTGTTTTTTGAAGATATGCTTATCTGGGATATTAAGAACATAAATCCTATAAATATTATTATACCTGTTGCTATTGTATGTATTGTATTGTACAATATGACTGAGGCAATTATGTTTGGACTTTTTTCCCTTGAATAATATTTTCTTACAAAGTACATTCTATATGGTTCTCCACCTGCTTGACCTAATGGCAACAGTTCTGATAGAGCTGTAGATGATAATTGAGCACCTATTATATGGATAAGTTTGAAGTTATTCTTTTCATCAAATAATATAAACCATCCTAGAGAATGGAGAAATGTCCATGTGATCGGAAGCAAAAGAATTATAATTATCTGATATATCTCTATTGTTTTTACTATTTGAAATATTCTATCCCATCCGCTTTTTTGACCTATAAGATATATTATCCCTATTCCTACAATGAAAAATATTAACCTTAAGGTATTTATAAGCTTTCTTTTCACCTTTTTATAGCCCTTTATTTCTTATTACTTTATCTGCCGTATCTCTTTCTTCCGGTGTGTCTACTTCATACCATCCTATATTGCTTAAGTCTACAGGATAAATTTTTATTCTTTTACACAAACTGTCTAATACAGCTTCTACATTGGCTTTACCTTCTGTTTCTTCAATTACTTTGTAGAGTTCTTTTTTATAATCATTTAATAGGTTTTTACCTATATACGACATCCCTATATATCCTAATGAAAAATTATCTAATGTTTTACTTATTGCTTTTAATGAACCATCTTCATTTAGAGCAACTTTCATATCATCAGGCCCAAGCTTTCTATCCTTGTCAGTTGCTATTAAAATTTTATCATCACTAAAATTTTGCTTCATTATGCTAAACATTTTTGGCGGATATATATGGTCTGCATTCATAAGTAAAAAGTCATTATCACTAATACCTTTACTAAGTGTTATTGTGCTTCCTCTTTTATAGTCATTGTTTTCTATAACTTCTATTTTTGGGTTTTTTAGTTTTTCTATGTATTCTCTTAATACCTCTATTTTATAACCACCAATTATCTTTATTTTTTTAACTGATTCAAGGTCTACAAAGTCTATACAGTATTGAATAAGGGGTTTGCCAGCTACTTGAACCATTGCTTTTGGTTTATCTTCGGTAAGTTTTTTAAGTCTTGTTCCTAATCCTGAAGCAAGTATTATCACTTCCAAAATATAGTCTCCTGAAAGAATTATTGAAGAAATAAAATAAAATTTAATGAAAAAATATTTAATAAGTATTTATATGTTATAAATTGATAATTTTAAAGACATTTTTTAAATAGGGTTGATAATATCTATTTAAAAAATCCCCTTTCTAGTTGTCTTGAGGCTTGAGAAAGGGGATTTAGTTATAGAGAATAAAAGTAGTTTTTCTTATTAGAATTTTAATGTCATACCAAGACCTGTATACATTGAGTTTTGGGTATCATTTGTACCAAATCCTTCTGTACCAAAAGCTTTGCCAGTGTTAAGGTAGGCAAGATCAAGAACTATTTTAGCATTTTTTTGAACTTCAAGCCCTATCGAGAGGTCTGCTTCAAATCCAAGGTCTTTTTTTGTTTTTGTAGCAGATGTTTCTTTCATGAGGTTTGCATATCCTATGTTAAATTTAACATCAATTATATTGAACTTTGCACTACCTGTTATACCAAATAACATATAACCCTGAGTTTTCATTCTTATATCAGCAAAAGTATCTGCTGCTATGTTTGAAAATGTTTGCTGATTTTCTAATAAGAACATTCTTCCAAATCCATCATGTTTTAACTGGAATGATGCGAACCCTTCTTTTTTATCTGTTGTATCTGGATTATCGCCAGAGAGCATTGTAAAGAAACCACCTATTTTAATCTCTTTATCTATGCTATATCCTACAAATATGTCTGTTGCATAACCGCTGTATTTTATATTAGCATCTTTATCTTTTCCAGTAGCATATGTGCCTGATATAACAGTTTCAATATTATCTATTTTTAAACTTAGGGTTAAAGCTGGTAATATTGCTGTACTGTCTGCCCATGGTTTATTTGTTATATCCTTTCCACCCTGTATCAGATATATTGCAGGTCTTATTGTTATTATAGGCAAAGTCAAACTCATATCAATTCCATACATCTGAGCATCATCACCATTATATTTTTCATTACTTTCTTCTATTTTTACATATACAGCTGAAATATAATTTTTCTCCCACTTATATCCTAAAATTCCTAGTGCTACATCTGTTCCAACTATGAACCCACCCGGTGTTTTATAATCATCAACTCCCCCTTTAATAAAAACTCCTTCCGCAAGTACATTATTGAATAAAAGGTATGCTGCTTTTACTTCAACAACGTTTTTTGTATCAGCTCCAACTTTAACATATTTTTCATTTGCACCATTGCCGAAAAATTGGTCAAACTCAAGTTTAAGGGTTGCCTCGACGTTTTCCTTAATATATGAGAAGTATGGTCTGAACCTATAAGCTGAGAATGTCATTTTCTCATCTTTTTTAGTTGTATTATATGTTGCAGTGTATGCATATGCTTGACCTGTGAACTTGAATGGATTATCCTCTTTTTTTACCTCTTTTGCTTCCTGAGCAAAAAGGTTGATAGATAGGATAGTAATTAGAATTGTAATTATCTTTTTCATCTTTTCCTCCAATTTTTTAATAATGTAATAAAAAATTATGGTTTTTATGTTAAGATAGTGTTTCAATAATGTTTAGAATTGAATAAGAATTTTAAATAAAAATTTTTTATTGAATTTATTTATTTGTGCTTTTATTGGAAATTTTCATCTGATAAACTAAAACCAATTATAAACTCTGTTCCTTTTTCTTTTCCTGAGTTTATGGTAAGTTTACCTCTTAAACCGTTTACAAGAGAGTTTATAAGTTCAAGTCCTATTCCTTTTTTTGATATATTCTCTTTATCAAACCCCTTACCATTATCAGTTATTTTTAATATTACATTATTATTTACTTTTTTTAATGTTATCTCTATTTTACCTTTCTTTTTTGGGAAAGCGTGTTTTATTGAGTTATTTATTACTTCATTTATTATTAAACCACAGTTTGAAGCTTTATCCGCATTTATGTTTATCTTTTCAAGATTAAGTGAATACTTTATATTATATTCTTCTGTTAAAAAGTCTTCGAATATTGTTTTAACAAGGTGTTCTATATATATGTCAAGGTCGACGTGGGATAACCTTCTTGTTTTATATAACATTTCGTGTATTGTAATCATTGTTTTTATACGTTTCTGACTTTCACTTAGAGCTGCCAGTGCTATTTTGTCTTCAATAAATATTGACTGAAGATATAATAACCCTGAAATTATCTGTAGGTTATTTTTTATCCTATGATGTATTTCTCTTAACAGAGAGTTTGATTCATCTAAAGACTCTTTAAGTCTTTTTTCAAGTTCTTTCTTTTCTGTTACATCTACATAAGCTACAACAATATTTTTTTCATCACCTATAGTTATAGGACTTGCTGAACCTATAAGATATTTTTTCTCCCCCCATTTAGTATTTCTTATTGTCTCATAATTTATTATTGATTGTCCTTTCATTAAAGATTTTCTCATATTTTCTGTTTCTTCTTCTAATTCTTCAGGGATTATAGGGCTTTTTTTTCTTATTACCTCCTCTTTTCTCCATCCGAACAGTTTTTCAGAATAATTATTCCATTCTAGTATTTTCCCGTCTTTATCTATCATCATAACAGAAACTGGCACTGTATTTACTATTTTTTCATATTTTTCTTTAAGGTATTTTAGTTCCTCTTCTCTATTCTTTATAATTTCTGCCATACTTTTCACATCATATATTGTACCATTTAATTCGATTATTCCATTAGATTCAATTTCTGTTGTATAGTTGCCATTTGATATATATTTTATTTTCTGTCTTATATGTTCAATGGGTTTTAATATTTTTCTTGCTATAAGACTTGATGTTAGAATTGAAAAAATTATGACTATTAATAATATTACAAACATTGAGTTTGATATTTTTTGAACTGGTAGGAGGGCTTTATCTTTTTCATATAAGACTGAAAAACCCCAGTTTATATCATTAAAAGGAATATATGTTAATATGTATTCTTTATTTTTGAAAACAACTTCAGATGTGTAAGTTTCAGTAATCTTTTTTCTTAACCAACTTACGTTTATTCTTTGCATTGCCTCTTCAGGTTCAGTGCTAAAAAGTATTGTGTTATTTTTATCAGTGATGAAATATTTTATGTCTTTATTACAAAATATTTTTTTTATTTCGTTTACATTTATTTTTATAATAATAGTTCTATTTTTATTTTTTGTTTTTTTAGATATATACACAGATGGCTCATCTGTAAATATATTAAGATCAACATTTGAAAAGTATTCTCTATTTTCATTTGCATTGAAAAAATAATCTTTTTTTGAAATATCAAGACCAATAAAGTCGGTTTCATAAGGGGCAATATTTATTATATTCCCCTCTTTGTTAGTTATAAATATCTGTGATAGATTTTTTATATCTTTTTGAACTTTTATTATATAATTTTGTATGTCATTATCATTTGTTCTTTCTGTAAGTGAGTTTAATATATCTACAAAAAAATTAAAAAAAGTTTTTACATCATTTGCAAGAATGGATGCTATTGTAGTATTTTTTATTTTTACCTCTTCTGTTAAGTCTTTTTTTACCCATCCATTTGAGAAAGTATACAATATTAAAAGTGGCAATATTGAGACGACTATAAGATTTACAAGAAGAAGTCTTTTTAAAGATATTTTAATAGGCATTTTAAAAACCCCTTATAAACTTACCGTTTTCAATTTTTATAAATACTGGTACTGGTTTTGGGTCACCAAACTCATCAAACTCTATTTTTTCATCCTGTAGGCTATCAAATACTTTTTTTGTAAGTATATATTTTTTTATAGAATCAGCACTGTAATCATCTATGTTTGCCAATGCATCTTTTATTATCATAATAGTTTCATAAGCATGGGTTGAGGTAAAACTTGGGTTCCTCCCAAATCTTTTAAAAAACTTTTCTTTAAATTTAATATAATTTTCATTTTTTGTATTTTCATCGAAGTTGTAAGAACATAAAACGACATTTTCACTATAATTTCCAGCATTCTCAATAAACTCAGGTCCCATTGCCCAGCCAGCACAGAATATTCTCATCTTTGGGGAAATCTGTTTTATATACTGTGTTAATAACCCTGCAATAATAGGGCTTGCAACAATTATTATGTTTTTGTTACTTATATTTTTTGCAAATTCTTTTGAAACTTTCTCCTTACTTGAATCAAAAGAAAAGGGATAAACTTTTCCCCCTTTATCTTCAAACTCTTTTTTAAATGTATTAAACCAGTCCTCAGAATATGCTCTATTTACAAGATCGTATGCTATGTTTAACTCTTTTATATTGCTTTCTATTATTTTCTCAGCAAAAATTTTTATTGTATAACTAGTTGGTGGCGATACTCTTATAAAATAATCATCTTTTTTATTTATTTCATTAGTTACTGTTGTTGGACTTATCATAAGTATTTTTTTTTCATTTATTATTGGGATTGTTGCAACAGACATAGCACTTACTATATGCCCTATTATTAATACTGGATCTTTTTTAATGAGTTTATTTATTCCTTCAATAGCCTTATTTTTATCAAAACCATCATCCTCTATTATAAGATTTATTTTTTTACCCTTGATACCCCCTTCTTCGTTTATCTCATCAATGCCTAATATAATAGCATCCCTTGCATCTATTCCCAAATTAGATAATTTACCTGTAATATTTCCTATAAAACCAATAGTAATTTCGTTTTTTGAACAACTTGATAAAAATATAAGTATTAAGAGAACTGCAAGAAAGGATAAAAAATATTTTTTCATTTAGTACCCCTTTTAAAAATTTTTTACTATTTTTTAACTTATATATAAAATATAATAAAATACACAAAAGAATTAACCTTATAGTTTATTCAAATATATTTATAAAAAATTTAGAGTTTTATTCCTAGTTTTGAAGTTTTGTATGACCTGATATATTTTTTCTTTTATTTTACTATTACCCTTACATTATTAAAAAACAAAAAGAGCCTTGATATTAACCCTGGGAATAATATTCTCAAAAAGATTTTATGATATGTATTGCTAAAATTAAAGTATGGTTGTGTTATTTAATAAGCTAATTTTTATTGGCATAGGTGATATAAAAGATATTTTTAATAAAAAAGTCGGTATATTTTCAATTATATTATTATGATTAATCAATAAAAAACAGAATTTTTGAAAAAAATTTATAATTCTCTAATTATATAGGGCGTTTATAAAATAAAAGTAATTTAAAGTTTATTTTTAGAACAAGTTATGTATAAACTAATTTTTAAATATTAAAAACCTCTGTTTGAGATTGTTGGTTGTAAAACTTTTTTCTAAATCAAGGTCATGGAATTTTAAACTTAATTTCTTGATTATTTACTAATTTTATAATTTATCACTAATCCCTTATTATTTTTGATTAAGAAAATACAACTTATTTTTTTTCTTTATACAATGTGCCGATCGAAATTATTGTACCGCCTACTAATAAAAATATTCCTAATGATAGAGAAATGATAAAATCTGTTGTTTTTACACATTTTTCTAATACAGATTCGTTACTGTTTTTAGGATTAACATAAACTTTTACTTTTTTGCCTTTAGGATATTTTTCTACTATTTCTTCAGGTGAACCTGTAGGATTATTAATGGCAATCTTTTCAGAATAAAATTTTTTATTTTGAATAATATATTCATATTTGACAATTGAATAATAGTCAGGTGGATCAAATGAGTAGTCTTTTATGATTTCTGAGTGAATTATGATTCCATTTGTTTCATCCCATGAAAGTGCTTGCTTCTCTTTATTATATATATAGATACTTCTAAATATAAGTCCAATTGATAACAAAGGAAAAATTAAAATTAAATATTTTTTTATTTTTTTCATAAATAAAACCTAGTCTATTAAACTTTTGCTATTTATTAATATTTAAAACTTTTCCTAAAAAAAGTATTGATTTGGTGTCATTATCTATTATGAAAAATATAAAGGGTTTATCAACTTTAAATATAATTTTATCAAAGTCTATCTTTACTGACTTTGTGTTCATTATTATTGCTGTTGCTGCTGCAGCCTCTGTGCCTTTTTCATCTACTTCTATGAATGCTTTATGTAGAATATATTCTATATAAAGAGGTGGATATTCAGCTATTTCTGTAAAGTCAGCTTCTCCTGGAGTAAATGCTTTTTTAATTCCAAGAGAAAAAAAGATAGGTTTAAACTCATTTTCATATTCTATTTTAAACTTTGGTAAGTGTATTTCAACATTTTGGACTTGCATTTTAGCAATATAGCTGTTTATCTTACTATAATCAAGGTTTATTTTATCTATGTCTTCTGGCAATATAATAAAGAATGACATTTTTTTATTTTTATAAGGTATTGAGGCAGTACTTAAATCTTTATCGTTGTAAAATAGGATATTCTCTTCTTTAAGCATAAATTCTACATCTTGTTTTTTGTTTTTGTATCCAAAAAATGTGTCAGTGTATGTTTTATTTTTGTCAAACTTTTTATCCCACTCACTATTAAAGTATATAGCATTTGTTAGTATCAATTTTACCAATGGATTGAGTATGTCAGGTGAGATAAGGTTTTTTATTTTTTGATTTGTTTGTCTGGCAACCCAAGAGTTTATTATATTTGCTGATTCAGTTGGTTTTGAATAATCTAACTGCTGAATATCTACTGCAAATATTTTTTTAAGATCTGTTTCATACTCATTTTTTAATTTTATATCTTTTGAAGGCCATATTTTATTTGCTATTTCTAGTTTTATATCTTCATTATCAGTTATTTTTTTTGAAATTTTTTCAATTTCTTCTACATTACTATCACTTATTTCCATAACATTCTGGAACTCTTTTTTTGTATCATTTTTAGCACCTATATACACCATGGACATTGCAAAATATATACTCAGTGGTGAAAAAAATATATTACTTTGTTTGCTACTTTTTTTATTTTCTTTATCTAAAGCATTAAGGATTTTAAATCCAAGATTATTGTTAGACTCCTGTACGTTAATTTTAGTTATACTTGAAGGGAAGACTTTAAGAGTAAAAAAAAATAACGTAATTATAATAATTTTTTTCATTTTATTCTTCCTTAAATTACTTTAATATCTATACAATAACAAAATTTTTTCAAAATAGCAAAAATTTGTTTATATTCTTTTATTTCCATTTTTCCCAGTTAAGATTCATAAAACTTGATGTATGATTTTGTTCCTTTTGAAGGTTTATTTTGTAAAGAGTGTCTAATATTTCTAAAATCCTTATGTTATTATTTTTTGCATTGTTTGTCTGTTTTTCTGAAGGGTTCTCTAACTTTAATATTACAGAATTCTGTCTAGGGGTAAGAATAATGAAGTTTTCAATTAAAGTTTTTTTTGTAATATCTTCGATTGTTAAGCATTCCCCTTCTTTAAACTCAAGTATCTCCTTGTTATTTTTTTCGTTGAAAAGTATGATAGAGCCTGTTTTTATTAGAAATATATTATTATCTATGTAATTTATAAGATTTTCTCCATAACCATAGATATTTTCTATATTATTAGATTCTTGCTGATTTATAACATTTATAATAGGGAATGGTATATTTATTCCTTTCCTTTTTAACATATACCATAATCCAGTTTTAATTTTGTCTTCTAGATAAATAGCATCTTTTATGTTGTTTGTAAAAAATCTTACTTGATATTCTATAAAATAATCTTTAAAGTTTGTAAGTATAACTTCTGGTTCTGGATCTTTTAGTACATCATCATATGTTTTTAAAAAACTTAAGATTTCTTTTTTAATTACTACTGGCTCAGTATTGTATGGTAAACCTATTGTAAATATTCTAGCAATATTTGGCATTAGATTATAATGGATTATTTTAGCTGATGCAAGTTCTTTATTAGGTACTATTATTACTTGATTTTTTCTGTTTTTTATTCTTGTTGTTCTCCAGTTTATTTGAAGTACTGTTCCAATTTCACCATCTTTTAATTCTATTATATCTCCTATTTTAAAACTTTTTTCTGCTATTATTGATACTCCACTTATAAGATTTACCAATGTATCCTGGAAAGCAAAACCTATAGCTGCAGTTGCAACTGCTGATGTTATAGCTATATCCTTAATAGAAAAACCGAAAAGTGTTTTAATAAGTATCATCCCCATGATTATCCATATGACAGCTTTTATTATGTCTCTAAATATTTGCAGTACGTCGGTTCTATAATGTTTTACCATGAGTACATCAACTATAAAATAATCCATAATTTTCATTAGCTTGATTAGTGCAATAAAAATTGATAGATTTGACATAAAACTTGCGAAACTACCAGGTATTTCCTCCCATAAAAGGAAAAATAATATATAAAAAACAAATCTTTTAAGTGGCTTACTTATCTGTTTAAATGATTCATATTTTCTTGAGAGTAAAATAAATATGATGGAGGATAATGTATAAAATACTATCGAACTTACTATTATAATACCAATATTTATTATACCTATTACTTTTATATTTTCTACTGAGTTTAAGAACTCAGAATAAGCAAGTAGTATTTTTTCTTTTATTAAAGTGTATAGTGATGGATTATTCATTTTCTTTACCTTTTACAAGATATGAATAAATAAAACTTATGTTCCTTAAAATTTCAGGTGTAATCTCTTTTAATATTTTCTTTTTTTCATCACTTAGATTATCTAGTTTGTTGATAATATTTTTTTTATCTTCCAGAATATCTTTAAATATAAGATTCAGTGTCTCTATTTCCAGACTTGGCAGATCTAAATCTTTTATAGTTTCAAAGTATTCTTCGTAATTTTTTTCTTCAATTTCTCTAAATGATTTTTTAGTTTCTTTCTTTATTAAAAGATTGTCTAATTGTTTTTTCATTTCTCTCTTTATAAAATCTTCTATGTCCCATTCTTTATCTTTTTTAGAAGACATAATATGCTCCTTTATTTTTCAAGTCTATTTTAATACCATTTATATTTATATCAGAAATTTGAGGATTAAATATATAAAATATATTTTTTTCTATTTTATAACTTTCATCATTCTTTTCTGTTGTCTTTATGATAATAGTATTTACATTTAATTCTTTATCTTCATCTCTTAACTTTATTTTTAAGGAGGTGGCAACTTCATCTGTTTTTAACTTGCTAAATATAAGTTTGATATATACAGATTCAAGTTCTGGTAATAGTTCTAAGTATGAATATGAATTAGTGATACCTAAAAGACTTATATTAAAAGTGAAGTCCTGTTTTGTTAGTTTTATCTTTATTTTTTCTTTTGGAGTTAATATAATTGGCCCGAAATATCCACCTATATCACTTTTTGTTTTAAATATTACTTTTTCTTGTTTGTTTTCATCCAGGCTTATTAAATTAATATCCAGTTCTGGATATGTCTTCCCTTTTAGTAATATTACTTCTTCTTTAAAGGCTATTGATGTTATTTCCCCTTCTTCAGATATTTTTTTTATTATATTTTTTATAAATTCACTATCTTTTAGTTTTTCCAAATAATTAAGTGGTTCATATTTGCACTCTTCTTTTTCGTCTAATTTTATTATTTCAATTTCTTTCTGATATTCTTCTTTAATACATTTAGGATTACCAACATATATATATTTATTTATGTAATTTTTATATTTTTCATCTTTTATTTTTTCTTTTATCTCTTTTCCAAAAGATACTATTGAAACAGGCAGACCATAAAACTGGTACATTGATTCAATATCTGTTATAAGGTTATCAATTTTTACAGGTCTTAACATTGATTCACTTGATCCATTTGATCTTATAGCTGTTATAATGTAATAAAAAGATAAAGGGCTAAGTGGCTCATCATAGAGAAATATTACAGGATTTTTTATAACTAAATTACTTTTTTTTTCTTCAATTTTTGTTTCTTTTGGGAACTCTACTTCTGGATTTGTGCATGAAAATAAATTAATAATAATTATAATACTTATAAAAAGTTTTGTTTTCATATTCATATCCGCTTTTTTATTTATTTTTTAAATTTAACTTTGTAAAAAATTTTAAATAAATTGAATTTTAAAATAACTAGATCATTCTTTAAGAAAAGAATATAATAATAATTTTAAATATTAAGGGGGAATTAAATGGATTGTATTTTCTGTAAAATAGTTTCAAAAGAGATTAAGTCCAATATTATATATGAAGATAAGAATATTATAGTATTTGATGATATAAAACCAGCTGCAAATGTCCATGTTCTTATAGTACCTAAAAAACATATTGAATCGTTATCAGTTATTTCTGAAGAAGATAAGGATATTGTATCTGATATAATTTTCAAAGCTAAAGAGATTGCTAAAATTAAAGGTATAAAAGACTTCAGGCTTGTATCAAATAGTGGAAAAGAGGCAGGGCAGGAAATATTCCATCTTCATTTTCATTTATTAGGGGGGCAAAAACTTGGAAAACTCTGCTAGTCTTGTTCCTTTTGTACATCTTCATACACACTCAGAATATTCAATAGGAGATTCTATTTGCAGAATAGATGCACTTTTTTCTAAGGCAAAAGAATATAGGATGAGAGCTGTTGCTTTAACTGATCATGGGAATCTTTTTGGAGCAGCTGAACTTTTTATAAAGGCATCAAATTATAAAATCAAACCTATTATTGGATGTGAATTATACTTAACTTCAGATATAAGTAAAAAATCCAGATTAGACGATGAGAATAAATACTATCATATTATTGTATTTGCTCGAAATAATGAAGGTTATAAAAATCTTGTGAAAATTGTTTCAAAGTCTTTTATTGAAGGTTTTTATTATAAACCAAGAATAGATTATAAGATATTAGAGGAATATTCAAAAGGACTTGTGGCATCATCAGCATGTCTTGCAGGTGAGATACCCAGACTTATTTTAAGTAATAGATTAGCTGAAGCAAAAAAAAGGGCTTTATACTATAAAGAACTCTTCGGTATTGATGGTTTTTTTCTTGAACTGATGGATCATGGAATAACAGAGCAACAAGTTGTTAATGAGATGCTTATTAAAATATCTCAGGATACTTCAATCCCTCTTATAGCAACTAATGATGTTCATTATATTAGCAAAGATGATTATAGAGCTCATGATGTTTTTTTATGCATAGGAAGTGGTAAGAAATTAACAGATAAAAAAAGAAAAATGTATCCAACAGATCAATTTTATTTTAAGTCTTATGATGAAATGAAAGCAAAATTTGAAAATATAAGTTTAGAAGCTGTTCATAATACTGAAAAAGTTGCTAACTTATGTAACTTTTATCCAGAATTAGGTAAGTTTAATTTACCTTCTTTTGATACTGGTGGTATTTCTTATAAAGAATATCTTTATAATCTTTGTTATTCTTCTATTGAAGAAAAATATAAAAATTCTACTATTAATATAGATACTGTGAAATCTCGACTTGATTATGAACTTTCAGTAATTAGTAAAATGGGGTTTGAAAGTTATTTTTTAATAGTTCAGGACTTTATAAATAGATCAAGAGAAATGGGTGTTCGAGTAGGGCCTGGTAGGGGTAGTGCTGCAGGTTCAATAGTAGCCTATCTTACAGGAATAACAAGAATTGATCCGCTTAAATATGGATTGCTTTTTGAAAGGTTTTTAAATCCTCAACGGATTTCAATGCCTGATATAGATAGTGACTTCAGTGATGATGGGCGTGAAAAGGTTATAGAATACATAAGAAATAAATATGGTAGTGATAAGGTTGCAAATATTATAACTTTTGGTAGATTAAAAGCAAGAGCTGTAATAAGGGATGTTGGTCGTGTGCTTGATATACCTTTAAATGAAGTTGATATAATAGCTAAGAAGATTTCTCCTAATGAGCCTCTTAAAAAATCGTTTGAAGATATAGAACTTAAGTCTATTATTGAAAGTGATAGTTATAAAGAATTAAGTGAGTACGCTCTGAAATTAGAGGGGATAGCCAGAAATATATCAACCCATGCTGCTGGTATAGTAATAGGGAAGGAATCTCTTGATAATATTATTCCTCTTTATAAAGATCCTAATTCTGGGATTATTATGACTCAGTTTGAAGGAAAATTTCTTGAAGAGTTTGGTCTCCTTAAAATGGATATTTTAGGTTTAAAAAATCTTAGAATTATAGACCAGACTCTCAAACTTGTAAAAGAAAATAAAAATATTGAAATAGATATAGACAATATAGATCTTAATGACCCAAAGGTTTATGATCTTTTTAGAGAAGGAAAAACTATTGGTATTTTCCAGTGTGAAAGTGAAGGGATAAGAGAACTTATGAAAAGGATGGAACCTTCAACTTTTGAAGATATTATAGCCTTAATAGCTTTATACAGACCAGGGCCTATTAACTCTGGTATGGCTGAGGAGTTTATAAAAAGAAAACATGATAGTTCACTTTTAAAATATCCTCATCCTTCCCTTGAATCAGTTCTTAAAGATACGTATGGGGTTATTGTTTATCAAGAACAGGTAATGCTTATATCTCAAATTATTGCTAATTTTTCGCTTGCTGAGGCTGATAGCCTAAGAAAAGCAATGGGCAAGAAAAACCCTGAAGTAATGGCAAAAATGAAAGAAAAGTTTATAAAAGGTGGTTTAGAAAATAATCATAAAAAAGATTTTTTGGAAGATCTTTTTGCTCAAATGGAGAAGTTTGCTGAATATGGGTTTAATAAGTCACATTCAGCAGCATATTCTTTTATAACGTATCAGACAGCCTATCTTAAAACGTATTATCCTCTTGAATATATGACTGCACTTCTTAATTCAGAGGTTGGTGGAGCAATAGAGGATATAGTAAAATATATTAAAGAAGCAAAGTCTATGGGAATAGATGTATTGCCACCAAACATTAATAAGAGTTATGAAGAGTTTAGACCTGAAAATAATAATATAAGATTTGGCCTTTCAGCAGTAAAAAATGTTGGAAAAAATAATATATCTGAAATAATATCAGAAAGGTCTAAAAATGGCCATTTTAAATCATTTGAAGACTTTATTAAGAGAGCAAAGCCAAATAAAAAGATAATTGAAAGCCTTACATTATGTGGGGCCCTTGATGATATAATACCAAACAGAGCTACAATAATAAACAATATAGACAAAATAGTTAATTATTCTTCTTCTCTTTCAAAGGATTCTGATTCATCTAATCTTTTTGAGTCTGATACTATTTTACTTAATCTCAAAAAAATAGATGAGTTTAAGGAAAATGAATTATTGAAATATGAAAAAGAGAGTACTGGTATATATATAACAGGTCATCTATTATCAATACATGAAGAAAAAATCAATGCTTATTCAACAAAAACTACTGCTGAATTAAAAGAAATAAAGTTTTCGATTGAAAATGGGGAGATTGGAATAGAGATTCCTCAGTTTGTTGAAATTGCTGGAATAATCGAAGATATTGAGTATAAAAAAACTAAAAAAGACCAGAAAATGGTCTTAGGTGTATTTGAAGATTTGGAAGGTGAGATAAAGTTTGTAATTTTCCCTAATAAGCTTGAAGAGATAAAAGATAAATTAAGAAAAGATATTGTACTTATTAAAGGCAAACCAGACTTTGATAAAGAGCCACAGATCATAGTTGATGATATAGTCCCTCTTGATAGTTTGCCGGATAAGAAAAAGACAAAAATAATTAATATAAAACTTAAAGAAGATAAGATAAATTATGAAGAAATAAATAAGTTAAAATCTTTTATAAAAAGAAATCCTGGAAATAATCCTATAATATTCCATTTATATGACCTTGAAAATAAAAGAAAAGTTAATATAAGAGTATCAGATGAGTTTTGTATACCTAATGAACCTCACATAATAGATAATATTAAAAAGTTTTTCTTTGTTGAAGATATATGGGTAAACGGGTCTTAATCTCTGTTATAATACCTACTTATAACAGGGTTGGTTTTATAGTAGATGCATTAAAGTCTGTGCTTGATAATTTTGATGATATTGAAGTTATTGTTGTGGACGATGGTTCAACCGACAATACTCGTAATACTGTACTATCATTTTATGATAAAAGGATAAGATATATCTATCAAGTTAATAAAGGTGTTTCAGCAGCAAGAAATAGGGGGATTAGTGAGGCTAGAGGCGAATTTCTGGCTTTTCTTGACTCAGATGATTACTGGCTTAAGGGTAAGTTGGAAAAGCAGATTAATCTGTTAAAAGAAACAAAAACATTATGGTCTCATACTGATGAGATCTGGATAAGAAACGGATTAAAAATAAATAAACATAAAAAACATGAAAAAAAAGAGGGAAGAATTTATGTAGATAGCTTGCCAATGTGTATTGTAAGCCCATCATCAGTGGTAATTCATAAAAGTATTTTTGAAAAAGTAGGATTGTTTGATGAAAGTTTGATGGTAGCAGAAGATTATGATATGTGGCTTAGAATAAGTAGTATTTATGATATAAGTCTTGTTAAGGAAAATCTTACTGTTAAAAGGGGTGGGCATAGGGGGCAATTATCAAATAGCCTGGCTATTGATATGTATAGAGTAAGAGCTTTAAAAAAAGCTATCAGATATGAAAATCTTTCAGCTTATGAAAGAGATCTTACTCTTTTTTATCTTGTTAAAAAAGCTGAAATATTAAAAAATGGATTTTATAAACATGATAAAGCTATAGTAGCTGAATATTATGAGGGGTTTATAAAAAAATATAAGTCTATGTACATTAGCAAGATTAATTTTTTGTAATTTTAAATTAAATTTTTTATATTTTTTATTAATATTTAAAGTTAATTTCCAAATATAATGTAAAAAATTAAGGGGTGTAAAATGAGAAAAATTTTATCTAGTATTTTATTTATCTTTATCCTTAATATAAGTTATGGTAAAGTACTTGGGAAAGTTGACTTGCCAGAGGGGTGGGAGATAAAGAGTTCTGAAACAAAGGATAATTATAAAATCGATGATTTTGTAGTATCAAAATATATAGTTCAGACTATTAAAACTAATGAAAGTGAAGCTGTTGTTGAATACCTTATCTTTGATAATTTTGATACTCTTGTTAAAGTATTCTTTAGCAATCTTTTTAATAAAAAAAGTATTTACCTTGACTTAAACAGCAAGACAACTTATATAATAGAGGGTACACCGGTTGATAGAAAGAATATACTAAGATTCTTGAGGTTACCAATATTGGAGCAAATAAAAGTCGTTTACAAAGATATTGAAGATGCTGAAAAATTTAATCTTGAGATAATAAAAGAGTCAGATCTTAATAATAATGAAATAAATAACATTACTAAAGATTTTGGGGTTTCAATTGAAAGAGCAAAGGAACAGGTATTTAAAGTGAAAGAAGGGATAGGAATTTCTGTAATATACTTTTTGTGTAAAAATAGTAATGATGCTAATATTGCTTATAAGAATGCCAGAATTAAGAATACAAGTGATCTTATGACCTTTTTGATGTCTCAAAACTTTCTTATAAGGCTTACATGGGTTAAAATTTAAAACTTAGTATAACTTTTAATTTGAAAATTTTTGGTAAGAAATTTTATGAAAGAGATTAGAAAAATTAGAAAAATTTTAAAAAAATTAAATAATATAATTATACTTATGCATAGTGACCCAGACCTTGATGCAATGGGTGCTGCTTATTCTTTATTGAAATTTTTTTTAAAAAGGGGCAAGAGGGCTTTAATTGGGGTTGAAAATAAGAAATATAACAGATTTTATTCAATAGTAATGCCTGAAAATGAATTTACAGACTACTGTATTGAATACAAAGATTTAATAAAAGATAATTTCTACTTTATCAACTATAAAAATGTTGTAGTAGTTGATACAGCTTCAAAAAATATGCTTGGGAAGTTTGCAAATTTTTTTGATAAAATAGAAAACTCGATAGTTATAGACCATCATCATACCTTTGAGCCTTTTGGTAAGATAAACCTTAATATACCTACAGTTTCTTCAACTAGTGAAATTATTTTAGATATCTTGAAAATAGAATCGCTTGATTTTAGTATGGCATCTGCCCTTTACGCAGGTATAATTTTTGATACGGGGGGTCTTAGGTTCTCTTTTATAAACCATGAATTATTTTTTAAACTTTCAAAAATATTTAAAAAGTTTGAAAATATAGACCCTGAATATTATTATTATAAAATATTTGAAGATGAGACTGTAGATAGAAAAAAACTTATTTCCAGAATAATAGAAAGTATTGAATTATATTCTAATAATGAGGTTAGTGTTGCTTATTATCCAATCTATTTTAATAAGGACTTAAAACTTACAGATGAAGATAAAAAAGGGTTGCCAAGGATTTCACACTCACTAAGAGGCGTGAATTTTTCTATATTTGTAAAAGAAGAGGGAGAAGACATTTTATTAAGTTTCAGGAGCAGAGTTGATTTTGATGTTGCAGCAGTTGCATTAAAGTTTAATGGTGGTGGGCATAAAAAAGCTTCTGGGGCAAAAATAGAAAAAATTAGTATAAATGATTTTAAAAAGTCTTACCTCCCTATGATAATAGGGGAATATGAAAAATGGAAAAACTCAGTTTGATTCTGTTAATACTATTATCTTTTTTTAATCTGGGGTTTGCTTCCTCCGATGAGATTCAAAAAGATAAAAAAATTTATACAAAAGAGGAAATTATAAAAGGAATAGATGAGAAATTTTATTCACTTATACCAAAAAGTTTTTCAGCAGTCATAGAGTCCGATACTACAAAAGAGAGTATTTCTAAAATACCAGAAAAGGCAATTATAGATAAAAATATGCTAAAAATAAAACTATACTTCAGTAAAGAGCTTGGTGTAAGAGTTATTCTTGAGGGTGTTATTGATCCTTTTAAAAACAGGTTCTCCTATATGGAAAAAATTTTTGATTTTATAAAGCCATTTAATAATACAGATACTTTTTTTAACACTTATGAAATTTTTGATATAAGAGAAGATAGTTTTAAACTTAGAAAAAGAGGGAGTGTTGGCACTTTTCTGAAAATATTTTTTGATAATTTTTTTAATATAAAAAAGGTACAGGAGTATAAGGACAATAAACTTGTTACAACAATATTTATAAGATATAATATGATAAGAGAAAATGTAGTTATAGAAAAAATAAGAGTTCTATTTTATGAGGAGGATAGCTTAAAAATTTTGGAGTTTTTTTTAAAAGATTACGATATTAACATAAATGTAAATGAAGATATTTTTTTAGGGTATAAAAATGGTAACAGCAAAAACAAAGGCTTTATTTGCTAAAAAAGAACAAGAATATAAGTTAGAACTTGAAAGACATAATATATTTATTAAAGACAGAGAAAATGAGATTGCAGCAAATCCAAATGACCCTTATAACCCTTATCGACAGATAGCAATAGCAAATGAATTGATTTCAATTGTTACGATAAATATTCAGATAACAGAAGATATGGAAATGTTAAAAGGTGTAAGGAACGAAAGTTATTTAACAGAGGGAAGAAGTTCATACTATAAAGCTTTAATTGTTCTTGAGAAGGTTTTTACAGACTTTGTGAATGCTGATTTTACTGAGATACAGAAGATAGTTGAGTCTATACCTTATTTTGACCCTGCCAGAAAAATAATATTTTTTAGAAGGATGGGTTTTGTGCTTGATAGACTTGAAAAATCTTTTGGAGAAAAGTCCAAATATAAATGGTCTTTTGCAGATATGTTTTCTAGATATGCTGTGGTTTTTAAAAATGCGATGAACTATAAAGAACTTGCAGCAAGAGACCCAAGAAAGTGGTTTTTTGAAGAAAACGAGATATTGGCAAATATGGTAGTTGAATTACTTAACAAATCGGCTGATAGGTTAAGACAGAAGTATGAGATGTCTACAAAACAATTTGATGATATGAACAGGGCTATAAAAATACTTGAAGAGTTAAGAAAGGTTCATACAATGCTTAATGAGCATGCAGCAGGAGAAGAGGTAAAAAAGAAGATAGATGTATGGAAAGATAAACTTAATAAAGATATGGAAGAAAAGAAAAAAGGGAAAAAATGAAAAACCTTAAAAGTATAGCATTTATATTAATAATTTTTTCACTCCTGATTATATTAATAAAGAACTGTAATAGAAGCACAGGCTCTAAACTTTCTGAGAAAGATATGAAAATTGAGAAACTTATTAGTGAAAGAGATGCTATAATTGAACTTACTAAAAAGTATGTTAAAACACTTGATGAACTTAAAAACAAAATACAACAGATAGGTGATAGAATAGAGAGAAAAATTGAACTTGCAAGGAGTTTTGAACAGGCCGGTGATATACTTAATGAAAAACAGTTGTGGGATATTGCATTAAAAAATTATTCAATAGGAATAGAAATATTACCAAGAGACCCATATCTTAATTATAAAATGGGGCTTATACTTTCTAATATGGGGCTTGTATATTATTCTGAAGTTAGAGAATATTGGGCAAAGGCAGAAAGTTTTTATCTTAGATCGATTGAATCATCACCAAACTTTTCAAAGTCATATTATGGTTTAGCATTGCTTTATCTTAATTACTATGAAAAAAATATAGATGTAACAAAGTTACCCAAGGCTCTTGAATACATAAATAAATATGTTAATCTTTCTCCTCAAGACCCCAAAGGATATTTTTTAAAAGGAAGAATTTTATATAATATGGATAATAAAGGTTTAGCATTACAGGCTTATAATCATATATTAAATATTACTAAAGAGAATAGTCAGGAATATAACGAAGCTTTAAAAATGATTAAACTTATCAAGGAAGGTATGTGAACAATCTTTATAAAGCTTTATACCTTAAGTTTATTAAGGGTCTTGGTCCTGTAAAAATAAAAAAATTAATAGAAGACTCGAAAATAGACACAATAGATTTTAATATAAAAGATATAAGAATTAAGGTTGAGAAAGAAATTGAAAAAATAGAAAAAAATAATATATCTACAATAACACTGCTTGATGATAATTATCCAGAATCACTTAAAAATATAGCAGATCCCCCTGTAGTTTTGTATTATATAGGTAAAATAGAACCTAATATACCTTTAATTGCAGTAGTTGGGACAAGAAAGCCTTCTTTATATGGTATTAGAGCATCAGAATATATTGTAACATCTCTAGTTGAAAGAGGGATTGGCATAGTAAGTGGTCTTGCAATAGGAATAGATGCTGTTTCACATAAAGCTGCTTTAAGTTCAAATGGTTATACTATAGGTGTTCTGGGTAGTAGTATAGACCTTATTTATCCTAATTCAAATAGGTCTTTAGCTGATAAAATCCTTGAAAAAGGTGGAGCAATAATTTCAGAGTTTGAGATTGGGACAAAACCTTCTTACTATACATTTCCTTCAAGAAATAGAATAATAAGTGGATTATCATTGGGAACTTTAATAATTGAAGCTTCTATATCATCTGGGGCTTTAATTACAGCAAAAATATCGGCTGAACAGGGCAGACCTGTATTTGCAGTTCCAGGCCCTATACTAAAAGAATCTTTTTTGGGGAATAATACCCTTATAAGAGAGGGAGGAATACTTATAAGAAATGTTGATGATATAATAAATGATATACCTTTAAAAAATAATTTGAGAAGAAATGAAAAAACGATTATTGAACTTGGAGATGAGGAAAAGATAATATATGATATAATAGAAAGTGGAACTGATATTGAGACTATTATAAATAAGAGTGGGTTTGGCATATCAAAAGTTTTATCAATAATATCAAGTCTTATTATAAAAGACCTTGTGATAGAAACAGGGGGTCTTTATTCAAAAAGGATTTAGTATATATGTCCACTTTCCTTTTTGTAAAAAAAAGTGTTACTATTGTGATTTTTATTCTGTTACCCTTGATTTCCCAGCTTATATTGATTACCTGCTTAAAGAAATAAAATTTTATAAAAAAATTTTAGGTGATATTAAAGCCAAAACAGTTTATATAGGTGGTGGGACCCCATCACTTATGAACAGTGAGATCGAAAACCTTATAAAAGGGTTATCAGTCTTTGATGTGGGTCATGTTAAAGAGATGACTATAGAGGTTAATCCTGAATCTTTTACCAGAGATAAGGCTTTTTTATATAAAAGTTTAGGTATAAACAGAGTAAGTATTGGAATACAGTCTTTTGATGATATTATTTTAAAAAAGATAGGAAGACTTGCGGACTTAAAATCAAATCTTCAAGCAATAGAAATAGCAAAGAGTTTATTTGATAATGTAAGTATAGATCTTATTTACGGCATACCAGCTCAGGATATTGAAAAAGAGCTTGATTTTATAAAGCAGATAATGCCACATCATATTTCTGTTTATTGCCTTACAATATCTAAAGGTAGTTTACTGTATAAAAATAGGAAAAGTTTTAAATTAAATGATAGGGTATTAAACAGACAGTTTATAGAAATACATAAATTTTTAAAAAAAATCGGTTATAGACATTACGAAGTTTCAAACTACTCTTTTAAGGGCAAAGAATCGGTGCATAATATAAATTATTGGCAGAGAGGTTTTTATATAGGCCTTGGTGCCGGGGCATCAGGATTTATTAGTTACAAAGGGAAGGAGTATAGATATATTAATGAGAGGATAAAAAGATATATTTCTAAACTTGAAAAAGGGGTTTTACCTGTTAAAAATAGAGAATTAATAGATGAGAGAAAGAAAATTATTGAAAAGATTATGCTTGGGTTAAGAACAGTAGAAGGAATACCTATTGATTTTTTAAGTGATGGGGCTTTAAAGAAAGTTAAATATTTTATAGAATCTGGATACTGCTATTTGAAAAATAATAGACTTATTGTGAATTTTAAAGGTTGGTGTATTTTAGATTATATAGTTTCAGAGATTGTAAGTTTAATCTGAATATATAATTTTTTAGTTAATATTTTTTTTTAAAGTTTACTTAATCTTGAAAATATAAATGTTTCTTTTAAAAATTTATTTTTGCACTAAAAGTTTGACTAATCTAACTTTTATTTTTAAATTTATATCTAATTAATATGATTTAATTAATATTAAAGTTTTGAGGTATAAAATGTTTATAATTGATGTTCCTGAGGGTTCTGAGGTAGTAATAAAAGAGATAATAGGTGGCAAAGGGTTTATATCTAAAATACTAAGTTTAGGTATAAGATCAGGGGACAAGGTAAAAGTAATTCAAAATAGAAAAGGGCCTATAATAATTGTAAAAGATTCTATTAAAATTGCTTTGGGGCATGGTACAGGAAAAAAGATAATTGTTGAAGAGTGTAATAAAAGTGGAGAAGACTGATGGAAGAAATGACAGTAACCCTTGAAGACTATATAGAAACTATTTTAATATTAAACAAAGGTGCAGGGGTTAAAATAAATGATATTGCAGCCAGGCTTGGGATAAAAAAATCGAGTGTTGTTGCTTCTATAAAAAGATTAAAAAAAATGAATCTTGTCGAACAGGAGTTTTATGGCAGGGTAAAACTGACTGAAACGGGAAGGGAAAGAGCAGAATATGTGTATATGAAACATAGTATAATAAAAGAGATTCTTATAAAAATAGGAGTTAACGAAAATAGGGCTGAAAAAGAGGCATGTGCTATAGAGCATTTTTTGAGTAATGATACATTAAATAAAATATTAGAAAAACTCAAGGAGAAATAATGAAGATAGGAATTATAGGAAACCCTAATGTGGGTAAAACTACTATTTTTAATTATCTTACTGGACTTAATCAAAAGGTAGGTAACTGGCCAGGTGTTACTGTTGAAAAGAAAGAGGGGGTTTTTACTTATAATGGTATTGAGTTTAAAATAATTGATTTGCCTGGTATTTATGAACTTGATAATTCATTGGAAGCTAAGATAGCAATAGATGCTATGATAGATGAGGTTGAAGGTATTATATATATAGGGGATTCAACAAAAATTGGGCGGAGTTTATATTTACTACTTCATATACTTCAGTTGGGTAAACCAGTATCTTTGATACTTAATTATAAAGATTTTGCTGCAAAACAGGGTATTGAGGTTGATATTGAAAGTCTAAGTAGAATACTGAATATAAATATTCTTCAGATCAATGCAAGGGATGAGAAAAACCTTGAGTTTATTCAAGACTTTATATATAACAGTTTTGTTTCAAAAACTTCCCATATTACAAAAAACTCAGTACTTTCTCATTTAGAAACATTTGTGGATAAAGAGAAATTATCTAAATTGGGGATAAATGAGTTTTATTCTATATTATTTTTAAAAGATGTTGTTACCCCTAAAACAGAGTTTATTTATCAAAAGGTAAAAGAAAATATAAATTATTTAAAAAATATAATTGAAAAAAATACTGGGAAAACATCTTATGAGATAATTTCTGAAACTATATATAGTATATCATATAGTATAGAAAAAGAGGTAATAAAAAAGCATATCCCGATTGAAGATAGGCTTGCGATTTCAAACAATATAGATAAGGTTGTTACAAATAAATACTTTGGTATTCCAATTTTTGCTTTTATAATGTATATTATGTTTTTTTTGGTTTTTGAGATAGGAAATCCTATTTCAGGCCTTTTTAAAAGTTTTTTTGAGACAATAGGTGTGTTTATTGATGGTAAAGATATAAATCCTGTATTAAAGTCATTTCTCTCAAGTGGGATTATAAATGGTATTGGTTCAGTATTGGTCCTTCTTCCAAATATTGTTTTAATGTTTTTATTTATGTCAATACTTGAAGACAGCGGATATCTTGCAAGAGCTGCTTTTGTAATGGACTCGTTTATGCATAGATTTAATCTTCATGGCAAGTCGTTTATTCCTATGTTTTTAGGTTTTGGGTGTAATGTACCTGCTATAATGGCGACAAGAATAATTGAGTCAAGAGTAGATAGGCTTATAACAATACTTATTACTCCTTTTATGAGTTGTTCAGCAAGATTACCCGTATATATAATGTTTACTGGAATATTTTTTAAAGAAAAACAGGGTCTTGTTGTATTTTCTTTATATTTTATAGGAATAATAGTTGCAATTATCTCTGCAAACATCTTTAAAAGAATATTTAAAGATGAAGAAAGGTTTGGTTTTATTATGGAGCTTCCTTTATATCAAATACCACAGATAAAAAAACTTATTTTACACATGTGGGAGAGGGCTCTTATCTATATTAAAAAAGCTGGTTCAATAATATTTTTGAGTAGTATAATAATATGGGCACTATCATCGTTCCCTTTTAATGTTGAGTATGCAAGTGAGGATACATATATTGCCAGGATAGGGAAGGTTATATCATTTATATTTATTCCTGCTGGATTTGGTTTTTGGCAGGCATCTGTTTCACTTATATTTGGTATATTTGCTAAAGAAACAGTTGTAAGCACTATGACGAACTTTTTTGGTGGAATAGATGATGTTTCACATAGGTTACAACTTTATTTTAGTCCACTTTCAGCATATTCTTTTCTTATAATGACTCTTCTTTATATGCCGTGTATTGCTACAATATCAGTTATAAAGGCAGAAGCAGGGACAAGATGGGCAATATTCTCTCTATTTTATACTCTTTTTGTTGGATGGCTACTCTCAACTATTATTTATCAAGTAGGTAAAATTTTAAACTAAAAAATTTTATTTTTTCATTTTCCCATCTCAATTCCTATTATACATACATCATCTTCTTGAGATACCCAATATTTTTCAAGTTCTTCAATTATAGTGTCTATAAGGGATAGAATATTATAGCTGTAATTTTTATCTACTATTTTTAAAAACTCACTTTCGAATTGATTTAAATATTTATTTACAGCCTCTATAAGTCCATCTGTGTAAAATATTATTTTATCTTTTGGTTCTAATTTTATTTCATATTCCTCAATACTTATATCTTCAAATACACCTAAGAGGTTTCCTTTTCCTTCAAGCAGGCTTATCTGCCCATTATTTTTTATTAATATTGGTTCTGGGTGTGATGCTTTAGCGTATCTAAGAGTCATATTTTTTTGATCCAGTATACCATAAAAAGCAGTAATAAAGTTCCCACTTGTTTGGTTATAAATATTGTTATTTATAAACTTTAAAAACTCTTTTGGGGATATGGTTTTATCAGGCATTGTTGTAATAAGTGTTTTTATCATGCTTGTTATAAATGCTGCGGGCACACCATGCCCTGATACATCCGATATAAATATACCTAATTTATCTTCATCTATAGGTACAAAGTCATAAAAGTCACCTCCCATCATCTCCATTGGTTTATATATAGTGTAAATACCTGTTTTAAGGCTTGGAGGTAGAGTTTTTGGTAACATGTTTTTTTGAATTATTGAAGCCATTTTAATATCGTTTTCTATCTGTTTATTCCGTTTTTCTATTTCTTTATATGCTTTTTGTAATTCTGCTGTCCTCTCTTCAACTTTTTTCTCCAGGTTTTTGTTCAAGTTTGTTATTTCATTAATATAATCTTTAAGTTTTTTTGACATGTAATTAAATCCGTTTGCAAGATCTCCAAGCTCGTCTTTTCTTTTTATTTTTATCTCTACTCCAAAATATCCATTTATGATTTTTTTAACTCCATTTTTAAGTATTGAAAGTGCCTTAAGTATAAAATAAGTTGATATTACAAATATTAATATATATAAAATACTTGAAAATATAACTGATGATAATAACTTTTTTCTAAATATATTATTAAACTCATTTGCATAATCTTGGTAAAAACCTACTTCATATAGTGCTACAGGGTTATTATTCTCATCTTTTATAACAGATATTCCTACAAAATAGTCACCATGCTGGTCAGAATATTTTGAACTGTTTACTCCATTATTTTTATATGTCTCATAGTGTATATCAGGGTGTCTTATGTAAGGATACCATGTACCGTAGTATGTTGAATCATTACAGATTATATAAAAAATATTGTTTTTAAGGACATATACTGTATTAAAAAGATTTTTGTTCCATGGGTCTTGATATTCATTGAGTATGCTTGTAAGTTCAGATTTCAGATTATTATAATCATCTTTTTGATAATCAAATGGTGATTTTATTTTTATAATATTTTTATAATTTATCATTCTTGCACCAAGTTGAGCAAGAGCAGATAGTTCATTTTTTATTTCATTTTCATATTTTTCAAATAGAGATTTATACACTCTTGTAGATGTGATATATAAAGATATTATAAGTATTGGTACAAAAATTATAATTTGTTTTATTGTAAGTGGTAGGTACTTATCAAGTATTTTTAAATAGATATATAATACTACATAAATAAGTAATATAACTGAAATTAATGAAACTATCCATATAAAGACTTTAGTAAAAATCTCTGATTTAGTTAAAATAACCTCAGAAATAGTTTTTATTTTATTCCCGTTTTTATTAAAAATATCGATTGAATTGGTAGAATCGTTTACACCTGCAATATAATTTTGGTTTGCTGATATATTATAATATAAGTCTTTTTCTTTTAAATTTTTTATAAACTCAAAAGTTTTTTTATCTTGATTTAAATAAAATATTTTTCTTGAAAAAATATCAGATATATAAATATTAGTTTGACTTTCAGTTATTGACCATATTTTTTGGTTTTCTATACCTGTTTCTATCTTTTTAAGGTTTTTATTGCTATCGTATTTATAAAGGTTGCCATCTTTTTTGATAATATATATATTCCCACTTTCACTTATAAAAACCTTGTTTACTGAATTATCTTTGGTGATAGGATAAGAGTTGAGTTTTTTAACTACATCTGATTTTTTATCATAATACCATATTATAATATTCCCAGATAGGTCAAAACTTGTAAAAAATAAATTATTGTTAATAATTTTAAGCCCCATAATTGAGTATGGATATGAGTTATAATAGTCTTCCTTCTCCTCTTCTGTTGAACATGTAATATCAAATATAACTTTTTTAAAGTTACCATTAAGGTCAAACATTTGAACTTCAGTCCTATCAACATAGATATTCTCTTCACTATAGACAAAGTTTATAAGAAATATATCACCGTCTTTATCTGATACTATTTCGGATATTCTATAAAAACCTTTTTCTCTCTTATCCCCATCTATTTTTATTTTTACATTGCCATCAATATCGATTTTTGTTATTCTTTTCATCTCTTTATCTGAAAAATATATATTTGTTGCTTCGTCAATGAATATATTGTCAGGATTTTCTATAGCCTCTCTTTTACTTAAGTCGTTTAAAATATATTCTTTATTTAAGATCAGGAGTATAACCATTAAGATAAGTAAGATCGTAAGAATTATTAGTTTTGTATATTTTTTGAGTTTTTTAATAGTATTTTTCATAGTATAATTCCTCTTTTTTTTAACTTGAAATTTTTTTATAAAAATAATTCATTAATATATAAAATATATTAACATTAAATTTTTATGGGAAAATAACAAAAGAAATTTAATAACAAGAGAATTTTAAATTTCTTTTGTTTATAAAGAATAAGGAGAGCTTTATGAAAAAATTTCTGGCACTATTTTTTGTATTAGTAATAGGGATATTTTCTTATGGAGAAAATGAAGGTGAAAAAACAATTACCAAAAAGTTTGACTTTGGAGCTGATATTTATGTATACGGGGCTTCATACAAAACTACAGAAAAAGATGGATATCTTACATTCTCAGCATACAGTTTCTGGCCTTATATATCTTTTTCAACACAAAATGTAAATGGAAAGCTTCAGTTAGGTATTGACCAATTTATGGGAAGTGGGGTTACACCATCAGAAGATTATGCTCCTATAGGATCTGATGTGAAGAATGCTGTTAAGATTGAACAGGCTTATATAGAGATAAAGGTCCCATTTATTAATGGTTTATCGTTCAAACGTGGTGTAGCAGAGTATGAGATCCCAGGTGCTCTTGTGCTTTCTGATAATACACCTCTTTTTATGGCTACCTATACATTTGGTGATAATAATGTATCTCTTGTATATATTAAAATGGAAGAGGAAACCCCGGGAACAAACAGAGATGATGCTAATATGTTTGGAACTGATCTTAGGTTTAAAATAAATAACATACTTTTTTCACCATCTATTTTTTTTATAAAAGGTGGATCTGAAATAACAAATACTCCATGGGCTAATAATCTGGCATCTCTTTTTTCTTTGTTATTTTCAGTTGAACTTGAAAAAGCAAACATAAATATTGCTTTTGCATATGGTAATAGTAAAGACAAAGGTAATAATATAAAATACAGTGGTTATGCTGTTGATATTGAAGCAAATTATAATTTTTCTGATAATTTTAATATAAAAGCTTTTTTTGCAGTAACCTCTGGTGATAATTCTGCTACACCAGATAAGTATGAAGGTTTTAATGCTTTCAAAATATCTGGAGTGAAGGGGAGGCTCCTATTACTTGAAAACCAACAAACATTTTCTACAATAGCTAATGATGACTTTGCTAATATAAGATATCTTAATTATGGTTATATTATTGGCGGGGGCAGTCTAGGATATAATATTGATTTTGCTGAAGTTGGTTTAAACTTTGGTTATGCTCAGTTAATGAAGGAGGTATCAAATACTAATAACAAAAAAGACTTAGGATTTGAAATAGACCTTATTTTCTCAATTAATATAGAAGAAAACACCAAGATACTTTTTGAGGGTGCATATCTTAATACTGGTGGTGCTTTTGGTACAAAAGGATTTGGTACAAAAGATATTCAGAACTCAATCTATGCTGGTTTAGGAGTGGTAGTAAATTTTTAACTTATTTTATAAATTGAAGGTTTATAATAGATAAAATTTTTTAATTAAATTTTATACTCTCAAAGAATGTTAAAAGGAGAAATAATGATTGGTGGTAAAGTTTTACTTCTGGATAGAGATGATATAAATACGGACGAGATAATACCAGCAAAATACTTAACTGAAGTAGACAAAAAAAATCTTGCCCCGTATATACTTGAAGACCTTAAACTTAATAATTTTGACCCTAAAAAAGATACTAAGGACAAAAAGGTAGTATTGACAAGAAAAAACTTTGGATGTGGTTCATCAAGGGAACATGCTGTATGGGTTTTTACAGAAAATGACTATAAACTTATTATTGCTGAAGGTTTTGCAAGAATTTTTAGACAGAATGCATATAACAGTGGTTTGCTTGTTGTTGAACTTCCAAAAGATAAAGTAGATAGATTAATCGAATTATATAAAAAAGACCCTGATATAGAAATATATGCAGATATAGACAATCAGATAATAGTTGCAAAGTCAAAAAATGGAGAAGAAAATATAAAGTTTGATATATCACCCCTCTATAAAGAGATAGTAAAAGAGGGGGGCTGGATAGGATATGTCGACAAAAAGTATTGATTTAAATTGGGGATTTAATTGAAGACACTTATAATTATTCCAACCTATAATGAGTCTGAGAATATAAGACCTTTAATAGAAGAGATAAAAAGTATAATAGATATTGATATACTTATAATAGATGATAATTCTCCGGATGGTACGGCATCAATAGTAAAAGAAATTCAAAAAAAATATAGTAATATTTTTTTGATTCAGAGAAAGGGTAAACTCGGACTTGCTTCTGCGTATATAGAAGGGTTTAAGTATGCTATAGATAAAGAATACGATTTTGTATTTGAAATGGATGCTGACTTTTCGCATAATCCAAAGTATATTCCGCTTTTTATAGAAAATATTAAAGATTCTGACCTTGTTATAGGTTCGAGGTATATAAAAGGTGGGGGGGTTTTAAATTGGAGTAAAAAAAGGCTTTTTATAAGTAAAGGCGGTAATATATATGCAAAGACAATACTAGGATTACCTATAAAGGATGTTACAGGTGGTTTCAAGTGTTTTCGGGTATCTACATTAAAAAAAATAAACCTTGAATTGATCAAGTCAGAGGGCTATTCTTTTCAGATAGAGATTAACTATATTTTTTACAAGAACGGTTTTAGGATAAAAGAGGTCCCAATAATATTTGAAGAGAGGCGTGAAGGAGCCTCAAAAATGTCAAAAAAGATATTTTTTGAGGCAATGATTCAGGTATGGCATTTTAGATTTATGAACTGTAAAAAGTTTTTAAAAAGTGATATTTTATGATAAATATAATCAGAAACTTAATTCTACTTGTTGAAAAAAAAAGTGGTTTCCCTATTAAACGTTTTATAAAGTTTTCAATAGTTGGTTTTAATGGAATACTTGTTAATATGAGTATTTTTTTTGTCTTGAATGAAGTTGCAAAATTTTATTATAAAATTTCATCTTTAATTGCTATAGAAGTTTCAATAATAACAAACTTTTTCTTGAATTATTACTGGACCTGGGGGGATAGAATAAATGAGAGTTTTATAAAAAAGTTTTTAAGATTCCACCTTATTGCATTTTTAGCAGGGTTTATAAATTATATTGTCTTACTTTTCTTAGTTTCCCATTTAAATTTTAATAAATATTTAGCAAATTTATGTGGTATAGGATTGGGTTTTTTGGTTAATTTTTCTCTTAACCATTTCTGGAACTTCAAAAAATAAATTGTAGTTAAAATTATAAGTGTACTACTAAACTTAAATTAAATTGTTTAATCTGTTTAATTCATCAAAATAAAACTTTGCTTTAGTTTTAGGTGAGTTAGAATATATAATATCTCTTGCCACATTAATAAATACATTATCGCTAAGTATACCTTTTAATATATCAATTTCGCCTTTCTGAGTACCTATTCCCGGAATTAATAAAGGTATCCCTTTTAATTTATTTTTCAACTCAGAAATTTCTTTATTTGTTGCTCCTATGACAAGCCCTATACCATTATAGTATTTTTTATTCCATTCTATTACTTTATCTATTACTTTTTCATATAAAAACTTGCCATCCTCTGTTCTTATAAATTGAAAGTCTTTATTGGATGGATTACTTGTTAAACCTAAAATAAAAATATATTTATCCTTATATTTTAAGAATGGCTCTATTGAATCAAAACCCATATATGGGGAAAGTGTTGTCCCATCAGCCTTAAAGTCTTCAAATATAGAGACTGCATAAAAGCTTGCTGTATTACCTATATCTCCTCTTTTAGCATCAAGTATTACAGTAATATTTTTATCAATTTTTTTTACATATTCTATTGTTTTTTTAAGTGCTTCTAATCCATTACTCCCATATGCTTCATAAAAAGCTATGTTTGGTTTATATGCTTTAGCATATTCAATGGTTTCATCTATTATATATTTATTAAACTCCCATAAAGGATTGATATCTTTTAAAAATCTATCTGGTATTCTTTTTATATCAGGGTCAAGCCCAATACATAGAAATCCTTTATTCATTGATTAAATACCTCTTTATTTAGTTTTATACAGTTGTTGCTTCTTTTTTTTGAGTTTCGATATATTCAAAAGAGGGCTTATTGTTTTTTAAGTCTATTGTTATTATGCCTTTGTTTATGTTTTTTGATATAATTATTTCTGCCAATTCTTTTTTTATTTCTTCGTTTACAGTTCTTTTTATATTTCTTGCTCCAAACTCCTGATTAAATCCCTTTTCTATTATATAATCTACTACAGATTCATTGAATACTATATCTATATTTCTTTTTTTAGCATAATTTTTGAGGATGTTAATTTCTTTGACTACAATACTTCTTGCAACTTCTTTTGTAAGGTGGTTAAACATAACTATTGCGTCAAGCCTGTTAATAAACTCAGGATTGAATATTTTTTTTATTTCTGTCTTCATTGCATCATTACCATAAACACCTTTCCCGAACCCAACCTCTTTTTTGTTAATTTCTTTTGCACCAGCATTTGATGTAAGTATTATAATAGTATTGTTAAAACTTGCAATTCTATTTTTATTATCTCTTATCTGTCCATAATCCATTATTTGTAGCAATGAATTATATATTGCAGGGTCTGCTTTTTCTATTTCATCAAATAATACTACAGAGAAAGGTTTTTTTCTTACTTCTTCTATTAATAAACCACCCTCTTCATATCCTACATACCCTGGCGGAGCACCAATAAGTTTAGCAACAGAGTGTTTTTCAGAGTATTCGCTCATGTCAAATCTTATAAACTCAATACCAAGTATTTTTGAAAGCTGAATAGCAAGTTCAGTTTTACCCACACCAGTTGGCCCTACAAACAATAATGATGATATAGGTCTAAAGTCTTCTTTGAAACCAGCAATAGCAGTTTTTATGGCATTACTTACAATTTCTATTGCATTATCTTGACCAAATATCTCTTTTTTAAGTTTTTTATCAAGTTCTTTTACATTAATCATACTTCCTTTAATATCAGTGATTATAGGCATTCTTGTGATGTTTGATACTATCTTTTCTATGTCTTTTGGTGTTATTTTTTTGTTAGGTGAATGTATTTTAAAATATGCCCCCGCTTCATCTATTATATCAATTGCTTTATCAGGGAGGAATCTATCATGTATAAAGCTTGAAAGATCGACGGATGCTTTTAAGGCAGCTTCTGTATATGTAACACCGTGAAAAGATTCATAGTATGACTTTATACCTTTTAATATATTTAAAGTTTGCTGTGGAGTTGGTTCTGGTACATCTACTTTTTGGAACCTTCTGTTAAGTGCTTTATCTTTTTCAAAATATTTCCTGAAGTCATCATATGTTGTAGCCCCAATAAATCTTACTTTACCTAATGTAAGCAGTGATTTTAACATATTTGCAGCATCAAGTGATTGATCACTTGTAGAACCTGCTCCAACCAATGTATGTATTTCATCTATGAAGACTATAACATTATTAAGATCTGAAAGTTCAGTTATTATATTGTTTAACCTTTCTTCAAAATCACCTCTATACCTTGTACCAGCAACAAGTTTTCCCACGTCAAGTAAGAGTATCTGTATGTTCTTAAGGTGAGTTGGGACTTTTTCTTTACTTATTAAATAAGCGAAATATTCGACTATTGCTGTTTTCCCAACCCCTGGTTCACCTACCAATAAGGGGTTATTCTTTTTTCTTCTTAGAAGTATTCTTATAATATCAGCTATTATTTCGTCTCTTTCTATTATTCTGTCAAACTCTTCTTCACCTGCTTTTTTTGTCAAGTTTACAGTATATTTTGCTAGATTTGGTTTATTATTAAGGTTATCTTTGTCTTCATTATTACTTGATGCAAATTCTATCCATATTATGTCATCATTCATATTTTTTATGTCTTCTAGCGATATACCAGCTCTTTTAAGGAAATATGATGAGAAAAAGTGTGGACTTTCAAGTATTGCTATTAATATCTCTCTTACGCCTGTTGACCTACCCGACATTTCTGCTATTTCAGTTGCTCTTTGGGTAACTCTCTTAAAACCCCATGATTCTTCGATACTTTTTTTCCATATTGGTTTTTTAGGCACATTGTTTTTTATAAAATTATCTATATTTACACTGAGAAATGCTAAGTCTTCATTTGTAATATTTAAAATCTTCTTTACTTCTAATAAAGTTGTATTTTCGTGTAGTATTACGAATAGTATATGTTCTGGAGTAACATATTCATGGTTAAGTTTTACTGCAAGTTCTTTTGCTTTTCTTAAGATATTATTAAAAACTTCGTTTATCATTTTTTTATACCTCTAAAATAACATAAGATAAAAACTTTAATCTTCTTCTATGGTGCATTTCAAAGGAAATCCATTTTCTCTTGCTAAATTATGAGTTTCTTCTATTTTTGTCATTGCAATATCAAATATATATTTTCCAACAATTGCCTGGCCATTGTTATGTATGAAAAGCATAATCTCTATGGCCTCGTAAGGTGGTTTATTAAATATCTCAATTAATACCTTTACTACAAAATCCATAGTAGTTATATCATCATTATGCATTATAACTTTATATAGCTTTGGCTCTTTTATCTCCTCTGATATTTTAGTTCTTTTACTGGTTCTGGTAGCCATAGCTATTTTGATTCTTCCCAAATTTTATTTAATTCTTCGAATCCTGCTTCTGTTATATCCTTGTTCTCTTTTTTAAGTTTATCCTCTATATATTTAAATCTTTTTATTACTTTTATATTTGTTTTTTCTATAGCGTCTTCAGGGTCTATTTCTAAGTATAAAGCAAGTCTTGTTAATACAAAAAAAAGATCACCGATCTCGCCTTTTATACTATCTTTATTTCCCTGTTTAAAACTTTCCTTGACTTCATTTAATTCTTCATCTATCTTATTAATAATACTATAAATATCTTTAAAGTCAATACCTAACCTTGATATTTTTTCCTGAATTTTTATAGATCTTCTTAATGGTGGCATTGCATTTGGTATACCATCCAGTATGTATTCTCTCTCTTTTTTTTGCTGTTTTTTTAATTCTTCCCAATTTTTTAATATATCTTCAACAGAATCAACTTTTTTGTCACCAAATACATGTGGGTGTCTATAAATTAATTTATTATTTATTGTGTTTAATGCATCTTTTATATCAAACCAACCATTTTCTTCAGCGATTCTTGATAAAAATACCATATGCATTAAAATATCACCTATTTCTTCTTTTATTTCATTAATATCATTTTTATTTATTGATTCTATAAGCTCATATATCTCTTCTAGGATATATCTTTTCATACTTTCTAGAGTTTGTTTTTTATCCCATTCACATCCATTTTCACCGCGTAAAGTTTTGACAATATTAACTAGTTTATCAAACTCTTTCATAATTTACCCTGCCACAACTGCATTTCTTCCTCTATTTTTTGCTGTATATAGATTTTCGTCAGCTCTTATAAGTAATGTATCCACATCATCATCTTCTTTTAATTGGGCAACTCCAAGGCTTATAGTTGCTTTTATAGATTTTTCTTCTATCTTGAATACAATATTTTCCACTTTTTGTCTAAGATCTTCTGCTATTTTTTGGGCTATTTCAAGATTAGCATTTGTAAGAACTATTACAAACTCTTCACCACCATATCTGGCGATAATATCAGAGGTTCTAATCCTCTCTTTTATAACTTTTGCTATACCTTTTAGTATTTTATCTCCTATCATATGACCATAAGTATCATTTATTTTCTTAAAATGGTCTATATCCATCATTATTACACTAAGTGGTTCATTATATCTTTTAGCCCTTGCAATCTCTCTTTTAAAGATTTCAAAGAGGTATCTTCTGTTAAAGACTTCAGTTAAAGGGTCAGTTATAACCTGCATTTTCAGCATTTTATTCATTACAGAGATTTTTTCATTTTTAATTCTTATCTCTTCTAATGTATCAGAGAGTTTTCTTGTAAGTTCTTCCTCTTTCTTAAGGTGTTCTAAAAGTTCATCGTATATATATTTTATTCTTAATTGTGCTGATATTCTTGCGATAAGTTCTTCGATAAAAAATGGTTTTTTAATAAAATCATTAGCACCAGCCTCAAGTGATGCTATTATATCATCCTTGTTTTCACTTCCTGATATTATTACAGTTGGGGTCTCAATAAAATCAGGGATATCTTTTATATTTCTTATTACTTTGTCACCTCTTTCATTTCCAATGTAAAAGTCTATTAAAAATATATCTGGCTTAAACTCTTTTATTGTATCTTCTAATTCTTTAAAATTAGAGACTGACTTTACCTGCATGCCTAAGTTATTTAAAACTGCTTTTATTAATGCTGTTTCCTGGCTATCATCATCTAATAAAAGGACCTTTTTATATTTTAGTAAAAAGGGGTATTTTATAACATGTTTTATAAATGTTTTATTATCAGAACTTACTATATTTTTCTTTATATTTTCTTTTTTATCTGTTATTATTATATGATTCCAATAAGGAGTATCTTCTTCTAATGGATATTCTAATATACTTTCATCAATTATGAATAATATTGAATTATCATCAAAACTTACAAATCTATCTATGATTTCTATATTTTGGTTAAGAGATTTTGCTATTGAAGAGATTTTTTTTTTATTTCTTCATTTTTTGTACAAAGAATATTTTTTTTTATCATAATTGGATATCCTTATCAAATTTTATTGTTATTTATATTATAACCTTCAGATTCTATATCTTTTTTAAGCATTTCTATTGCAGACTCAAATCTTTTTTTGTTTTCTTCATTTAGATTGGCAAGTTCACTATGAGACATATACATCATCATAGCAAGTTCTATTTTGTTTATATTATCAACTTTTAACTCCTGCATATCTTGAGGAAATTTTATTTCTCCCCTTTCTATTGTCAGTATGTTTTCAAGCCCCATCTGTTTTAAAACTTCCCATGCGTAATTGTTAGGATTTAATACTTTTAAGGGTCTACCTAATATCTCTTTTAATTTTTTATCTACAATCAATAATAATCCTATAAATGTTGAATCTATATACTGGCACTCTTCCATATTTATTATAAAATTAACGTCATTTATGCCTTTGAATTTATCTATAACATCTACAAAAAACTTTTTTAATTGTGGGCTTTGCTTTAAAGTCCCTTCGCCTTTAATATCAACATAAACCCCTTTTTCATCATAACCAATTTTTATTACTTTTTCATTATACATATAAAATCACCCTTTTTCTACATCCCCTTTTTCTGTTACCACTATTATATTCTGGCAGTTGGGGCATCTAAACTTTCCTGCTTTGGAGAACTTAAGTTTTTTACCACAATGAGGACAATCAGCCTGAATAGGAAACACATTTGTTCCAGTTGGACTTGTGGTTGTGGCAGTTGTAGTTGTGGAAACACCGCCTGACAGAAATTGCTTTGCTTCATCTAGTGAAGAAAATATTTTAAAAAATGATAGGAATCCTAGCAACTTAAATACTTCATATACTTTTGGTATCATATTTATAAGTATTAATTCTCCACCCTTTTGTATGAGCATTCTGTTGAAAGAGGTAAAAGAACCGATGCCAGTACTACTTACGTAAGTTAATTTCTCACAATTTATTATGATATATTTATAGCCTTCATTTACTATATCTTGAACATATTGTCGGAAGTTTTTTGAATTATAAGTATCTAAATATCCATCAAGTTCTAAAATAGCAACAGATTCAAATCCTTCCAGTTTTTTAGGATTGACTTTAAGGGTATCTTTTATATTTACTGGTTCCATTTCGCCCTCTTATAATGAAAGTTTTATTTATTTCTAATTTATAAATTATTATAATCAAAATTATAAATTTTCAAGCTTAAAAACAAAAAACAAGTTTAAACTTTTAGGTCAAAATTTAAATTTTCTATTAAAATTTTATTTCTATTTAAAATTTTATCTACAAAATCAAGATATTCTAATACTTGTTCCTCTGCTCTACCAGTCATTTTTTCAGGTGTTAGTATTTCTTCTATATCTTTACTTTTCAAAGGTATTTTTTTAGATTCAGTTAACATCTTAATAAGGTCAATATTTTCCCCATTTTTTATTTTTTTTAGTGCTTCCATAGATGTTTCTCTAAATAACTCGTGTATTTCCTGTCTATCATATCCTTTTTTTACGCTTTCTGTTATTACGTATTCAGCACTTAAAAATGGTAGGTTATCTTTTATTCTTTTTTCTATTATCTTTTTATTTACAATAAGACCTTTAAATACATTTATAGCAATTAGTATTGCAGCATCGAGTGCTAAAAATGCTTCCGATATCATTATTCTTCTATTTGCTGAATCATCCAGTGTTCTTTCAAGCCATTGAAGAGAGTAGTTTTGTCCGGCCAGAGGAGAAATTGTCATTACATATCTTGTAAGAGAACAAATTCTTTCACTTCTCATTGGATTTCTTTTATATGGCATTGCAGATGACCCAACCTGTTTTTCTTCAAATGGCTCTTCTATTTCCCCTAAACCCTGTAAAAGCCTTATATCTGTGCCTATTTTATGTAATGACTGAGCTATACCAGAAAGAGTTGATAATAACTGATAATCTATTTTTCTTGTATAGGTTTGAGATGATAATTCTATTGGTTCAAAACCAAGTTTTTTACAAACAAGATAATCAAGTTTTTTTACTTTTTTAGAGTCATTATCAAAGAGTTTCATAAAACTGTCTTGGGTACCTACAGTCCCTTTTGCACCTCTTAACTTTTTGTTATTAAGTCTGAATTCGATTTCATTAATATCCATTACAATATCTTGAATCCATAGAGCTATTCTTTTCCCAAGTGTTGTAAGTTGTGCTGGTTGAAAGTGGGTATACCCTAAAACTGGAAGGCTTTTATATTCAAGAGCCCTCTTCTTCATTATGCTTAGGAGATTGATTAATCTTTTTTTTATTATTTCAAGTGCCTGATACATCTGTATTAGGTCACCATTGTCCATTACATAAGCACTTGTTGCACCTAAGTGTATTATGGGTCTTGCTTTTGGGCAGAAATCCCCCCATCCTTTTATATGGGCCATAACCTCATGTCGAGTCTCTTTTTCATATTCTGCAATTTTATTAAAATCTATTTTACCTTTATTTTGTTTCATTTCATTTATCTGTTCATCACTTATGTTTAATCCAAGCTCTTTTTCAGCTTCTGCTAATGCAATCCATAGGTCATGCCATATAGTATATTTATTTAGTGATGAAAATATTTTTATCATTTCATCTGATGCATATCTTGTTGTTAATGGATTAACATATCCTTCCATATTCACTTTTTAATCCTTATAAGATGTATTTTTATAACCTTCATTCTTTTCTATTTTTGTCTTAACAAGGCTTGCAAGTACTCTAGGCCCCTTTATTTTTGATGTCTGTAAGACTTTATTTAGATAATAGATAGCTTTTTCTTCATCCCCTTTTAGGTAGTATATAAAACCTATTTCATATATTGACCAGTTTGAATATTTTTCATCATTTGGAAAATTATCAACAATATATTGAAAATACTCTAATGCATGATTATATTCTTTTTCTGATAAAAGTTTCAACCCTTCCTCATATATTTCTTTTGGTGTTTCAAAATATGATGCTGGTTTTATATTTTTGGCACATGATGAAAAAAATATTATAAATAGAATTAGATATACTATCCTATACATTTATTACACCTTCAATCTCTGGCAGTTTCTCTCTTATATATTTTTCAACACCCATTTTTAAAGTCATAGTAGCTCCTGGGCATCCTTGACATGCTCCTTTTAATGAGACTTTAACTTTTTTACCTTCAATGCCTTTAAACTCTATATCTCCTCCATCTCTTTTCAGGTATGGTCTTATCTCCTCAATAATTTTTTTTACTTTTTCTTCTAACATACTTTCTCCTTTATTTTTAGATTAAAACTATTTTCAAACTATAATAATTTTTAAAAAATCCATGACTAATAAAATTTAAATATAATTAATGAAAAAGATTAAAAATAACTTAATTATTTAGATTATAAATATAATATATATTTTCTATTTATTACTATGAAAAATTTAAATTAACCTATAAAGAATCCAATTACATAGTATTTAAACTTTCTATATAATACTTTATGAAGTTTTCAATTGTTCTTCCATTAATACTACCATGATAATAAACCCACTTTTTATATTCTTTTAAAAGAATATCGATACTCTCCTTAATATTATTTAAATCAGCATAATATTTCAAAATCTCTACTAGTTCTTTCTCCTCAACTTTTCCAAAAAATACTGTAATCCCAAATCTTTCAGTAAAAGCCCTTCTTTCATCATATATCTGTCTTTGTGGTGGTTCAAGTTTTTTTTCTTCGTCATCTCTTCTGTCTATATATAAAGATTCATCTCTTTTGAATCTTACAATATCTTGAGAGTTTGATGTAGCATAAATCACTACATTTTTTGGTATTCTATCAAAAAATGAGTCTATTATTAGTTTATGTTTTTTGAATATAAGTTCATTTTCATCATAAGATATATCATCTATATTTATTATAAACTTATAATTTGTTTCTCTTATAATATCAAGATAGTTTATAAGGTAATCTATATCATCTCTTTTTACTTTTATTATTCTTAAACCCTCTTCTTTAAACTCTTCTAGTAGTGCTTTAACCAGACTTGTTTTACCCGTGCCTCTTGCTCCATATAAAAAGACATTGTTTGATTTTTTGTTTTCAACAAATCTTTTAGTATTTTCAACTACAATTGACTTTTGTAATTCATATCCTTTAAGTGATTCAAGTTTTTTTTCATTATAATTTGCAAGTCCTTCTATGTATTCTCCATTAGACTCGAAATAGTAATAATTTGAGATTTTTGAAGGATAAAATGTTTTAAAAAATGTTTTTAAATCATTATAGATTTTTTCAATACTGTTTTCCATAAATGATTTGTATAATTCAGCTCTTTCCTTTATAAAAGGGATATTAAATTCTCTTTTATAACCAATATTGAATATGTTTTTTCCTATAATATTTTTTACTTCTTTTATTACTTTAAAATATTCTTCTTTCAAAAAATCCGGAAGTTCCTGTTTTTTATTAAATATTATGTGTTCTGGTAGTGCTAAGGTAATAAACTCATTGAATATAAAATAGTTCATAAGGGAATTAATATCAGGATATTCAGTTTTTAGATAATATTCAAGTAATAACCTTTTTATTTTTGTTTCATTTATTGAATAATTGTTTGATTTTATAAACTCTTTTACTATTCTATTATTTTTTCTTGTAATTCCATACTGAGTCAATAATTGAAAGCTTGCTTTTATATCTATAAGTTTTTGTGATGTTATCATAGTATTACAACCTTTAAAATTTTTGGATTTTAAAATTTTATACTTACTGGATGTTAAATTTATATTACGGCAAATAATTTTAAAGTATAAACTATAAAAAAAATATTATCGTGTATATATGTATATGTAAAAGAAAAGATAAAGAGGATGATATGAAAAATATATTTTCAATATTAAGAGGTTCTCCTTTTAAAGACTTCCAACTTCATGCTGCAGAGGTTAAAAAGTGTATTGACCTTTTAATCCCTTTTATAGATTGTTTGGGCCTTGATTATGAAAAAGCTAAGAAGATAGGAGAGGAAATATCTAAGCATGAATATGAGGCTGATAAAATAAAAGATAAGATAAGAGATAGTCTTGGGAAATCAATATTGTTGCCTGTTAAGAAAGAGTTTGTTCTTGATATGCTTTCTACACAAGATGCAATATCTGATACTGCAGAAGATATATCAGCTTTAAGTATTATAAAGGAAAATTTTACTATACCACCTGAGATTGCTCCTTATATTAGAATAGTACTTAAAAAGAGTATTGAGACATTTGATGCTTATAAAAAGATAATAGATAGTCTTGATGAACTTCTCGAAGCTACTTTTGCAGGGCCTCAAGCACAGATTATAAGAGATAAGATCGTTAATGTTGCAAAACTTGAGTATGAAACTGATAAAGCAGAGAAGATATTTTTATCAGAATTTTTTAAAATTGAAGACAGACTCTCAAAGTCAGATTTTATGATAATATCAGAAATAAGCAAGAGTATAGGTGATATAGCTAATATAAGCGAAAAAGCAGCAAATAAAATAAGGCTTATAATTTTAGGGTAGTTTTATGGATATATCAATAGTTATTATTTCTTTAACTGTAATATTTGGTTTATATATGGCTTATAATATTGGAGCCAATGATGTTGCAAATGCTATTGGGACCTCAGTGGGTTCAAATGCTCTATCTTTTAAAACAGCAATAATAGTTGCTGCAATATTTGAGTTTAGCGGCTCAATACTTGTTGGTTCTCATGTAAGTTCAACTATAGGATCAAAGATAGTTTATATAAACCTTATACCAGATTATATGATTCTTATTAAAGGAATGATTGCAGCGTTAATTGGAGCTTCTATATGGTTACATCTGGCTACATATTTAGGCTTGCCTGTGTCTACAACTCATTCAATTGTTGGAGGTGTGATAGGTTTTGGAATCGCTGTTCTTGGTTTTAATGGCATTAATTGGCCAGTTGTATTAAATATTGGTACAACCTGGATTTTGTCACCAGTAATAGGAGGGTTTATTGCTGCATTGATATTTATCATAATAAGAAATGGGATACTTGATACATATAATCCATTAAAAAAAACTATAAGAATATCTCCATTTATTATATTTTTTGGTTCTCTTGTATCTTTCCTTGTTCTTTTTTTTAAAGGGCTTAAAAATCTTCATATAAATCTATTGTTTCATGAGTCGCTGATAATAGGTTCAATATTAAGTTTTATTATTGCATTTTTTTCTAAAATATTCATTACTAAGTATATAATAAAAAAAATAAATAGTAGAGACAATATTGAGAGTAGTGAAGGCTACGGTCAACAATATATAATAGTAGAAAATGTATTTAAATACTTTCAACCTGTAACTGCATGTCTTATGGCTTTTTCTCATGGAGCCAACGATGTTGCAAATGCAACTGGTCCTGTTGCTTCAATTATGAATGCGTTTTATAATAAGGCAATTTCTATGGATATTGAAATATATAATTGGATTTTAATGATAGGGGCTGTAGGTATAATTTTAGGACTAATTACCTATGGTTATAAAGTTGTAAAGACATTAGGGGATAAGATAACTGAAATAACACCAACAAGAGGATTTTCAGCAGAACTTGCTGCATCACTTACAATACTTATGGGTTCAAAATTGGGATTGCCAATAAGTACAACACATACAATAGTAGGTGCTATAATAGGGATAGGTTTTACAAGAGGTATAGCAGCACTTAATATTAATGTACTTAAATCTATTTTTTCATCCTGGTTTATTACACTCCCTTTTACTGCTGTAATTAGTGCTCTCTCATTTTTATTACTAAATACGTTATTTTAAAAAATGAAAATAAAACAACTTCCTAAGCATGTTTATGAAAAAATAAAAGCTGGCGAGGTTATTGAAGATTATACATCGGTAGTTTCTGAACTAATAGATAATAGTATAGATGCTGGGGCAACCCAAATTGAAATTAATATAGATGTAGAAAAAGATATTATTTCTGTTAAAGATAATGGCTCTGGGATGGATGAAAATGACCTTAATATCTGTTATTTGCCCCATACAACTTCAAAAATAAATGAGTTTGAGGATATATTTAAAATTAGTTCTCTTGGTTTTAGAGGTGAGGCTTTAAGCAGTATATCAAAGGTATCACAACTTAAAATATCATCGAGTCAGGGTGATATTGGTCATTATATAGTAGTTGAAAATGATGTAGTTATAAAAAAAGGCATTATAAATATACAGAAAGGCACAATTGTTGAAGTTTCTAACCTTTTTTATAATTACCCTGTAAGAAAAAAGTTCCTTTTAAGTAAAAAAAATCAATTAAATAATCTGAAGGAAGCAGTCAGAGTAAAGTCTATTCCATATCCTGAAATAGAGTTTATACTTAAAATTAACAATGAAGTCGTTTTATCTTTACAACAATCTGACCTTGAGACAAGAATATTGACGGTAACTTCTATTAAAAATTATACGACTTTTAATAAGTCTTTTAAAGAGTTTTCTATTAAAGGGATTATAACTACTCCATTTGAAACTTATCCGCACTCAAATAATATATATTTTTATATTAACAATAGGCACATTAATAAAAAAAATTTTTTTGGTACACTAAAGAACTCCTTAAGAGACCTTATCCCTGGGAACTCATATCCTGGTGGTGCAATACTTTTTTATGTGGAGCCTTATCTTATAGACCCAAATATACACCCTGCTAAAAAAGATATAAAGATTAATAATGAGAGTGTAATACTCACTTCTTTTTATAATCTCATAAAAGATCTTTTTGAGCCTAGAAATGAAGATAAAAATAAAAAAATTACAAGTATTAATGAATTTTCTTTTTCTACCTCTAAAAATGAAAATGAAAAAAATATTGAAAATTACTCTGTGGATTATAAAAATGTTACTCTTTTTAATGATAAAGATAGCCCCAGGTATAAGTATTTTGGGGTTATTTTGGGCACTTATATAATTTCTGAAATAGAAAATGGTATAATTTTTATAGATTTCCATGCTGCACATGAAAGGTTAAGGTATGAAGATCTTAAAAAGAGTATTGAAAAAAATGAAAAAATAGAGCTTATTATCCCAGAAATTATTGAGCTTGATTATAAAAAAAGTAGTATTCTTGATGAAAATAGGGATTTTATTAATAGTATAGGTTTTGATTTTGAGTTTTTTGGTGAAAATACGATAATTATAAGAACAATACCTTCTTTTTACAAAGCTGATGAGTGGAAAAATGATTTTTTAAATATTTTAGAAAATTTACAGAAATCTGGTATAGGCAAGTCAGATCTAAAGGAAAATTATTTAAAGACTGTATCATGTAGAGGTTCATATATGAGTGGAGATAAAATAAATGATTTTGAAGCTAAAACCCTGGTAGAAAAGATACTTAATAAAGAAATTCCAGCTACCTGTCCTCATGGTAGGCCTTTATATTTTATTTTATCGAAAGAAGAAATAAAAACAAAATTTTTGAGATAATAAAAATGAAAAAAATACTATTTGCCCCGCCTTATATAACTAGCAAAGAGATAAGACTTGTAAAAAAAGTTTTAAAATCAGGATGGGTTACGACAGGCCCTATGGTGATGAGTTTTGAATCATTATTAAAAGACTATGTTCAGGCAGAGAGAGTTTTATGTTTAAGTTCTGCGACTGCTGGGCTTGAGCTTGTGCTAAGATTATATGGAGTAGGTGAAGGGGATGAAGTTATAACAACACCATATACATTCACTGCTACGGCTGCAGTTGCTATTCATGTTGGTGCAAAGCCTGTTTTGGTTGACATTGGTGATGATTTTAATATATCGCCTGATAAAATTTATGATGCAATTACTGAAAAGACAAAAGCTATAATACCAGTTGATTTTGGGGGAAAGCCCTGCGATTATGACAGGATTTTTTCAGTTGTAAATTCCAAGTCATATCTTTTTAAACCTAAAAACAGTTTTCAGGAATCTTTAGGGCGGCCTTTAATAATAGGAGATGCAGCACATTCTTTTGGTTCTATTTATAAAAGTAAAAAAGTTGGGACTTTGGCTGACTTTACTGTTTTTTCTTTTCATGCTGTTAAAAACATTACTACTGCTGAGGGTGGGGCTATAACTATAAAGAGTTTTAATGGTTTCAAGGCTGATGAGATTTACAAGAGGCTTAAAATAATGTCTTTACATGGTCAATCAAAGGATGCTTTTATAAAAGGAGAAGAAAATAAATGGTTTTATTCAATACTTGAGGCTGGTTACAAATATAATATGACTGATATTCAGGCTGCTATTGGGATAGCTCAACTTAGTAAATACGAAAATATGTTAAAAAAAAGAAGGGAGATTTTTAATAGTTATAACAGGGAGTTTGCGAGTATAAATGAAAAAGTTATCTTACCAGAACTCGATACAACCGATACAATGGGAAATGCACATCTTTATCCTTTAAGGTTAAAAAAACAGGAAATAAGAGATGATTTTATAAACTATATGTTTAAAAACAATATTCAATGTAATGTTCATTTTATACCTTTACCGCTTCATCCATTATATAAGAATTTAGGGTATAAAATTGAGGATTATCCTGTTGCACATATAAACTTTTTAAGAGAAGTTTCTTTACCTATATATCCACACTTATCTTATACTGATTTTAAGATTATAGTTAAGAATGTTTTGAATTTTTTTAAGAAATTTTAAGACAAATCTACTACTATCATACATATATCATCATCAAACTCATCATTTTTTCTAAAATTAATTAAGCTGTTATAAATATGACTTATCATATCTTTTGTTGTCAAGTCTTTTGCTTTTTTTAATACTTCTGGCATAATACTTTCAAAGTATTCCCCAGTTTCAGATATTGTTTCAATAAGCCCATCTGTGTATAATAAGACCTTAGAATCTATTTTTATTGAAGTATTAACATATTCTTTTCCTAGTGTAGAAAGAGTTATATTGCTATATATTCCTAAAGGCAAGCCTTTTTTATTGATATTTACTATATCTACGTCATCTTTTATTATAAAGGGGGCAGGATGACCTGCATTTGAAAATGTTACTACTTTATTATTGAAGTCAAATATTCCATAAAAAGCAGTAATAAAATTACCAGCTGCAAGTTCTAACATACGGTCATTTATGTATTTTAAAAGAGCTGAGGGGTTGTTAAGTTCTTTACACTCTTTTATTAAACTTTTTAACATACTTGTTATTAGTGCTGCTGGTACTCCATGGCCTGAGACATCACTTATAAAGATTCCATAAATATTTTCTGATATTTCTATTATATCAAAGAAATCGCCTCCTATTAGATACATTGGCTTATATAAAAAGCTTATTTTTTTGTTTGGTGGTGTTAAGGGCATTATTTTAGCTTGTATAGTTTTAGCCATTTTTATCTCTTTTTCTATTTCTAAAGCCCTTTTTTTTAACATATCCTGATACTTTTTTAGTTTTATATGTGTGTCAACTCTAAGTCTAAGTTCTTTTAAATTAAATGGTTTATTTATATAATCAACAGCACCTAACTCAAAACCACTAATTATATCTTCTGCTTTTGTTCTTCCAGTTAAAAATATTACAGGTATATCTTTTATAAAAGGCTTTTCTTTTATTATTTTTATTATTTCAAAACCACTCATATCAGGAATATCAACGTCGAGTAAAATAAGGTCTGGCAATTTTTCTTCTATTAGTTTTAAGCCCTCTTTTGCGGTCATAGCAGAAATTAAATTAAAGTCTTTACCTAGAAGTTTTTCAACAAGTGCAATAATTATTTTATAGTCATCTATTACAAGAACAGTAGGTTTTGAATTCATTCTATCCTCTAAATTCTATATGGTAATTCTATTATAAATTTACTTCCTTTACCAAGAGTACTTTCCACTTTTATATCACCTTTTAAGACTTTTATTATCTGAGAACAGATAAAAAGTCCTAACCCACTACCCTCTTCCATAGAGTAGGAGTTTGCTCCTCTTTTAAAAGGTATAAAAAGATTTGGTATATCACTTTCACTTATACCGATCCCATTGTCTTTTACATATATTTTACATAAATTTTCTTCTTTTTCAACCCCGATTTCTATTTTTCCCTTTTCTTTTGTATACTTTATAGCATTTGAAATTATATTATAAAGCAATTGATATATTTTTTGTTTGTCTGATTCAATATCTACATCTTGTAATTTTTTTATTATTTTATGTTTTTTCTTAGAATATAATGGGTATAAAGAAGAGATTGTATCCTCTATAACATCTTTTATATTAAATTTTATCTTTTCTATGCTAACTTTGCCAGAGTCTATTTTATATACTTCTATTATTTCCTTAATTATTGATAATAAAACTTCACCGTTTTTATGAATTATAGATGATATGTTATGTAATTTTTCAAGGTCAATATTCTTGGTTTTCATAAGGTATTCAGAAAAACCGATTATAGCATTTAGTGGTGTTTTAAACTCGTGATTTATTCCTGCCAGGAAGGTATCTCTTGCTTTTTTATTATTTAATATATCTATCATTAATTTTTGATTTTCCTGATATAAGTCTTTAAACTTAAGTGTTTTGTAAAGTACTCTTCCTATGTTTATTGCAACTTTTTTTATTTTTTCTATCTCTTCTTTTTTAAGTAATACTTTACGGCTAAAACTTGATATTTGAATTATTAATACAACTTTATTTTCAAAATCCACCGGAATTATAAGGTGTGATATGTGTTTTAATAATTTAAGTGCAAAAAGGTCATAACTTGATATATAATTTAAGTCTATATTAAGGCTTGATAAGTCTTCAAAATAAACAATAAAATTATTTTTTACAACAAAAGGGCATATTCCACCATACATTTCTAATGGTATTTCTATATTTTTAAGTTTTTCTATTCTATCATTAGAGTATGATGGTATCCATATTTTATAGAATTTTATGACTTTATTATGATAATCAACAATTTGAACTCCTATTCCTTCAAAGCCATAAATTTTTTGTAGATAATCAAGAAAAAACTCCAAAATATTATTGACTTCTTCAGATATATCTATTTCTGAGGGTAAGGATTTTAGAAAACTTACATTTTCTGGTATGTCAAATAAACCCATTATACTCTCTTTTTAATTAGGTTCAAAAAAATTAATAACTTCTTTTATTTTTTTGCATGTTTTGTTGCCTTCAGGGCACAAACCAAAAATAAAGCAACTTGGGCCTATATAATTGAATAATTGATTGATTTTTCTGAGTTTAAATAAAATATCGGTAAATATATTTCTTATTTCCCATTGAGCCCTGTTGCAGAGTCTAAGTCTCATAATGTGGAGCATTTCTCTTGCATTAATATTTGTAAGGACAGGGTATGTTGAAGAAACTAATCTATTTAATATATTACTTTTCTCTAATTTCTTTGACTCAATTATTATATCTAGAAATTCATTTGTAAGGCCTTTTATCTCAAAAGATTCAGGTATAAGATAATTTGAGTTTATTTTTTCAAAATAAGGCACTATTATTGATTGAATTCTATGTCTTAATAGGTGAGTTAGGGCTGGGATTGAAATGTTTTTTATAAACACTATTATATTTATAAACTCAAGGGCTCTGTTATGTGGCAATAGTAAGCTTTTTTTTAAATCGAATTGATTTTCACTATATAGATTATTGTTAGTAGTAAACCCTATAGCATTTTCATATTCTTTTATTTTTATTTCGTCTTTATTTAGGATTTCAACACTATCTGTAATTCTTAGTAAAGAAGATTTAACGTTAAATATATTCATTTTTTTAACTGCGAAGTAATCAAGGTCATAATATATAGGAAATACTTTATTGGCTTCTTCTCTTAACATTTCTGCCATTTTTTTTATAGTCGAATGATTTTCTTCATATAAGCCAGAGTATAATATATATCCTAATTCCCGTGCATTGACTGAAAAAACCATATTGGTTTTGGAAGATAATGGAAGGACAAACCTTGCATCTTCTAAGTTTATATTATTAATAATAGCTTTCTCATAGAAGTTAATTATTTTTTTTTTAAAATTGTTATCTATTTTATAATATTCATCCTCATAAAATCCATCTTCAATAACATTTGTGTATCTTCTTGATTTGACTGTAAATGAAGCTAATCTGAATCTTATCAAAAATATTTCATTTATTAATGGAGCATCTTCTATTAAAAAATTAAAATATATATGTTCAAGCACAGAAAGATGGCCCATTGTTATTATCTTTTTTATATATCCAAGAGGGTCGCTAAAATTTTTTTCAAAAATTTTTGTTACTTTATCACTTGAATGAGAAATATAAGACGACTTAGCTGAAATTTCAATTGGCTCGGGCGTAAAGGACTTTAAAATTATTTTCAATTTTTAACCTCTATAGGATTGCTAAAAATAAGTTATAATGATTAAAATTTAAGTAAATTTAAATTTTAATTCTTTAATATTTTATTAATGAAATGGGAGAAAATAATGTTACTTAATGGAGCCCAGATAGTAATTGAATGTCTTAAGAAAGAGAGTGTTGATACAATATTTGGTTACCCAGGAGGATCGGTTATTACTCTATTTGATGCTCTTTTTTCAGAAAAGGATATAAGGGTTATAGTCCCAAGGCATGAACAGGGTGGGGGGCATGAAGCTGATGGATATGCAAGATCTACTGGTAAGGTTGGGGTTGTTGTTGCAACAAGTGGACCAGGGGCAACTAACCTTGTTACAGCAATAGCAACTGCGTATATGGATTCTATTCCTTTAGTAGCGATTACAGGGCAGGTAAGAACAAATCTTATTGGTACTGATGCTTTTCAGGAAGCTGATATAACAGGTATTACTTATCCTATTACCAAACATAATTATCTTGTTAAAGATGTTAAAAAACTTGCAAGGACAATAAAAGAAGCTTTTTATATAGCAAGTCATGGTAGACCAGGCCCTGTTTTAATAGATATACCTTCAAATGTTTTTAATGAGAAGACTGAATTTGAATATCCTGAAACAATAAAACTTAGAAGCTATAACCCAACGTATCAAGGAAACCCTAAACAGATAGAAAAAGCTGTAAAAATGATTAAAGAATCTAAAAGACCTGTGATTTTAGCAGGTGGTGGGGTTATAGCAAGTGGTGCTTCAGATGAGCTTCGAGAGTTTGTAAAAAGAACTGGAATTCCTGTTACTACAACACTTATGGGGCTGGGAGCTATAAGACATGATGATCCCTTATATCTTGGATGGCCAGGTATGCATGGGACTGTATATGCTAATTATACACTTATGGAATCTGATCTTATTGTATGTATTGGAGCAAGATTTGATGATAGGGTAACAGGGAAAACAGACGAGTTTGCTAAGAAAGCAAGAATAATACATATAGATATAGACCCATCTTCTATAGGGAAGATAATTGATACTGACCTACCTGTAGTTGGTGATGCTAAAAATGTTTTAGCAGAGCTTAATAAACATTTTAATGAGAAATTAGATCTTGAAACATGGATCAATCAAATAGACTCATGGAAGAAAAATTATCCTTTAAAATATAAAGATGATAATATTACTATAAAACCACAGTATGTTGTTGAGGTTGTAAATGAACTTACAAAAGGCATTAATACAATATTTACGACTGAAGTTGGTCAAAACCAAATGTGGGCTGCACAGTTCTTAAAGCTTGAAAGACCAAGACAGTTTTTGACATCAGGGGGACTTGGTACAATGGGCTTTGGATTTCCTGCAGGAATAGGTGCTCAAGTTGCTAATCCTGACGCTACTGTTATTGTTTTTGCTGGTGATGGTAGTTTACAGATGAATATTCAGGAAATGGCGACTGTTAAAAATTATAACCTTCCTTTGAAAGTTATAATTTTGAATAATTCATATCTTGGAATGGTAAGACAATGGCAAGAACTTTTTTATGATAAAAGATATTCTGGAGTTTGTCTTTCAAGAGATATAACATGCCCTAAAGAGTGTAAAGGTAAAGAGTGTAAAAAATATTGGCCAGACTTTGTTAAAGTTGCTGAGGCTTATGGGCTTAAAGGCTATAGAATAACTAATAAGAAAGATGTTGAGAGAATTTTAAGAGAGGCTATAATAGAAAATAAGGAAGCTGCAATAATAGATGTTATAATATCAAAAGAAGAAAATGTAATGCCAATGGTTCCAGCTGGACATCCAATAAACAATATAATTGAAAGGTATTAAAGGGGGCTGGCTATGAAAAATGTTCATATAATCTCTGTTTGGGTTGAGAATAAAGCAGGTGTTTTATCTAAAGTATCCGGGCTTTTTGCAAGTAGGGGTTACAATATTTTAAGTTTAAGTGTTGGCGAGACGGAAGACCCTGAAGTGTCAAGAATGACTATAGTAGTTGAGGGTGATGATAAGATAATAGAACAGGTTAAAAAACAACTTAATAAACTTATTGATACTATAAAAGTTATTGATTTTACTAAAAAGTCTTGTATAAATAAAGAACTTTGTTATGTTAAATTAAATATGAAAACTAAGGAAAAAAGTGATATAATAATGACATCTCAAATTTTTGGAGCAAAAATAGTTGATATAGGAAAAAAGACTATTACAATTGAAATAGTGGATACTGATAAGAGAGTAAATGAGTTTCTTAAACTTGTATCTGACTTTGGTATAATAGAAATAGCAAGAAGTGGCATAGTTGCAATTGCAGAAGATGAAAAATAAAATATTTTATGTGGAGGTTAAAAATGAATTCAATAAACATAAAAAAACTAGTAAATTCTTTTGATGAAAGATATCAAAAAAGTATTGAAATGATTCAAAAAATGAGAGAAATTATAGAAAAAGGAGAGCATGTTAAAATATTGGAAACTAATAAAAAGCTTACTACTTATATCTTAAACAAATACTTTGATGAAAATAAGAATTAAATATTTTTTATATCTATTTTTATTTTTTATTTTAATTATTGGATGTGGGATAAGTGAACATTCTATTCCTTCTGTACTTGAAAAAGGCGATTCTTTTTTTCAGTATTCAATCTCTGCTATCCAAACTAACCCTGATTATCAGATAGGTGATGAGTTTATTCCCTCAGTAGGAGTTAAAGCAAGTTGGGGTATAGGCTATAATACAGAGATAGGGATAAAAACTTTTGGACTTGGTCTTGGCCCTGAAATAAAATATGAGTTTTTTAAATATAAGAGTTTTGTATCAAGTATAGCTTATGAGCTTAATTTTTCTTTCCCTATTATGGGTGATATAATGACAGAATTGATCCCTGTCAATAAAGATTTTTTGAATTTTATATCAAAACCTTTTTATTTTTCTGGTGTTAAGTTGATATCAGGATTTGAGTTAGATACCTGGATATTTTCTATACTTTTTAAAATAGGTTATCTTGGGAATATAGGTTTTTTGCCTGATATTTCAACATCAGATTCAAGTTATCCAGGTTTCTGGTATCAATTTTCTATTAGTTCATTATCAAGGGAAAAGAAAACCACAATGCTTGGAATTGGTTTAGAGATAGGAGTTTTATATCCTAAAAAACTTACATATCTTTCATTTGTTTATAAGTTTTAATTTCATATAAGAACAGGGTTAAAATATGGTTAAAAGTAAGGTAGGTGTTGTCTCTTTAGGTTGCAGATTAAATAGTTACGAAATAGACTCAGTTGTAACTTCTCTTAAAGAAAAAGGATATGAAATAGATAATAAAAATGCAGATATTTACATAGTTAATTCCTGTGTTATAACTGAAAGGAGTGAGGCAAAAACAAGAAACTTTGTAAATAGGTTTTTAAAAAGAGGGGCAAAGGTTATAATAGCAGGTTGTATGGCTAAAGATATGAGTTTTCAAGGCAATGTTTTTTATGTTCCAAATGACTTTAAATATAAAATACCTGAAATTATTGAGGACTTTAATAAAATTAATAATGTTGATATACTGAAAAAATCTCGATTTGATTATAAACCTCCATACTTTACTTCAAATACAAGAGTAAATGTAAAAATACAGGATGGATGTAATAACTATTGTTCTTACTGTATATTGCCTTATATTAGAGGTGATAAACCATTGAGTCGTCCTGTAAGGGATATAGAAAATGAGATTAAAACTCTTATTGAAAAAGGGTTTAAAGAGATAGTAATTACTGGTTTAAATATCGCAAAATATAATTTTAAAGGTTATAACCTTACTACTCTTATTGAACATATTTTAAATATTGATGCTGATTTCAGGATCCATTTTTCTTCAATAGACCCTAATTTTATTGACAATGATTTTATAAACCTTTTTAAAAGTCCTAAGATGGTAAAACACTTACACCTTTCTCTTCAGCATTGTAGTGACAGGATATTAAAGCTAATGAACAGAAATTACAATTTCAAAAAGGTGTTAGAATTGGTGTCTCTTATAAGAAGTCAAGACCCACTTTTTAATTTTACTGCTGATATTATATCTGGTTTTCCTTCGGAGACAGAGGATGATCATAATAAAAATGTTAAAGGCATCCAAGATATTGAACTTTATCATTCTCATATTTTTAGATACTCAGATAGACCAGGAACAGCAGCATCAAAAATGAGTAATAAAGTAAAAGAACAGATTAAGAAAAGAAGAATCAATGAACTTAATATTGTTGCCTATGAAACAAAAAATAATATTTTAAAAAAATTTTCTAATAAAATTTCCAGAGTTTTAATAGAAGAAATAAAAAATAATTTTTCCTATGGTTTAAGTGAGTACTATATACCTGTTTTCATTAATAGAGAACTTAATCTTAATAGATTTTATAAAGTTAAGACTTTTTTAAATAATGGTCTTTTAATTGGAGAAATAATAAATGATAATTCAAAGTGATTTTTCTATTTTTTTAGAGACAAATACCAATACATATGATGAAGAGAGAGACTTTTTAGCAAAATTTACTCAGCTTGAAAAATCACCTGAATATATTCATACATATTCAATAACGCCAATATCTTTATGGAATGCTGCTGCTTCAGGTGTTAAACTTGAATACATTATTGAGGGGATAGAAAAATATTCTAAGTTTAAAGTACCAGAAAATGTTATACTATTTATTAAAGAGTATTATTCACGATATGGTAAAATTAAGATAAAAAACTTTGATAAAGACTACTTTTTGCTAGAGTTTCCTCCTGATACAAGGTTAGTTCTACTTAACATAAAGTCTTTAAAAAACCTTATAAAAGATGAGTTTGAAAATAGTTTTATTTTTAAAAAGCTTCATCGGGGTTTTATTAAACAATTACTTATAAATAATGATCCACCCTTTCCTGTAGAAGACCTTGCAAGTTTTGATGATGGTGATGATATAAAGATAAATTTTAAAAATGGCTGGCAAATAAGAGATTATCAGAAAGACGCTGCAATGACAATATATTCATCTGGCCATGGTGTTGTTGTACTGCCTTGTGGTGCTGGTAAAACAATAGTTGGGCTTGAGGTTATAAGGCTTTTTAAGAAATCAACACTTATTATTGTCCCACATCATGCCGCAATAACTCAGTGGAAAAGAGAAATCCTTGAAAAAACTGATTTTAAAATTGAAGATATAGGTGAGTATTCAGCTCTTAATAAAGAGATAAAACCAATAACAATAGCAACTTATAATATTATATCTGTTAATCAAGCCCATTTTGATATATTTACTAAAAAAAATTGGGGACTTATTATATATGATGAAGTCCATATAATGCCTGCACCTGTTTTTAGAATAACTGCGGAAATTCAATCTAAAAGAAGACTAGGTTTAACAGCAACTTTAATAAGAGAGGATGGAAGAGAGAAAGATGTTTTTTCTTTAATAGGGCCAAAAAGGTATGATATACCATGGAAAGACCTTGAGAGAAGGAATTATATTGCTAAAGGTATATGCCATGAATGCAAAATAAGCTTTAATGAAGATGATAAAAAAGAGTATATTATCGCAACTAAAAGAGAAAAAGTTAGAATAGCAGGTGAAAATAAAAATAAAATACATATTGTTAAAGAGATTATTGAAAAACACAAAAATGATAAAATTCTTATAATAGGACAGTATCTTACTCAATTGAAAGTCATAGCTAAGGAAATAAAAGCCCCTCTTCTTACAGGATCTAGTAGCCAAAGAGAGAGGGATAAAGTATATGATGACTTTAGGAAAGGTAAGTTTTCAATACTAATAACTTCAAAGATAGCTAATCTTGCAATAGATATCCCAGATGTCTCTGTTGCAATTCAGGTATCCGGTTCTTTTGGATCAAGGCAGGAGGAAGCCCAAAGATTGGGAAGAGTTTTAAGACCAAAAGATCATCCTGCTTATTTTTATTCTATAGTAACTAAAGACTCTATTGAAGAAGAGTTTTCTTTAAAACGTCAACTTTTCCTTGCAGAACAGGGCTATAAGTATATTATCGAAGAGTGGGATTAAAGTTTTTTAAAATTTAATCTTTAAAATTTTATTAAGTTTCCCAATAATTTTTTCTTTTATTATTCTTATAACCCAAAATTATTTTTCATTTTTTACAGGTTAAAAAAATTGACTTTGTATACAAATATTTATATATTTATATATAACAAAATTATAGGGGGCAATATGAAAACAAAGGAGAAGAAGATAACACTTATTACTATGCTTTTCATGGTTCTGATAATGACTTTCATAGTAACTCTTACCAATAATGTTATTATGAATGGGATAAATAATTTTGTATTTATAAAGTGGTTAAAGTCATGGATTTTATCTTTCGTTATAGGATATCCAGTTGTTATAATAATTATGCCATTCTTGAAAAGAAATGTTTCAAAGTTTATAGAAGGATAAGAGTTTAAAGCAAGGGAGATTATTTTTTTAAATCCTTCTTTATTCTACATATATTACATTTAAGCCCTGTTGTATAGTTGCCACATATACACCTGTTAATTTTTCTCTTGTATTCGAAAATATTTCTTGTGTTTAGGAAATTTATATAATAGTCTATTACTAACTTTGGGTTTATACCATCTATTTTTTCTATTATACTTCTGTATTTTATTCTTGAACCTGCTAATGAATAATCACAGCTGCCTTTGTAATATTCAAGTTTTAAAAAATCAACTATTTTATTAATCTCTTTTTTTCTTAGATAACATAAAGGTTTTACTTTTTTTATAAAACCCTCTTTTATTTCAAGTACAGGGTATGTTTTATATAAATGTTCTATATCCCATCTAAGGTTGTTTGCTAAAAGGTTTTCTATTTCATCATCCATATTATGCCCTGTAGCAAGTACGTCGAATCTATTTTTATAAACAAAATTGTTTAATAAATATCTTTTTACTGAACCGCAGTGCCTACATGTATATTTTTTATATTTTTTATAAAGGTCGTTTATACTAAATCCTAATTCTTCTGTGGTATTGATTATATGTAATTTTAGGTTGTATTTTTCAGAAAAGTTTTTGACTACTGTTAATGATTCTTCTGATGATTTTATTCCAAGATTTATAAATATAAGCTCTATATTAAAACCCATTTTTTTTAGTATATATGAAAGGAGTATACTATCTTTTCCACCTGATATTGCAAGAGCTATTCTATCCTGACGTGTAAACATATTAAATTTTTTTATTGCTTTGTTTATTTTGGAGTTTATTATTTTTACCATATTTTTAGTAATTCTTTTGGGAAGGTGGTTAATATTTCTGTTTTGAATTTATCATCTATGTATATCATATCTTCTATTCTTATCCCATATTTGCTAGGTATATAAATACCTGGCTCTATTGTGAATACCATATTTTTTGAAATTATATCATCTTTTCTTTTATATGATAGAAGTGGTGGTTCATGAACATCTATTCCAACTCCATGCCCTAATGAGTGTACAAAAAATTTTTCAAGCCCAAAATCTTTTAATAAGTCTCTTACAAAGTTATCTAAGTCACATCCTTTTAATGTGTTTTCTATTTTTTCTATTGCTTTTTTTTGAATATCAAGAAGTATATTATAAAATTTTTTAAAATCTTCATCAAGCTCATTTCCAAAAAACACTGTTCTTGTCATATCAGCACAATAATTTTTATATTTTGCACCAATATCTATAAGTACAACACTTTTATTTTTTAGTTTAGTATCGAAATTGCTTTCTCCATGAGGATATGAGGTCCTTGGTCCAAAAAGAACTATAGGTTTAAAACTTAATTCACCGCCTTTTATTTTAATATAATATTCAGCTTCTATTGCAATTTCTTTTTCAGATACACCCTCTTTTAAGATAGAAAGAAGATAAATCATGGTTTCTTCTGTAATATTTACTGCTTTTTTTATAAGTTCTAATTCTTCTTTACTCTTATGTTTTCTTATTTTCCATATATTATCTTTTACATCTCTTATTATTATAGGTTTTATATTTTTTTTAAGGTCCAAGTATTCTTTGTAAGTAAATAACCTGTAATCTATGTATATTGATTGGAAATTGAAAGTATTTATTTTTTCTTTTAATACAGGATAAACACCATTCTCAAGAAGAAATACATATTCTTTACCTAAGATATTACTATATTCTTCATAATATCTTGCATCTGTAAAAAATATAAACGATGGATTTGAGTTTGTTATAAAAAGGTATCCATTACTACCATTATAATTGAGGAAGTATTTTAATTCAGATGTATCTTTTGTAAAATATGGTAAGTTTATTTTACTTATCTTTTTTAATATTTGCTCTAAACTCATTACATGCCTTTATGATTTTTTCAGATGATAAATAATTTTTAGTTTCTATGCTCAAGTTGACAAAGTATAGTAATAAATTTATATTTTCTATTATTCTATTTATGTTATTAAGTTTATTTTCTGCCTCTTTTAAGTCTATTTTTAGTTTTTTTTCATCTGTTATTAAATTGGTTTCTATAAAAAACTCTTGTTCATAGAAATCTTGTCCAATCATCATTCTTGCCAGTATTGTTCCTTTTAAAGTTTTACTCATCTTTTTTAGAATTATTTCCATCTCTGATTCTTTTTTTTGTCCTTTTTTAAAATCGCTTATTGAATATATAAAATCTGATAAAAGATTCTCTGATGTTAGCGTAAGTTTAAGATAGTCTATGTCAAAATCACCATTATTTTCTACAACAAATGGGAGTTTAGCTTTATTATCCTCTATTTTTAGAGACTTAGAATATAATATTTTGACTCTTGGATAAAATCTATTTGGTTTTTGCCATTTTCCAAGAAAAAACTCTATTTTATTTGTTGATTCTTTTATTGTACCAAGATTATAAAATATTCCTACTGCAGGGTCCCATTTCCCTCTCTTTATGTCTCTAAATGATAATAATTTTTTTAATGATGGTTCAAAATCATCTTTTAATCTTCTCCAATTTGCCAAAAAAGTTGAGGTTGGTATAGTTTTAAAGTTTATAAAAAAAGGATAAAAAATAATATTGCTTGGATTATTTTTCTCATCTTCTTCGTATATTGGTTTATTAATAGTTTCTTCAGAATATGAAAAACCCACCTTATTTACTTCATTGCTAAAAGGATTAAAAATATACCTTAGATAAACATTTTTTGGTGTTGAGAAATTGCTTATAACTCTTATAGTAAATTTTATTCCTATATCATCATATACCAGAGGATTATCTGAAAAAGATGTTTCAAACTCTATTATAATTTCTGGGTTTATCCTATATACTGTTGTTATACTTTTATCTCCAATACTAACACTGGTTGCACTTATATCATCACCGAGATTGTAAATATCATTATCTAGTTTAACTGATAAATAACTTGTAAATGGAGATTCATTTACATTTACTGGCATATCTTCATAAAAAATAACTACCCGCCCATTTTTATCTGTTTCTATTCTCCATTTTTCAAATGATATTCCACTTATATTTGTAAATAAAACAAAAACAAAGATCAGTAATAAAATTTTACTCAAAAATTTTATCCTCTACTTTCATTTTTCATTATCTTTTACTTCTTTTTTATCCTCTTTTTCTTTTTTATAATAATCCTTATTTTTCTCTAAAATATCCCAGTCTGTTTTATATATTTCAAAGATTTCTTTTACTGTATCACTGTAACCATAATAATTATTGTTTTTCTTTGAAAATATTATTACAATTTTATTGTCGTCACTTTTATAAATAACCAGTTTATGATTTGGTTTATCAAGATTATATTCTTTTAAGTTTTTTGAACATGTGAATTCCTTTGCTCTTAATCCGGTTGCCATGGCAAAAGCACCAAAAACCTTATTTTCATCAATCTCTTCTTTATAATCTTTTATTAGCCATTTATTACTCTGATCTTTATAAAAATTAATATTATCTATCCAAAACTCTTTTATGTCATCAGAAATAAAGTCTGTGATTGCATGATTTCTTAGTTTTTTAATCGTATAATCCAGGACTTTATTTATTTTTTCAGATTCTATTTGATAGAATCCTTTTTCTGTTTTTAAGAAATATGAATCTTTTCCAAACTCTGACTTGCCAACTATACTTACATATTTTTTTATATTATTTTTAAGATATGCTTCTATAAATATTTTTTCCTCTTTTATCTGTTTGATTTCTTTTATTTTATATCCCTCTATTGAGTTTATATCTCCTAAAAATAGAGAAAATTCTTGAGGGCCTGCAATATATTCTGTTGATACTATTTTGTATTTTTCATTTTCTTTTACAAGTTCAATTTTACCTTCTTTTGTATATACAATAAGTTTTTCAAGCATTGGTTCTGGTAAACTTATAAGTTGCTCTGTTTTAAAATCATTTTTATCTTCTTTTTCTTTTTTGGAAGGGAGAATTATAACTATGCCTAATATTATAAAAAATATTATTGCTAGTTTAATAGTGTTTTTCATTTTTCTTGCCTTTTTTATAATGTTTTAAGTTTTCTTCTTTTTAATCCAATATAAATTCCAGTTCCTACTACTAGGAGTGGTAATAATATTACGTAAAAATATAGATAATACTTTTTTGAACCTTCACTTATCATCATTCTTCTTTCTTTCTCAACAGGTTTTTCTATAGAGAGAGGACTTTTCTTTTCCAATACATAATTTAATAGGTTTAGAAAAAAGTCTTTATTTGCACCCATATTTATCATGTTGTTTGTTATGAAGTCACTATCTGCTATCACTACAACTTTTGAATCATTAGATTTATTCTTTCCTATTGCAGCAATTATAGCTTCTTTAGTTATTTTTTCTCTATCTTTTTTTTCTATTCCACTTTGAGCAACTTTTTTTATATTTTTTACAACTTCACATGATTCTTTTGAGCATAATAATACTCTCTCTTTTTCTATATCTTTTACTTCAATATCATCAATAAATGAGACCAATGACATTACTACAGGTATTTTTTTTGCTTCCAAAGCACTTGTAATCTTACTAGAAACATATTCTGGCAAAATATTTATTGGGGTTCTAAATGAGTTTTTTTCATCTATCATTATCCAGTTTTTAAACCCAAAACCATACTCTTTTATTATTTTATTTACTCCTGTTTCTTCTATATCAATAAGTGGGTCCTGTAAGACTATAAGAGTCTTTTTGTTTTTTAGTTTTTCTTTAAGGCTGTTTATAATTTCCTGAGTTAGTACTTTTTTTGCTCCTGCTATTATATATAAATCATAATCTCCCAGTTTTTCTGTTGATTTTATCTCTTTTACTTCAAAATTATTATTTTCTAAAGCTTCTTTTAATATTGAAGCCCCATTATCAGATGTTATAGAAACCTCTTCATCTCCAATAATCCAGCCTATGCTAATTTTACCTTCCTCTATTAGAGAAAGCAATGAAGATGTTATCTTTTCTTCTGTTTTGTATGCTTCTATAACTCTTCGGTAACCACCAAACATATCTTTTTCAAAACCCCATTTGACCATTGATCCCTTTTCTATGTATCTATTCCCTCGTTGTGATTCTATTATGATGTCACCTATATTCCTAAGATTGTAGTTTTTAGCCCTCATTGGTTCTTCATTAGGGTCTATGAATTCTATTTCTATTTTATTGTTTCTTCTTTTATACTCTTCAAGTAGGTTTTTAACATTATTGTATATTCTATACCCCTCTTCTCCAAGTGCTATATCTGGTGTTGAATCTGTTTGAAATACTATTATTTTTACTGGGAAGTCTATCTTGTTGATTATTTCTTTTGTTTTGTCAGTTAGGCTATAGGTTTTGTCTGTAGTAAGGTCTAACTTAATCGGGTATTTAAGAAATATTAAGTATAAAGCAATTATTATGAATAATACCAGAAATAGATTAAGGTATGAAAAGAATCTATTTTTATTTTTTTTGTTTTCTGTCTTTAAAATATAGTAAACTTTTAAACCAGAAAAACCCAAAAAAAACAAAGTAAAAATAATATAGATAACTCCTGCCCAGTCCAAAAAATATGATGTAAAAGCAAGAAATAATAAAACTCCTATTATCCAATTAATATTTTTTTTCATGAGATCCTCCTATTTTCTCCATTTTTCATTGTCAAGATAGACTATAGAAAGTAATATTCCAAGAACAGTAATCAATATGAAAAATCCAACATCCTTTAGGTCTATTACTCCCCTAAAAAAACCAGAAAGGTGTTTACCAAAAGATATTTCTGAAAATATGTTAGCCCATATACCAGATACTTTGTCAGATAATAGGTTTATAACAAATAGTAATAATCCTACTCCTATTGAAACAAGCCCTGAAATAACCTGGGAGTCTGTTAAAGTAGATATAAAAATACCTATTGATAATAGAGCCATTCCTTCAAGTATTATTCCAAAATATAGTCCTATATTTACTAAAAACTCTGGATTACCAATTATTAAAATTAACAAAAAGTGTAAAAATGTGATAGCTAAAATCATTAAAAATACTAACAGTACAGCAAAATATTTCCCTATTATTATCTCACTTGTTTTTATTGGTAGTGTCATTAATAATTCTATTGTCCCTCTCTTTTTTTCTTCTGATACAAGTTTCATTGTCATAAGAGGCAGAGTAAAAAGCGATAATGTAGCAAGAAGACTTATTGTAAAGTGCATACCCGCAAAACCACTATAGATTGTATCAATATAAAAAAAATATCCAACAAGGCCTGTTGTAATAAATCCTATAACATAACCAATAGGTGAATATAAAAAGCTTGCTAACTCTTTTTTAGCTATAATCCATATTTTATTCATTATCACCCTCCTTAATTGTGAGTCTATGGAAGACATCTTCTAATGAGATCTTTGGTGAATAAAACTCATAAACCCCTGTTTTGTTTGCTACAAGTGTTTCAAGCAGTTCTTTTTTGTATGATTCATTTTTTATGAATACTTCTATTTCACTTTCTTTTTCTTCAATTTCAGTAATATAGTCAATTTTTGATAATACATTTTTTAATTTATTGTTATCATCACACTTGATTATTATACTTGGTCTTCCCTGGCTTATATTTTTTATACCTTCTATTGAATCAATTGCTTTTACTGTACCTTTATCTATAAGTATGACTTTATTACAGACCTCTTCGACTTCTGGTAATATGTGAGTACTTAATATTATTGTTTTTGATTTTCTCATTTTTTTTATAACATCTCTTATCTCTATTATTTGGTTTGGGTCAAGTCCTGATGTAGGTTCATCAAGTATTAATATAGGTGGATCAGAAATTAGGGCACTTGATAATCCCACTCTCTGTTTATAACCTTTTGATAAAGTTCCTATAATCTGATTTTTTTTATCACCAATTTTTGTTATCTCAATAACTCTTTCAATCTCTTTATTTACTTCTTTTACATTCTTTAATTCACAGATAAACTTTAAAAACTCAAATACTGTCATCTCATCGTAAAGTAGAGGATTTTCAGGAAGATATCCTATTATTTTTTTTACTTCTAAAGGCTTATCCTGAGGGTCTAAATCACCAATTTTTACCTCTCCACTATCATAAGAGAGATACCCTGTAATTATTCTCATAGTTGTTGTTTTACCTGCACCATTTGGCCCTAATAGCCCTACTATATCACCCTGATTAATTTCAAAGGATATATTATCAAGTGCTTTAAATTCATTATAATATTTTACAAGGGATTCGATTTTTATCATTAAACTTCTCCTTTTGTTTTAAAAAAATGGTGTTGTTTTAAAATAGTTTTTAGAAGCTTGAAAATAATATCTATTAAAAAATTTAATAATTTAAATTTTTTTAGTAAAATTATTGGTAATCTTCAACTTTTTTATTTTATTTTCTTTTGTCTTTTATTAAGAATAAATTAAGAATAAATTAAATTTGAATAATTAACGTGTAGTAATTAATCCTTAAAGGAATATAACAATGAAAATAGTTATACTTGCAGGTGGTAGTGGCACAAGGTTATGGCCATTATCAAGAAAGTATTATTCGAAGCAATTTCTAAAAATATTAGGTAACAAAAGCCTTTTACAACTTACATTTGAAAGAGTTAAATCTTATCCTGTTTACATTGTAACAACTTATGGTAATGATTTATTAGTAAAAGAGGACCTCAAAAATTATAAAGAGTTTAAAGACTCAAATATAATAATTGAACCTATAGGAAGGAATACTGGTCCTGCTATAGCATATATGACAAAGTTTTTTGATGAAAATGATATAGTTTGTGTATTGCCTTCTGACCATTTTATAAAAAATGTTGAATATTTTAAAGAGAGGTTGAAAGAAGCCGAAGTCCTGGCAGAAAAGGGGTATATTATTACCTTTGGTATAAAACCAAGTGCTCCTGAAACCGGGTATGGCTACATAAAGGTAAAAAATAAAATAGATTATTATTTTGATGTTGAGGGTTTTAAAGAGAAACCAACAAGAGAGATAGCTTTGGAATATATAAAAAAGGGAAACTACTATTGGAATAGTGGTATGTTTGTTTTTAAGGTTAGTACAATATTAAATGAGTTTAAAATACATTCGCCTGAAATATACAAAATTCTTTCTGAGATAAATATTAACTCTGATGATATAAAAGACTTATATTATCAATTTCCTGACATATCAATAGACTATGCTATAATGGAAAAAACAGATAAAATAAAACTTATAGCATGTGATATGGGATGGAATGATGTAGGTAGTTTTAGTTCTTTGCATGATATTCTTGATAAAGATAGTAAGAACAACTATAGTAATATAAGTCTTTATGAAATAGAAAGTAATAATAACCTTGTTATATCCGAGGGATTTAATAAAAGGATAGTTTCTTTAATAGGTATTAAAAACGTAGTGGTAGCTGATACAGAGGATGTTATTTTAATAGCAGATAAAAATATGTCACAGGATGTTAAGAATATATATAGTTTAATATCTAAAGAGAATAAAGAAGAGGCTTTTTATCATAAAAAGGTTTTTAGGCCCTGGGGTTATTACAAGAGTGTTATAGATGAAGATGGTTATAAAATAAAAGAGATAATTGTTTATCCGGGACAAAGACTTAGTTTACAATTACATAAACATAGGTCAGAAAGTTGGACAGTTGTCAGGGGCGATGCTCTTGTTGTTATCGGTGATAGAGAGTTCATGTTAAAACAGGGTCAGAATATACTTATACAGAAGGGTGAAAAACATAGACTTACAAATCCTGGTAAGGATAATCTTGTAATAGTTGAAGTTCAAATGGGTGATTATTTGGGTGAGGATGATATAGTAAGATTTGAGGATGATTATAACAGAAAATAATTTAATGCCTGAGGCCGGACTTGAACCGGCACGGACTTTAGGGTCCCCGGGATTTTAAGTCCCGTATGTCTACCTGTTCCATCACTCAGGCATCAAACTTACCAGATTAAAATTTAATAAATGTTTTTTTTATATGTCAATTTTTGTTTTTAGTTTTTTGTGTTATTATTTAATATATAGTTTTTTAAGGAGGAATATATGAAAATCATTAGACCAATTATTTTGATTTTTATTTTTTCTTTATCTTATGCAGAACCAGAATGGTTTTATAATCCACCAAAAGAGGCTGGTTCATTTTATTTTGCTGGGATAGGTAGAGGCAAAGACCCTAAAGCTGCGAAAGAGGCTGCACTTGGGGATGTTTATTCTCAAATAGTCTATATGGTAAGGGCAAGTGTAACTGCAAACTCTACTTTTGAAAAATATGTTGAGGAAAATGAAAAAGAGGCAAGGAGAAACTCAGCTGTATATAGTAAAGTTAGAGCAAAAGGCGAGGCTGTTATAGAAAATTTTACTCTTGAAAAACAGGAAACAGAGAAAATAAAAGAGGAAGGAAAGGAATACACAGTATTTTATATTCTTGTAAAAGTTCCGAAGTCTGAAATAGCTAAAGCAAGAGAGAGACTTGAAAAAGAAGCTGCTGAAAGAAAAGCAAATGCTATGGGTGTTTTTGCTTTTGCAATTTCTCCTAATAATCAGGTTGAAGAGGTTGAAGATATAAGGACAACAATTGAGTCAGTTTACAAAGATATGGGATTTAATATTAAGAGTATTGATATAGAACCTAAAGCTGATGTATTGAAATCAAGGAATAAAATGTTAAGTTTCCTTAAAAAATCAGCATTTCCTGAGGTAAAGAAAGCAGTTATATGTATTATAACTACAACTTCTGTAAGAAAACAGAATCAAGGTAATTTTGTTATAACAAGTATTTTAGGTTCACTTAGTATAAGTGAAGTTGATCTTACTACGGGAGAGGTTGTATCCTCTAATCTTATAGAAGGTAAGGGGGTCAGTATGAGAAAAGATGATAGTGCTACAGAGGATGCGTATAGAAAGTTAATAAAGTCTTTTATTGAAAAGTTTATGGAAGATCCATCGGGGAAAAAGAAAGATGATGACTATATTTAATTAAGAAATCTTATAAAGTGAAAAATTTAAATAAACAAAATTTTATTATAAAATGGGGGCTAAATATGAAAAAATTAATGAGTGTTTCAATTATTTTAATTGCTTTTTTTCTTTTTTCATGTTCACATGGTGTAAAGAAAAATGTGACATCAATAACTGCTTCAGAGGCTACAGTTGATGCTGACTGGTCACCAGAAGATGTCCAAAAGGTGAGGAATTATATGGTTGATTCAATTTCGAATGCTAAGTTTATATCAAGTATGAAGTATAGAACAGAAAAACCAAGATGGATGCTTGCAAAAGAGCTTAGAAATGATACAGATGAACATATAAATACAAGAGTCATAATGGAGAGAATACGGACAAAACTTATTAATGATGGAACAGCTATATTTATAGATGATGAGGCACTTGATACTGCATTAAAACAACTTGAATTACAACAGAGTGACCTTTTTAACAATGAGAAAGCAGCTAAGGTAGGTAAGTTTATAGGAGCAAAACTCATATTAAGGGGAGCTATATCTAATATAAGAAAAAGGAGCGAAAGGACAGATATAAATTACTATAATATAACACTCCAGGTTGTTGATCTTGAGACATTACAGATATTATGGACTGATGAATATGAAATAGGCAGAAAGGCTGAAAAGAAAAAATTTAGATAATTAAAAGGTTAGATAAATGAAAAAAACAATTTTTATTGTATTCAGTTTTTTTATAATTTCTCTTTTTCTAGGCTGTGGAAAAAGGATTTCAAAGACTTATGTTGACCAGCAAAAAAATGTATTATTGCATTACAATGCACATGACTTTAGAAAGGCTCTGGAACTTGCTGATAAGTTTGTTTTAGATGTTGCTAAAAATTATCCACAAGATACTTATGTTGCTCTTCTGGAGAGAGGTAAGATAGCCCTTGATGCAAGAGAGTATAATGTAGCTATTAAAGATTTATCAGAGGCTGAAAAAAGGTTTCTTGATATAGAGGGTACTATATCTTTATCAGAAGAGGCTAGTTCTCTATTTTTGGATGATACAACTAAAGAATATGAGGCTGCTCCACTTGAGAAAATAATGATATCGCCATATTTATTGATAGCGTATTTTGGCCTTAAAGACTTTGAAGGTGCAAGAGTTGAAAGAAATAGAGTAATAAATAAAATTAATACTTATATAGAGTCTAACAAACCAGCAACAGATTATCTTGAAAATCCTTTTGCAAGATATATATCTGCAATAATATATGAAAATGAGGGTAAGTTCCAGGATGCAAGGATAGAATATACAAAAATTAAAGAAACGAAAAAGTATTTAGAGACTTTGATGGAGAATGAAATAAAAAGAATAAAATCAACACCTAAATTATCAGACCTTGTTGTATTTGTTGACCTTGGTATGTCACCTATAAAGATAGAGGTTTCACATAAAACCAGAATAGATACACAATCAGGGCCAAAAATACTCAGCATTGTTTATCCTTCATATAGAGCTAGGGAGTATGTCATAAAGTCATGCAAAATATTAATAAATGGCCAGGAGGTTGGGGAAACTCAATTATTGTATAACCTTGGCGAGACAATACTTGCACAGTATGAAAAGGATAAAGATAAACAATTAAAAGCACTAATTGCAAGGGCTGCCTTAAAACTTACTACCCAGGTTGTTGGAGATGAGATGGCAAAACAGAAAGGAACTGCTGGTACTATAGGTGCAATAGTATCACTTACTTCTAAAGTTTCGTCAGCAATAGAAAGGGCTGACTTAAGGAGTTGGACTTCATTGCCAAGTCAGATACAGTTTTTGAGGAGTTATAATTTAAAGCCTGGTAAGTATACGCTTAAATTGTTATATTTAAATCAAGATAAAAATGTTATAGGTGAATCTGAAGAAAGAGAGATAGAAATAAAAGATGGGCAAGTAACAATTGAATACTTCAGGACAGTCAGATAGAAAGGAAAAACATTATATATTTTATAAGGAGAGTATAAAAAAATACTCTCCTTTTTCTGTTAAAGCCTTGAGGTGGAACTCTAAGGAGAGTCAATTAGTAAGATTCAGGTCTTTATTAAGATTAGGTGATTTTCAAAATAAATCATTACTTGATGTTGGATGTGGGATAGCTGATCTGTTTTTCTTTTTAAAAGAAAATTCTTTTAATATAAAATATACAGGTATAGAAATATTAAAAGAGTTTTTTGATACTGCTAAGATAAGGTTAAATGGTTATGAAAACATAAATCTAATAAATAATGATTTTTTTAATCATAAATTTACAAACTCTTATGATTTTACAATATGTAATGGTAGCCTTAATCTTAAAGAGGATGATAACTATAGACTTTTATTTGATTTTATTAATAAATCTATTTCTATAACAAATAATGCTATTGGTGTTACTTTACTTAAAGAGGCAGATGGTTATATAAAAGATGAAAGGCTTTTTCATTATGATCAAAAAATTGTAGAAAGTTTGCTAAATGAAATGAATATTAAAAATTATAAGATTTTTTCAGATTACGCTGATAATGATTTTACAGTATTGATCTATTTATGAATATTTTTGAGTTTATTATAGAAAGGATTTTGTTTAAAGTTTATATATCTAAGAAAATAGAAAAAATAGATATTTATTTAGTTAAAAAAAACTTTTTTTTAGATAAAACACCTGTTTTTTTATGGGAGATTTATGATTTTTTTAATTCATATATTAGATATGGTAAAATAATAGAAATTGATATTGGTCTTCTTGAATTATCTTCTTTTAAAGAGAGGGAATTACAGGTATTTTTGGCTTTAAAAAACAGGGTAAAGATTGGAGAAACTATAACATATAAAGACTTAGCTTTATTAAGTGGTATGGATAAGAACTCGGCAAGGATTGTGGGTAAAATACTTTCTAAAAACAATTTTCCTATAATATTCCCATGTCATAGAGTCATAAGGAGTGATGGCAATATTGGTGGTTTTAAGTGGGATATTAAACTTAAAAAATTTCTTTTAGAAAAAGAAAAAAAATTGTTAAAAATAGATTAAATTTTAAAATTAATTTCTGATTAATTCTTTTGTTAAGGAGGACTAAAATATGGATAACATAAAAGTTGAAAAAGTCTCATTTAAAGATGATCTATGTTTTATTTTAAAAGATTATAAAGGCCCTTATTGGGAGGCTGATGCAACAATATTAGAAGTCTATATGTGGGGTAAAAACAATATTGATCTTCTTGCAGGACCAATGTGGGCTTTTTTTTATGATAATCCTTTGGAAACTCCCGCAGAGGAATGTCGTGCTAGATTTGGTTTTCCATTGAAAAAAGAGATACCAGCTCCAGATGGCTTCATATCAATGAAAATAAAAAATGGGGATGCTTTAACAGTTATTTATAAGGGCCCTTATTACGACAAAATAAAATATAAATACTATGATGCAGTTTATAAAGAGGCTAAAAGACTTAAAAGTGAATCTTTAATAGAAGGTTTTTCTGAATTCCTTGTTGAGGTTTATCTTAATTCGCCTGAAAATACAAAGCCAGAGGACCTTATGACTCAAATAATTCTTTTTGTTAAGTAAAAAACTACTTTTGGTTAATTATTAATTAAATAATAGTTTTGTAACAGAAAATAAATCTTTCTTTTTTAAAAATATTTGTGTTATTTAAATTTTTTATATGTACAATTGTTAAATTAAAAAATTTTTAAATTAAGGATTAACTTTATTTTTTCTTCTTGATAAGAATGTGAGTATGTAACTTTATTAATATCAAAATTAAGTTAAACTATTAATTTTGTTAAATTTTATCTTAAAATTTTTTTCAGGTCTAATATGATACCAATACAGTCGTTTAATTTTAATGAAGTACTTACTAAAATAATTAATAAAGGATTTACGAGAAATAAACTTATTAATTTTTACCATAAGTTTTATAGAGAGTATATTGAGGTTAATGAAATAAGAAATGTTGATAAAGACTTAATAAATTTTTTAAAATCCGAATATATCTTCCCGGTATTAAGAGAAGTTTACTCTAACAAAGATAATGAAGGAAATATCAAAATAGGTTATCAGACAGATGATAATCATATAATAGAAACTGTTGTATTAACAAGGGAAAAACAAACTTCTATATGTGTTTCAACCCAGATAGGATGTAAAATGGGGTGTGTATTCTGTGCTACCGGGAAATTAGGATTTGTAAGGGATTTAAGTACGTGGGAAATAGTGGAACAGGTAAGAGCAACTTATATAAATTATATAAAAGGTAGAGAACTTACTCATATAACAATAATGGGAATGGGTGAACCATTTGATAATTTTGAAAGCATGTATAAAGCTTTTTTAATATTTTCTGATCAATTAATATATGGTATTGCCAAAAGTAAGGTTACAGTAGCTAGTGTTGGATATTTATCGGGGCTTAAGAAACTTTTAGATAAAAAGGATAAACCAACTCTTGTAATATCTTTACATGCTTCGAATCAAGAGAAGAGAGAAAAAATAATGCCTATATCTAGAAAGTATACTATTGAAGAGATTATCAATTTTATCAGAAATTATCCTATCAAAAAGAATAAAAGAATTTCTATTCAATATTTATTACTTGAAGGAATAAATGATAGTGTTGAAGATGCCGAAGCTCTTTCTAAATTGCTTGAAGGGCTACCTGTGAAAGTAAATTTCATGCGGTATAATTCTATAGATGTTAATGGACTAAAACCTGTTAGTGAGGAAAAAAGAGACTTTTTTATTTCGTATCTTAGAAACAAGGGTTTTTCTTGTATAAGAAGAAGAAGTGCTGGTGAAGAAATAAAGGGTGCTTGTGGGCAATTAGGGTATTCTTTAATTAATTAAACTAATTTTGGGGGAACTAATGAAAAAAATAAAGTTTGCTATTATCGGTTCAGGTACGATAGGAGGCGGTGTTGTTGACCTCTTTGTTTCAAATATAGATATTGTTAAGAAAAAGACAGGAATAAATTTTGAACTTTCTTTAGTAGTTGATCTTGATGATTCAAAATTAGAGAAACCTAAAAATTATGGAATTAAAGTCAGTAAGAATTATAAAGATGCTATAAAATCAGATGTTGATATTATAGTTGAGCTTGTTGGTGGCATTGATTTTGCGTGGAATTTATACAATGAAGCAATTTTAAATGGTAAACATTTTGTTACAGCAAATAAGGCTTTAATTGCAGATAGAATATATCAAATGTTCAAGTTAGCAAGGGAAAATAAAAAATATATAGGATTTGAAGCTAGTGTTGCAGGGGGGATACCAATAATAAAGACAATAAAAGAAAGCCTTTTAGCTAACAAGATAGAATGTATTGAAGGTATAATAAATGGTACAACAAACTATATTTTAACCAAAATGCATAAAGAAAAAATATCATTTAAAGAAGCACTTTTAACTGCTCAAAAATTAGGCTTTGCTGAAGCTGACCCTACATTAGATATAAATGGTACTGATGCTGCTAGTAAGATAGCAATACTTGCTGCAATATCATCTAATCAGAATATAGGTTTAAAAGATGTTTATGTTGAAGGGATAAATGATATAGAGTTTATAGACATAAAAGAAGCTGAAGACTTGGGGTATGTAATAAAGCTTATAGCTATGTTTAAAATAGATGAAAATAATAATATAGAAATAAGAGTTAATCCAACACTGGTATCACTTTCAAATCCATTAGCTAATATTAACAATGAATATAATGCTGTTCTTGTAGCCGGAGACTTTGTTGGTAAGACTATGTATTATGGAAGGGGAGCAGGGGCAAGACCCACAGCCAGTGCTGTCTTTTCTGATATTATAGATATAGGAAATAAAATAGCTTTTAATAAAGAATATAACCCTAATCTTTTGTTTATAGACGAGGAAAATAAAGTTAAGTCTCATGAAGAAATATATTCAAAGTATTATTTAAGGCTGATAACAGAAGATAAAGTTGGCATTTTAGCAAAGATAGCTAAGGTAATGGGTGATAATAATATCAGTATATCAAGTCTTATACAGAGAGATATTTATAAAAAAGATGGGGTAGTACCTCTAGTTTTTACAACTCATATTGCTCTAGAAAAAGACTTTTTTAAAGCGATTGAATTAATAAAAGGTTTTAATTTTGTAAAAGAGATAGTTTATTATAGAATAATAGATTGATTACTATGGAGATTTGTATTACTCTAAATATCCCAGAAAAATTAAAAAAAATGATTGATAATATACGATATCATTATGATAGGCAACTTATAAAAGAAAATTATCAATATATTCATATTATTTCACCTGTTGAGACTTTTACTAACCTTAAAGTTCTTGAAAAAAAAATAAGATTGATTTTGAAATCCTCAAAAAAAATAAAAGTAATAACAAGTATTGTTTCTTATACTGTACAGGAATCACCTATGATATTTCTTAATATAGAAAATTATGAAAAGATAAAAGATTTATATGATAGTATAGTATACAATTTTCCTGAATTCAATTCTTTTTTTTATCCACATATAATTGTTGTGAAAAATCATAAACTAGAGGAAACCCAAATTATATATGAGGAACTCAAGGATATTGATATAAGTCAGACTTTCTTTTCTGATTCTGTCTCTATTTATGTTAAAAATAGAGTTTGGGATAGAATAGTATCTATTGAGTTATAGTAATGAAGATAAAACTTGCAAAAAACATAAGTTTTTGTTTAGGAGTTAGAATAGCTGAAAAAAAAATATTGGAATTGAGAGATAAAATAACAGATGATATATATATTTTTGGTGAGCTTATTCATAATAAAATATTTAATAATTACCTAAAAGAAAAAAGAATATTTATATCTGAAAATCTAGAAGATATAAGAAACAAAACAGTTGTAATAAGAACTCATGGGATTGCCCCAGAAATTGAGAAAAATATAAAAGAAAATGCCAGAGAAGTATTGAATCTTACATGTTCAAAGGTTAAAGCTGTTCATAAAATTGTTGAGGAATATTCTAAAAAAGGGTATTTCATAATAATTACTGGTGATCCTGACCATCCAGAGGTTAAGGGTATAAGAGGGTATGCTGACAATTGTGTGGTTATAGCATCTGTTGAAGAAGCAATGACCTTGAATATAAATCCTAAAGATTGTATACTTGTAGTATCTCAAACAACTTTTAATTTGAATACCTTTACAGATATAATTGATATAATAAAGAGGAAGACGGATAATCTTGTAGTAAAAAATACTATATGTGATGCAACGTCAAATAGGCAGAAAGAAGCCAGAGAAATAGCAGAAAATTCGGATTTTGTTATTATAATAGGGGATAAAAAGAGTTCTAATACTAAAAAACTTTACGAAATAGTAAAAAATATAAACAATAATGTTTTTTATATAGAAAAAGCTGATGAATTAAAATCTAATTTTTTTGATAATATTAACGACAATAGTGTTATTGGAATAGTTTCAGGTGCATCGACACCTATGTTTGTTATAAATAAAGTTATTGAAAAAATAAAAAATGGGGGTAAAGATGAATAGAAAATTTGTTTTATTTGTTTTCTCTGTGTTTCTATTGGCTCTATCTTGTAGTAATGTCAATAATGTTAAAAAAGCACCCTCTCTTTCCAAAGATGTGAAGTATTATACATTCACTTATAAGGGAAAAGCTAATCAGGTTTTTATGGCTGGTAACTTTAATAATTGGAAAGTATCTGACCCAAAATATAGACTTTCCCAAAAGGGGTTAGACTTATGGGAAATAACATTACCGGAAAATTATTTTTTAAAAGGTGAAAATGAATATAAGTTTATAGTTGATGGGGAATGGGTTTTAGATGAGAATGCACCATTGATAAGAGATACTAAATTAGCTGGTAAGATAGGAGTTTTTAAAGTAGAGTGAAAATAAATAAAATATACAACTGGGGATTGGAGAAATTAAAAAAGTCTGGGGTAACTAATTACAAAAATGAAATTAAATGGATTTTTGAATCTGAAGAAATAAGTTATAATGAGTTTATTACTAATCCTCAAAAAAACTTAGATTTTAGGAAATTACTGAGGTTAATAATTAAGATATTTAAGAGATCAAAAAGGTATCCTCTTCAGTATATTATTGGTGAGGAAGAATTTTTAGGTTTAAAATTTAAAGTTAATAAAAATGTACTTATACCTAGACCGGAAACAGAAATTCTTGTCCAGGAAGCTATAAAAATCCTTAATAAAAATAGTAAGGTTTTGGATATAGGTTGTGGTTCAGGTGCTATAGGTTTGACACTTAAATATTACAGGAGTGACCTTGATATAACAATGAGTGATATTTCTAAAAAGGCTCTGAAAGTAGCCAAAGAGAATTGTAATATTTTATTAGGGAATACTTCATCTGTTAAGTTTGTTTATTCTAATTTATTTTCTAAAATAGATAGTAAGTTTGATGCTATTTTATCGAATCCACCATATATAACAAAAGAGGAAAAAGATATTATAGACCCTGAATTGAAATATGAACCTAAATTAAGTCTTTTTTGTAATTATAAGATAGAGTTTTATGAAAAAATATTAATAAGTGCCCTTGGTCATATAAAAAATAAGGGTTTAATTATTTTTGAGTTAGGATTTAATACAGATAAATATCTGGAAAATGTTTTTAAGGAAAATGAAATAATTAAAAAAAATTATATAATAAAAAGATTTACCCCTGATAATTATGGAATGAATAGAGTTTGTATTATAGAATATCTAAAATAAAACTATTTCATTAAACACTCTGCTATAAGATGATCTGCTTCAACCTCACTTATGCCTTTTACTTCTGCAACCTCATGTATTAAAAATTTTATTGCGTAATCGTATATTCTTCTTTCAGAGTTAGGCAATAATTTTTGTTTATTTTTTTCATATAGGAATCTTACTATTATTGCTAGATCTTCTGGTCTTCCTGACCTAAAAAGTTCATCAAGCTTTTTTTTCCTATCTTTCCATGATTTTATCTTTTTTATTTCAGATAATGCATCCTCATTTGATAAAATTTCTATTGCCTTATCAATAACATGTTCTGACTCTATATGTCTTAGCCCCATTATAGAAGCCTGTTCAACTGGTACAAATATTTTTACCCCTGTTGCTTTTAATGTTATTGCAAATGACTTGCATTCCTGTTCCCCAACGCTTAATGTCTTTATATCTTCAAGAATTCCTACTCCATGTTTAGGATATACAACAGTGTCTCCTGGCCTAAATGCAATTACTCCCTGCATTTTTAGTATCCTCCTTAAAATAATTTACATTCGGTTGTAAATTATTTCTATTAAATTTAACAAATTTTGTCATTAAATTCAATGAAAATAAATGGTTCCATTTAAATGTATTTTTGAATAAAGATCTTAAGTTTTTAAATATTTTATATCTTGACTTTTTACTTATAAAATTTTAAATTTAAATTTTAGAATTTTCTATAAAGCGGGAGTTGCTCAGTTGGTAGAGCGTTTCCTTGCCAAGGAAAAGGCCGCGGGTTCAAATCCCGTCTTCCGCTCTTTAGTTTTATTCGTAGTAATATTTTAAATTAAAATATTTTTTTATTAATTTTAATTTTATTAAGTCTGTAGGATTTTTAATGATCTTATCATTGGATAAGAATGTTTTTCAAAAAGAGTATTTTGAGTCAATAAAAGGTTTGTCAACTCCTGCTCTATCAGAATTGGTAGTATATTCTCTTGAACTTGTTTCTTTATTATCCTATTATAATCTTAATTTTAGATTTAAAGGTGGTAACTCTATATTATTATTGCTTGATAAACCTGAAAGATTTTCAATTGATGTTGATATAGCAACTGCAGAGAAAAAAGAAAAAATTACAGAGGTAATAGAAAAGATAGTCTCTAACAGTGTATTTAAAAAATATGAGGCAAGATTACCAAAAACTAAGCCATGGCTTCCTATGATAAGTTTTAACATGTACTTTGATTCTTATTATAATAATGAATTTATTATGCTGGATATTATATTAGAATCACCATCTTATCCTGGGCAAAAGGTTTATGTTGAATCAAAGGGGATTTATAGGTCTAATCAGATTGTTGAAGTCCCAACTATATCTGGCCTTATAGGGGATAAACTGCTTACTATAGGACCTTCTACCTTAGGTATTCCATTAGGTAAAAATAAAGAGGGGCAAAGATTAAAACATATATTTGATATATCAAGATTAAGTAGGAAAGAATGTGATGTCAAAATAATAAAAGAATCTTTTATTGCTAATTTTGAACAGGAAAGTAGAATTCAGCAAAAAAGTATATCTATAAAAGAGGTTATTGAAGATACAATATTATTTTGTGATAAAATTTTGTTGTTGGAGAAGCCAGATTATAGTAATTTAGAATCAAATACTTATGAATATGAAATAGCAAAAGGCTTTAATGATTTTAAGAAACATATCTTTTCAAGAGAATATAGATTTGATGACCTTAAGACTGATGCAAAAAAAGTTATTGAATTAATAAGTTATCTTAAAAGATATTTTTGATTGTGATTGTTAAAAATGAAAAGGATAGTTGTAAAAATTGGTACATATTCAATATGTGATAAAAACGGTGTTCCTTCAAAAGAAAAAATATCAGCTATAGGTACTCAGGTAGCAAAAATACTAAGAGCTGGTAATCAGGTGATTCTAGTATCAAGTGGTGCGGTTGGAGCTGGAGCATCTGTAATGCTTAATGGTAAAATTCCAAAAACAATGGCTTTGAAACAGGCATGTGCAGCTATAGGACAACCTATATTAATGAGTTTGTATAGACAATTTTTTGAGTTTTATAATATTAATGTTGCCCAGATATTACTTACCTCTGATGTAGTAAAGATGAGGGAAAGATTTATTAATGCAAGAAATACAATAAATACACTCTTATCTAAGAAAATACTCCCAATAGTTAATGAAAATGATACAGTTTCAATAGATGAAATAAAGTTTGGTGATAATGATAATCTTGCTGTTAATACTGCTGTTATATCTGATTCTGATATCTGTATAATATTAAGCGATACCGATGGCCTTTATAAAAATTATGGTACTGATTCTCAAGAGAGAATAAAGATTGTTGAGAAGATAGATGATAAAATAAGGTCTTTTATTATAAAAAAACCTGGGTCATTGTCTACTGGTGGTATGGAATCAAAGATAAATGCTGCTGAGAAAAGTATTAAGATGGGAATAAAGTTTGTTATTCTTGGTTCAAAAACACCAGATGGACTTATAAGGTATCTTATAAATAATGAGGATCTGGGTACAACATTTGTTCCGGAAGAGAAAATTGCATCAAAGAAAAAATGGCTATTTTTAATAACTCATAACCCAAAAGGTCAGATATATATAGATGAAGGAGCTTTTTTAGCTTTAAAGAATTATAAGAGTTTATTACCCGCAGGTGTATTAGATATAAGTGGTAGTTTTAAAAAAGGAGATGCAGTTAGAATAATTTTTAATGCTAATGAAATTGGCCGTGGAATATCAAAATATTCTTCAGAAGAATTGAAATTAATAAAGAAAAATCCATCTTCAAATATAGAAAAAATACTTGGATATACTAATGGTGATGAAATAATACATAGAGATGATATTATTATTGCTTAAATTTTAATTAGTATTTTCACGATAATTAATTATTTTTATTATATATTTAATATAAGGAAAATAAAGATTAAGGAGGGTTGATGCCTTTCTATAAAATAGAGGGTGCTAAGTTTAAAACAATGGAAGAACTTAAAGAGTCTTTATGGCAATTATATAAGGACAAAATGAGTAGGGAAGATTTTGAAAAATACGTACAAGAAAAAGTTGAAGTTGTAGAAGGGTAATTTAATACTTTCTTTTTTTAAATAATGATCTTTAAATTAGAATAAAAACTTTTAATGAGGAGATAAATATGGATTTTTTTAACAAGTGTTATGCTTTTCAAGACGCCAAGAAAATAATGGAAATGGGCCTTTATCCTTATTTTAGAGAAATATCATCAGCTCAAGATACAGAAGTTTATATAAAAGGTAAAAAGTATATAATGCTTGGTTCAAATAGTTATTTGGGTTTAACTACTCATCCTGAGGTTAAAGAAGCAGCAATAAAGGCGATAGAAAAGTATGGGACTGGAAATGCTGGTTCAAGGTTTTTGAATGGTACACTTGATATTCATGAAGATCTTGAGAAAAAACTTGCCGAGTTTGTTGGAAAAGAAGCAGCTTTATTATATGGGACTGGGTATCAAACAAATGTTGGTGCAATTGGAGGACTTGCTGGTCCAAGAGATATAATTTTTATAGATAGAATGGATCATGCAAGTATATATGATGCATGTAGGTTCTCTTTTGCAAAAAAAGTTGTAAAGTATAATCATAATGATATGGATAATTTGGAGAAGCAGATCGAAAAGTTTGCTGGTGAGGATTATGGACTTTTTATAGTTTCAGATGGAATTTTTAGTATGGAAGGGGACATAGTAAAACTTAATAAACTTGTTGAAGTTGCTCAAAAATATGGGGTAAGAATAATGCTGGATGATGCACATTCAACAGGTGTATTAGGTGAATTAGGTCAGGGGACTGCTCACCATTTTGGATTAACAGATAAGGTTGATCTTATAATGATGACTTTTTCAAAGTCTTTTGCTTCGTTAGGTGGTGCAGTTTGTGGTGAAGCAGATGTTATACATTTTTTAAGACACCATTCAAGAGCAGCAATATTCAGTGCAAGTATGCCACCTGCTGCTGTTGCAACTGTTGCTAAATCACTTGAAATAATGAAAAGAGAACCGGAAAGAATAAAAAGATTATGGGAAATAACACATAAGATGGCAAAAGAGATAACTAGTATGGGGTTTGATATAGGAATATCAGAAACTCCTATAATTCCTATTATAACAAAGGATATGCATACTACATTTAAGTTCTGGAAAATGGTAACAGAAAGGGGACTTTTTGTAAATCCAGTTGTACCACCTGCTGTACCTGATGGTAGTTGTTTAATTAGGACAAGTTATATGGCAACACATACAGATAGCCAGCTGGACTATGCACTCAGTGTTTTTAAAGAAGTTGGTAAAGCATTGGGTGTAATTTAAAATTTGGTTTTTTGATGATAATTTTATTAAAAAATATTTGACTTTTTTTTTAAAAAAAGTAATATTAATATAAGTATAAAAATGAATACTGTTTTAAGGGTAAAATACTATAAAACATTAAAAATAAGGGGTTATAAATGAAAAAAATAGGTTTGTTATTAATAATGTTATTTGCCTTTAGTGTTATTAATCTATTCGGGCAGAGTGATAATGTTGAAGAACCAAATGTAGAACCTAAAGGTGGTAAAGAGATTGAAATTCCATTGGGCGATATAAAAAAATTACATGATCTTGCTAAAAATGCACCTGATATTGATACAAGGATAAAAGCTATACAGCAACTTGCTAACCTTAAAAAACCTGAAAGTGTACAAGCACTAATAGATATTCTTGAGGAACCTTACAAAAATGTATATGCTTATGGTGATAAACAGATGCAAGAGAACTGGAAGGTAAGAGTATCAGCAGCAAGAGCAATAAGGGCTTACGCAGGTGACAAAGAAGTTACAAGAAAAGTATATATGCCACTTACTAAGGTGATGGTTTATGACCCTGAAGAGAGAGTAAAAGGTGAGTGTGCATTAACTTTAGGAATAATAGGAAGAGATGCTGACCCTGATGTTAAAGAAAGGATAGCAGATGAACTTATCACAAAATTAAATCATACCCCGGTCAATAAAAACCTTCTTGCTTTAATGCTTGTAAAAGCTTTGGGAAGATTAGGTCATCCAAAGGCTCTGGTTCATCTTATTGCAGTTACTCAAAAAGGTTATTTAAGGGTTGTTAAAGAGGAAGCTAAAAAGTCTATAGAAATGTTGCAGAATTCATAAGGGCTTTTTTGCCCTTTATTTTTTAAATTTTTTTTTCCATTGATTTATCATATATTATTCAAACTTTTAATAAAAAGAGTACTTATTTTTATAAAATAAATTTTATTTTAGGTTTATCATAACATGATTCTACTGTGTTAAATCCTGATTTTGTTGTTTGTTTTTGTTTTATAATTATTTAAATTTGAATATCTTAAATTTTTTTTCAAAAATGGGGGATATAGTGAAGCACCTTTCAAAAGAACAGTTAAATTTACTAAAAGAACTTCTTATAAAAGAAAAACAGGAAATACTGGATGAATTTATAGATGAGGAAAATATAATTAATAATTCTGCTCAATATGTTGAAGATGTAGGTGAGCAGGCTTTTGATAGTATTGATAAAAATATTTTAATAAAATTATCTGAAAAAAATAGAAAAAAACTTAAATCAATAGAAGAGGCATTAGAGGCAATTGATAAAGGAACTTATGGTATATGTGGTTGTGGAAAGGAGATTTCTTTTGAAAGACTTGAAATATTACCATATACAAAATATTGTAAAGAATGTTCTAAAAAGACTAAAGATGTTTATTAACAAAAAAGGTTTTATTGTAATATCAACTGTTGATACAATAGATAAGGCAAGAGATATTTCTCAGAAGATAATTGAAAATAAACTTGCTGGATGTGTTAGTATACTACCTAATATTGAAAGTAAATATTATTGGGAGAATAGAGTAGAAGTAGCATCAGAGTTTTTGCTTATTATAAAAACAACAAAAGAAAGAGTAAAAAAACTTGTTAAGTATATAAAAACTATTCATCCATATTCTGTACCAGAAATAGCTGTAGTAAAAACACTATTCGATATATCTTATTTTAATTGGCTTAAGAGTTATGTTGGTAAAGATTGAAGTTATTGTAAGACCATATCAAACTCAAATAATAAGAGATATTTTATCTTTTGAAAATGAATCTATAATAATAGAAGATGTTAATGGTATTGGAGTCAATGTTAATCCATTAAACCTTTATAAGGGTCAAAAGAAGATCCTTGAGTCTCTTCCAAAAAGTAAAATAACAATATACACATATAAAGGGACTCATGAAGAAATAATAAAATTAATACTTGAAAAGATAAGAACTGGGATTATTGGTGATGGCAAAATTTTTGTTCAAGAGATATTAAACAGTATAGAAATAATTTGATAGGTAGAATATGGGTAATATAAAAAAACCAACATTAAAAAATGGAAAAGATATTCATACAATTCTTAATTATTACGCATCTAAAGGACTTTTGCTTGCCAGGCCTTTATCACATATATATACAAGAATAAGAGAATTTTTTGTTTATGAAGAAAACAATAATATTGTAGGATGTGTTGCACTTTCAATAATATGGGAAGACTTAGGAGAGATAAGAAGTCTTGCAGTTAAAGAAGAATATCAGAAAAAAAATATTGGGGCTGATCTTGTTAAAGCAGCTATAGAAGAAGCAAAAAGTCTTGGTTTAACAAGGGTTTTTACTTTAACTTATGTCCCGGAGTTTTTTAAAAAACTTGGTTTTTTTCAGATAGAAAAAACAAAATTGCCACATAAAATATGGTCTGATTGCATAAATTGCCCCCATTATCCAAACTGTAATGAGATAGCCCTGGAGTATAATATAGAACCTATATAAAATTAAAGTTTAGTTATCTAATCTCTTTTTTTATATTTTCTTTATATGTAAGATTTAAGATGTATTGTGTAAAATTATAAAATTTGATAATGAAAATTTTAAAATTTTATTTTTGAATAAATTCATCTTGACATTTAACATTTCCTATTCTTGAAAGTTTAAGGATCACTTAAAAATGAGAACCTATATTATAGGCCCTCATATTAAAAATATATTAATCTTTGTCCATTAATGCTGTTATACCAGGAAGCTTTTTCCCTTCAAGGAACTCTAATGTTGCTCCCCCTCCCGTTGATACATGTGTCATTTTATCTTGTACTTCTGCTATGTTAGTAGCCATAACAGACTCACCACCACCAACTATTGTTATAGCATTTTTTTCTTCAGCCATTATTTTTGCTATTGATAATGTACCATTAGCGAATCTTGGTATTTCAAAAACTCCCATTGGCCCATTCCAGAAGATCATTTTTGATCCATTAATTTTACTTTTAAATATTTCTATTGTTTTTGGCCCTATATCAACACCTATCATGTTGTCTGGTATATTATCAACACTTACTATATCTTTTTCAGCGTTATTAGTCACTTCAGATGCAACAACGATATCAACAGGTAAAACTATTTCTACATTATTTTTTTTTGCCTCTTCCAAGATATGGTAAGCAAGATCAATTTTGTCTGGTTCATACATTGACTTACCTATTTTTTTCCCTAATGTCTTTAAAAATGTAAAACACATTGCACCACCGATTAAAAGTTTATCCACAGTTTTCATAAGACTGTTAATTACTCCTATTTTTGTTGATACTTTTGATCCACCGAGTATTACAGTGAATGGTTTTTGTGGATTTTCAAATATACCTGCAAAATATTTTATCTCTTTTTCAACTAAAAAACCTGCTACAGCTGGAAGAAATCTTGCTATCCCTACTGTTGAGGCATGTGCTCTATGAAGTGTCCCAAAAGCGTCATTTACAAATATGTCACCATATGAAGCTAATTTTTGAGCAAACTCTGGTTCATTTTCTTCTTCTTCTGAATAGAATCTTATATTATCAAGCATAAGTATTTCACCTGGTCTTAGTGTTTCAACTATTCTTTCTACTTCTGGACCTACTGCTGACTTTACATATAAAACTGGCTGTCCAAGTTTATCTTCGAGTTTCCTTGCGACAGGTAATAACCTTAACCTTTCTTCTACTTTTCCTTTAGGTCTTCCTAGATGGCTTATGAGTATTACGCTTGCTTTATTTTTTAGAAGGTACTTTATTGTTGGAAGAGATGAATCTATTTTTGTTGTATCCATAACTTCAAGATTATGGTCCAGTGGTACATTAAGATCAACTCTTAATATTACTCTCTTTTTTGATACATTTATATCATCTAAAGTCTTTTTATTAGTAGCATAGCTTAAAAAAGAACTCATTGTTTATATCCTTAATTAATTAAAATTTTATTTTAAAATTTTAATAGCAAGTTCTAATAATCTTGTTGAATACCCCCACTCATTATCATACCAGCTTACTACTCTTACTGATTTTTTATCATTAGGGAGTACCTGAGTTAATAAACTATCAAATATTGACGAGTGTGGATTTCCTTTAAGGTCTATTGATACTATAGGGTCTTCCTGATATTCAAGTATACCTTTGAGGTAAGTTTCAGCAGCTTTTTTGAATGCAGAGTTTACATCTTCTACACTTACCTCTTTTTTTAGTTTTCCAGTAAAGTCTGTTATTGATACGTTAGGGGTTGGGACTCTTATTGCATATCCTGCAAGTTTCCCAGAGAGTTCAGGTATTACTTTTTCTACAGCTTTTGTAGCACCTGTTGTTGTCGGGATCATTGATACAGATGCGGCCCTTGCCCTCCTTAAGTCACTATGAGGGGAATCAAGTAATCTCTGATCATTAGTATATGAGTGGACAGTCAACATAAATCCAGAATCAAGTCCAAAATTATCATTTAATACTTTTATAAGTGGAGCAAGACAGTTTGTTGTACATGATGCATTTGATATTATATTCATATCAGGCTTAATAAGATGGTCGTTAACACCTATTACAACTGTTAAATCAACTTCACCTTTTGCAGGTGCTGCTATAATTACCTTTTTTACACTTCCTCCAATATGTTTACTAGCTTGTTCTTTTGATAGAAACTTTCCTGTTGATTCTATTACAACATCAACTTCTGCATCAGACCATGGTATTTCTCCTATGTTTTTACTGAAATATTTTATTACTTCTCCATTGATTATAATACTATCATCTTTTGTTTCGATTTTACCATTAAATAGACCCATTATTGAATCGTATTTAAATAGGTGTGCAGCAGTTTTAGAGTCTGTTATATCATTTATAGCTGCAATTTTTATGTTTTTGAATTTTTCTGGATATTGAAGAAAGGATCTTAATACAGTCCTTCCTATCCTACCAAAACCGTTTATACCTACTTTTATCATAATTGTTCCTCCGTTGAACTTAGTTTTTGCCTAATTACATATCCCGTACCTGCTGGTATCATATGCCCGATTATTACGTTTTCTTTTAAACCGACTAATTCATCTTCAAGCCCTTTTATACATGCTTTTGTTAGTATTCTTGTTGTTTCTTGGAATGAGGCTGCTGCTATAAAACTATCTGTATTTAATGCTGTTTTTGTTATTCCCATAAGGATTGGCTTAGCTATTGCAGGTGCTCCACCTTCACTTATTACCTTTTTATTTATTGCCTCTAACTTTATTTTATCTATTTTCTGTTTCATTATAAGGTCTGTATCACCGGGATCTGTTATCTCAACTTTTGATAACATCTGTCTTATTATTATAGATATATGTTTATCATTTATCTGAACCCCTTGTTCCCTGTAAACTTCCTGTATTTTCTCTAGAAGATATTCAGAGACTGCTTCAGGACCAAGTATTTTTAATATGTCATGAGGGTTCTTTTCACCACTACATAATGGTTGCCCTTTCTTAACATACTCACCATTTCTTATAAAGAGAGTTCTGTTTGTAGGTATTCCATATTTTATTTTGTGTGTTTCCCCCTCTTCGTCAGTGTATGTTAGTGATAGTATATATTTATTTTTAGATTTTTTTAATATTTCGACAACACCATCTTCTTTTGCTAAGAAACAACAGTTTTTCGGAACTCTTGCTTCAAATAGTTCTGTTACTTTTGGAAGACCACCGGTAATATCTTTTACCTTTATTTGTGATACTGCTACCCTCGCTATTATGTCTCCTGCTTTTATCTCTTCATTTTCATCAACATTTAATAAACAACCTTCTGGTAATGGGTATTCTGCAAGTTCTCCATTTTTACTTTCTATTATAACTTTTGGCAATAATTCTGCTTTTGATTCTGTAATATATTTTTGTACTTTTTTACCAATCTCTCTTTCAAGTTTAAGGTTAGTACCTTCAAATATATTTTCATATCTTACTATACCATCTATTTCAGCAACAATAAACTCTACATTAAAGTCAACTTCACCTATCTCTTTATCTCTTTCAACAAAATCACCTTCTTCAACATATATTTTTGTGCCTGGTTTAACATTTATTTGACTTTCCTCTTTTGTAATAAAGATAGTATCATCTTTAATACTTATTATACCTGTAACCCCAGCTTTTACAATATTGCCATCTTTATCTATCCCTATCTGGGTTTCAGGATATATTTTCTGATTTTCTTCAACATTATATTCTTTTAGATCGTTTATCAAAAATTCTCTTACTATATTTTTTACTACTATAACATCATTTCTTGTTACTATTCCATAATCTTCTTTTTTTACCATATATTTAGGGAGCGATACTATAAATACTGGTATTTTTACTACTATTTTACCTTCCTGTGCCCCACCTACTGATGCAACACCACCTATGTGGAAAGTTCTCATTGTAAGCTGTGTTCCTGGTTGTCCAATAGACTGAGCCGCAGCAATACCAACTGCTTCACCAACCTCAACTCTTTTTCCTGTTGCAAGGTTTCTACCATAACACTTTACACATAAACCTTTTTCAGATTCACATGTTAATACACTTCTTATTTTAACTTCCTCAATTCCAGTTTTTTCTATGTATCCTGCCAGGTTTTCATCTATTTCAGTGTTCTTGCTTGCTATAAGTTCCTTTGTTGCTGGGTGATATACATCTTCAGCAAGAAATCTACCTACTATTCTGTCAGCAAGGCTTTCTATTACCTTATCTTCATTTATGCTTTTTATCGCTTTTACTAATATACCTTTATCAGTTCCACAATCTTCTTCAGTTATTATTATATTTTGAGCAACGTCTACAAGTTTACGAGTAAGATATCCAGCATCAGCTGTTTTTAATGCAGTATCTGCTAATCCTTTTCTTGCTCCGTGGGTTGAGTTAAAATATTCAAGTACTGTCAATCCCTCTTTGAAGTTTGATTTTATTGGTACTTCTATGATTTCACCACTTGGTTTTGCCATAAGACCTCTCATACCTGCAAGCTGTCTTATCTGTTCTTTACTACCTCTTGCACCCGAATCAGCCATCATGAAAATTGGATTAAATCCATTTCTATCTTTTGATAGTTTATTAAACATTATATTTTTTATTTTATTATTTATTTCATTCCATTTTTCTACAACTCTGTTATATCTTTCCTGGTCTGATAGTATACCTTCTCTGTAAGACTTTTCTATCTTTTCAATCTCTTTTTCAGTCTGTTTAACAAGTTCATATTTTTCTTCAGGTATGATAATATCATCTATCCCTATTGATATAATACCATATTTTGTAGAATAGTGATACCCTAATTCTTTTATTTCATCTAGTATTTCAACAGTTGTAGCATGACCGTATTTATATATAAGTTCAGATATAATTGCTTTTATTTTTTTGTCATCTATTGTTTCATTTATAAATGGATGGTTTGACGGGAACTTAGAGTTAAATATTACTCTTCCAAGAGTTGTATCTTTATATTTATTTCTATACCAGATCTTTATCCCTGCGTTAATTGATAGGTATCCTGCATCATAGGCTTTTAATGCTTCTTCAAAACTTGAAAAGACCTTGCCTTCTCCTTTGTCTCCGGGTCTCTTTTTTGTAAGTATATAAAGTCCTAATAAAATGTCTTGAGTAGGAGTTACTATTGGTTTACCGTTTGCTGGGTCAAGCAAGTTTTTACTTGATAACATTAACATCCAGCACTCTAATTGTGCTTCTATTGACAATGGAACATGAATTGCCATTTGGTCGCCATCAAAGTCAGCATTATAGCCTTTACAAACTAATGGATGTAGTTGAATTGCTTTACCTTCAACAAGTATTGGTTGAAAAGCCTGAATTCCTAACCTGTGTAGAGTAGGTGCTCTGTTGAGTAAAACTGGATGGTCTTGAATTACCTCTTCTAATATATCCCATATTCTAGAATCTTTTCTATCAATAAGTTCTCTCGCCTCTTTTATATGAGTAGCAAGTCCTCTATTTTTTAACTCTCTTATTATAAAAGGTTTAAACAATTCAACAGCCATGTCTTTTGGGATTCCACATTGATACATTTTGAGTTTTGGTCCTATTACTATTACAGATCTTCCAGAGTAATCAACCCTTTTTCCTAATAAGTTTTGTCTGAATCTTCCCTGTTTACCCTTAAAAAGGTCTGATAATGATTTTAGTGGTCTATTATTATTTACTTTTATAGTTTTTTTGCTTCTTGTATTGTCTAATAAAGCATCCACTGCTTCCTGTAACATTCTTTTTTCGTTTTTTAAAATTATATCAGGTGCGTTTTTTGCTTTTAATTTGCTTAATCTATTGTTTCTGTTTATCACTCTTCTATAAATATCATTAAGGTCGCTTGTTGCAAATCTACCCCCCTCTAATTGTACCATTGGCCTTAATTCAGGTGGTATTACAGGAAGATGTGTTAATATCATCCATTCTGGCCTGTTTCCAGACTTTATAAAGTCATTTATAAGTTCTAGCCTCTTTAAGTCTTTTGGATTAGGGTCTTTTCCTTTATTTATTCTTTCTTGAATTTTTAACTTTACTTTTTCAGCTTCTTTTTCAAGATCCATCTGTTTTAATATTTCTCTTAAAGCTTCGGCTCCTGTTCCTATTTTAAAGTCATAATATCTTGATTTAACTTCTTCAAATTGTTCTTCTGTTAAGACTTCTCTTTCTTTTAGGTCAGTATCACCTTTATTTATTACAATATATTTTTCGTAAAACAGAATATCCTTGACTTCATTAGAACTTAAACCAAGTATTAACCCTATTCTACAAGGATTAACTCTATAAAACCATATATGTGCAACTGGGATTGCAAGTTTTATATGGCCTATTCTTTCCCTTCTTACTCTACTATGGGTTACTGTTACACCACATTTATCGCACGTTATTCCTTCAAAGACTCTTGATTTGTATTTACCACATTTACATTCCCAGTCTTTTGTTGTTCCAAATATTTTTTCACAGAATAGTCCGCCATCTTCTGGTTTAAAACTTCTGTAATTTACAGTTTCTGCTTTTGTTACTTCTCCATAAGACCAGTCATTAACTATTCTTTCAGGAGAGGCAAGCATAACTTTTATTTTTTTTATATCATTTATTGCAAACTTTTTATTTTCTTTTTCTTTTATCATCTTTTATCTCCTTTAAAAGGCTATATTTGGATTAATTTCTTTTTCTTTGAAAGGTATTTTTCCTTTTTCACTATGTATCTGAAGATCTATAGCAAGTCCTCTTAATTCCTGGACTATTACGTTAAAAGATTCTGGTATATCAGGTTCAAGAGATAATCTTCCTTCTATTATATTTTCATACATTCTTGATCTACCATCTATATCATCAGACTTTACAGTTAGTATTTCCTGTAGAGTATATGCTGCACCATAGGTTTCAAATGCCCATACTTCCATTTCACCAACTCTTTGTCCACCAAACTGAGATTTACCACCTAAAGGTTGTTGTGTAATTAACGAATAAGGTCCTGTACTTCTTGCATGCATTTTATCATCAACCATATGGTTAAGTTTTAATATATACATATATCCTACAGTGACTTTATCAGTGAATTTTTCCCCTGTTCTTCCGTCGTAAAGTTCTACTTTACCATCTTCTGGTAATCCTGCTTCTTTTAATAAGTTTTTTATATCTTCAACTTTTGCACCTTCAAATACTGGTGTTGCAAATTTTTTACCCAATTTATAACCAGCCCATCCTAATAAAACCTCTAGGATTTGCCCTATATTCATTCTTGAAGGAACTCCAAGTGGATTTAGTACAATGTCTATTGGTGTTCCATCTTCAAGGAAAGGCATTTCCTCAACAGGTAGTATTGTAGAGATAACACCTTTGTTACCGTGTCTACCAGCAAGCTTATCTCCAACTTTTATTTTTCTTTTTTGTGCAACATATACTTTAACTAATTTTTCAACGCCTGCAGGTAAGTCTGGATAGTTTGACCTATCATATTTTATAACATCAACAACAGTACCCTCAAATCCAGATGGTACTCTAAGGGATGTATCTTTAACGTCTCTTGCTTTTTCACCAAAAATAGAGTAAAGTAATTTATATTCGGGGATTTGTTCTTTGTAAGCTTTTGGAGTTATTTTACCTACAAGTATATCACCTGGTTTTACGTATGTACCTGGTATTATTAAACCATGTTCATCAAGATTCTTAAGAGCATTTTCACTTATATGAGGTATATCTCTTGTTATTAGTTCAGGCCCTTGTTTTGTGTCTCTTGCTTCTGCAATAAACTCTTTTAAAGTTATGCTTGTAAAAACATCTTCTTTTACAAGTCTTTCTGATATTACTATAGCATCTTCGAAATTATGTCCTTCCCATGGCATGAATGCAACAAGTATATTTTTACCAAGTGCAAGTTCATTTTCTGAAACTGATGGACCATCTGTTAATAATTGACCTTTTTTAACATACTCACCAACTTTTACGACAGGTTTTTGATTATAAACTGTATTCTGATTTGTTTTTCTCATTTTTACAAGTTGATATTCTCTTTTTATCCCACTATCTTCTTCAATTACTATTTTTGAATTATCAACCTTTATTACTTTGCCATCATTTTCAGCTGATATACATATATTTGAATGTTTTGCAACTATTTCTTCTAATCCAGTACCTACAATTGGTGCATCAGGGTTTATTAAAGGAATTGCCTGCCTTTGCATATTTGAACCCATTAATGCTCTGTTAGCGTCGTCATGCTCGAGGAATGGTATGAGTGCTGTTGATATACTGAATATTTGTTTTGGTGTAAGGTCTATATAGTTTACTTTTTCTGGCTCTACCATAACTATATTTCCCTGGTGTCTACACACAACTAATTGATCAGTTATTTTTCCTTTTGAATCTTTATTAGTATCAAACTGTGCTATATAATAATTATCTTCTTCTATTGGGCTTATATATTCTATATGATCAGTTATATAACCATTTTCAACTTTTTTATATGGTGTTATAAGAAAGCCAAAATCATTCAGTTTTGTGTAAATACCTAGGGATAATATAAGTCCTATATTTTGTCCTTCAGGAGTTTCTATTGGGCATAACCTACCATAATGTGTATAATGAACGTCTCTTGCTTCAAAACCTACTCTCTCTTTTGTAAGCCCACCTTTACCTAATGCACTTATTCTTCTTTTATGAGTAATTTCTGCTAATGGGTTTGTTTGTTCTAAAAATTGAGATAAAGGATTTGTTCCGAAAAACTCTTTTATTGCACCTGTTATATACTTTATACTTATTAGTCTATGAGGGCTTAATGCTTCATCTTCTGCTGTTGTCATTCTTTCTTTTACTGTTCTTTCCATCCTTGAAAAACCTAATTTAATGTGGTTTGCAAGTAGTTCTCCTACGCTCCTTATTCTTCTATTACCTAAATGATCAATATCGTCTAATGGTATTTCCTGGGTATATATTTTTATAAGTCTTTTTATTGTCTCTATTATATCTTCTATTCTTAATATTCTTTCCACATATTTTTTTTCATCATTATATAATCTTAAGTTAATTTTATATCTTCCAACTTCACCAAGGTCATATTTTTTTGGATCAAAAAAGATTGAAGATATCTCTTTTTTTGCTTTTTCTGTTGAAGGTACTGGATTTCCAGGTCTTATTACACTGAAAACTTTTTCAGCTGCTTCATCAAGATCTTCTGTATCATCTTTTCTTATTGTATTAATTAGTACCTTGTTTTTTTCAAGACTTATTGGATCAATAACTTTTATTTCATTTATACCTCTGTCTATTAATTTTTCAATATCTGTTATACTTAAAATGTATCCTGCTTCAAACTTTACTTCTTCATCTGATATTATATCTTCTGCGAGCACAACTTCATTTTTTTCATTTTCACCAAAAACCTCTTTTATTTGTTTTTGATCTTTCAATTTTAGAAATATTATATTATAGAATAAGTCTATAATATCTGAGTTTCTGTTGATACTTGTTTTGCCCTTATATTCATCAAAATAGATTGATTTTAAGAATGTTGAAAGGAGTATTCTTTTTTTCCTGTCTATTCTTACGTATAAAACCTCTTTTTTTTCATCAAGTTCTATCTCTAGCCAGGAACCTTTGGCAGGTATTACTTTAGCAATAAAAAGATTATATATATCATTGTAAGAAAATATTATTCCCGGTGTTCTATATATCTGATTTATTATTGTTCTTTCAACTCCATTAAATATAAAAGACCCTCTTTTTGTCATAGCAGGGATTTTACAGAGAAACATCTTTTTTTCTCTTACTTCTTTTGTCTCCAGGTTTGTTGTTCTAAAAACTCCCCATATAGAGTATTCATAAGTTATCCCTTTTTTTATACACTCATCTTCGCTATTTTCTGGTTCTTCTATTTCGTAAAATAGATAATCTAATATAATTTTTTCATTATTACTTTTTATAGGGAAACTACTTCTTAAAACATATTCTAAACCTTTTTCTGGGTCTCTTTCTTTAGGATTTATGTCTTTCTGTAAAAAATCATTGTAAGACTTTACCTGAATTTCAAGCAGATTAGGAATATCAAGGTCTACTTTTTTAATTTTTCCTATATATTCTCTTACTTTTTCTTTAATTTTTAGCATTGATTTCCCCTCACATTAATTTTTGTTTTCAAAAAAATATTTTTACTTCCTGAAAAAAGAAAAAAATGATAATAATGATAAAATAATTCTGAAAATACATACATATTAACTCTTTCCTTTTCAAATACTACATAAAGAATGAAAGAGTAGGATTTGAAGAGGAAAGAAAACTTCCCTCTTATTTTTAATTATGCTAACTCTACTTTTGCACCTGCTTCTTCTAATTTCTTTTTAATCTCTTGTGCTTTATCTTTTGCAACACCTTCCATTACTTTCCCACCTTTTTCTACAAGATCTTTAGCTTCTTTTAAACCCAATCCAGTTATAGCTCTAACTTCTTTTATTACATTAATTTTATTAGCACCACCATCTTTTAGTATTACATCAAATTCAGTTTTTTCTTCAGCAGGGGCAGCACTTCCACCACTTGTTGGAGCAGCAGTAGCCATTACTGGCATAGCAGCACTTACACCAAACTCTTCTTCTAAAGCTTTAACAAGCTCATTTATTTCTACCATAGTCATACTTTTTATTATTTCTACTAATTGTTCTTTTGTTAATTTTTCCATTTTAAGCCTCCTGATTTTCTATTTTTTTATTGTTTTTTCTCAGCTATTGCTTTTAAAGCAAAAACCAATTTTTGTATAGGATTGTTTATAACCCTTACAAATCTGCTTATTGGGTTGTTTAAAGTACCAAGCAATTTGCTTATTATCTCTTCTTTGCTTGGCAGGTCTGCTAATGCAAGGACATAAGAAGCATCCACTATTTTACCTTCACAAAAACCACCTTTTATTGATAATTTATCTTTTTTTGATGGTTCTTTTATAAAGTCTTTTATAGACTTAGCAGCATTTACTATGTCATTTGAAAATAATACACCTGTTGGACCAATTATATTGTTTATATTCAGATTTTTTTCTTGTAAAGCTTTCTCAAATACCTTATTCTTTATTATAACATATTTTGAAGATTTATCTTTTATATTTTTTCTAAAACTTGTTACCTCTTCTACTGTTAAGCCCTTATACTCTGTGAATATAAAGTCAGAATATTTTTCCAGGTAAGCTTTATATATTTTTGCTGTTTCAATCTTTTTTTGACTTGGCATGTATTCCCTCCAATACCTATTTTAGACTTAATTTATCAATTTTTATTCCAGGGCCCATTGTTGTACAGAGGTATATAGACTTTATGTATTCACCTTTTATGTCTGAAGGTTTTTTTCTTAAGATTTCATCGTAAAGAGCTTTTATATTTTCTAGGACTTTAGCATCATCCATAGAAACTTTACCTATCTTATTATGCACTATCCCGGTTTTATCTGCTCTGTAATTTATTTTACCTTTTTTAAACTCAGATACTGCTTTTGTTATTTCCTGTGTAACAGTACCGTCTTTAGGGTTTGGCATTAAACCTCGCTTCCCAAGTATAGGGCCAAGTTTACCTAATGATTTCATTACATCAGGAGTAGCTATGGCTACATCAAACTCTAACCAGCCACCTTTGATCTTTTCAATAAGATCATCAAGGCCAACATAATCTGCACCTGCTTTTCTTGCATCTTCTGCATAATTGCCTTCAGCAAATACCACAACCCTTTTTTCTTTTGATTCTATAGAGTTAGGGAGAGACATACTGCCTCTTATTGTGTGTTTTTGTTCAATGTTTAGTCTTATTACTATCTCTATAGACTCATCAAACTTAACATAAGATGTTTGTTTGGCAAGTGTAACACCTTCTGAAATAGAATATGCCTTGTTCTTGTCAATTTTCTTTAAAGCCTCTAAATACTTTTTACCTCTTTTCATCTCATCTCCTTTCCAGCTTTAAGGGCTAAGACTCTACCTCAACCCCCATATTTAGTGCTGTCCCTCGTATGATCCGCACTGCGGCATCGAGGTCATTTGCGTTAAGGTCTGGCATTTTTAATTTTGCTATTTCTTCGATCTGTTTTTTAGTAAGTTTACCAACCTTAGTTTTATTAGGTTGGCTTGAACCTTTTTCAATTCCTAACGCTTTTTTTATCAAATCTGAAGCAGGAGGTGTTTTTGTTACAAAACTAAAACTCCTATCTTCATAAACAGTAATAACAACTGGTATAACATAACCCTGCTTATCAGCAGTTTTAGCATTATACTCTTTACAAAAAGCCATAAGATTTACACCATGCTGTCCTAAAGCAGGCCCTACTGGTGGAGCAGGATTGGCTTTTCCTGCTGGCAATTGCAATTTTACAACTGCTTTTACTTTTTTAGCCATTTTCCATCCTCTTTATTTTAGGTTTATTTTATTTAATTTTATATTCTTTCAATCTGAGAGATATCAAGTTCAACTGGTGTTGGCATACCAAATATTTCAAGTCTTACTCTGATTTTATTCCTTTCTGTATCTATTTTCTCAACTTTACCTTTAAGATCTTTAAAAGGCCCATCTGTTACCTTAACTTCGGTTCCTATGTCAAACATTATTACACTTTCTATTTTTGTAGTCTTTTTAATTTCGCCCATTTTTACAAATAATTCTTCAAGCTCGCTTTCTGATACTGGTTTTGGGAAATCAAAACCATTTTTATTTATCTTCCCACCTATAAATGTTCCAACACCATTTACAGTAACTATGTCTCTATAAATATCTTTTGCTTTGACAGTATCATTTTCCGGAAAATCAACCTCTATTAGTATGTATCCAGGAAGAATATTTTTTCTTACTTTTCTTTTTTTGCCTTTACTTGTTTTTTCTTCAACTTCCTCTTCAGGAACTTTTATTTGCCCAATTATATCTTCATAATTCTTATATTTTTTTAAAATTTCTAAGTTTTCAGCTATCTTTTTTTCTTTACCTACTATTACCTGTAAAACATACCATTTTTTCATTTAATTACTCACCAGTTTTTTGAAATACTAAAGCCCTATTATAAAATCTATAAGTTTAATTATACCCAGATCTATTAATCCTAAGAAGATACTAATAACAATTACAAAAAATATAACTACTCCTGTAGAAGATATGACCTGATCTTTACTGGGCCAACTAACATTTTTATATTCTTGTTTTACTTCACTAAAAAAACTAGGTCTTTTCTCTTTCATTTGAAAACCTCTTTTGTTATGCGGGTCAAGAGGGATTCGAACCCCCAACACTCGGTTTTGGAGACCGATGCTCTGCCAATTGGAGCTACTGACCCGTTATTTTATTTTTTTATCTCTTTATGTATAGTGTGTTTCCTTTCAAAAGGACAATATTTTTTTAATTCAAGTTTTTCAGTAGTATTTTTTTTATTTTTTACTGTTGAGTAATTTCTTCTTTTACAACTTGAACACTCTAATTCAAATCTTACTCTCATTTTAAAACCCCTTTATAAAGCCCATGACCGGACTTGAACCGGTGACCACTTCCTTACCATGGAAGTGCTCTACCGACTGAGCTACATGGGCAGTATTATATGCCGGAGGTCGGACTCGAACCGACACGGAGAAACCCCCATTGGATTTTGAGTCCAACGCGTCTACCAATTTCACCACTCCGGCTAAATCTATTTTTTGCACAAAATAATATTTTCTAAAAGCCTGTTATAAAACTGACATCTAAATTTAATAATTATGAACTTGGAATTAAAATTTTTTAATTCAAATTTTAGTGTAAAATTTTGCGAAAAATAGTTTAACTCCCTTAAAATTTATACTAAAAAGTAGATTTGAATAAAAATTTTTCTTTAAAAAAATTATTTTTTATTTTTCTTCTTAAGGTTCTATGATATTTTAAGTTTAATTCTACAATACAGAATAATTTTATATTTTTCATTTTAATTATTTAATAATAATCGAAATTTTTAAGTTTTTTAACTACAAGTTTTTAATAATTGTTTTATATTTCTTTAAAGTATTTAATATAGTTTTTATTTTACCATATTTCGTTTTTATCTTTTGATTTGGAATCAAATCTTTTTAAAGAGTATTCAAGTGAATCGATTATTTTTTTTAAGTTGCTTATTGAAGTTTTAATATTTTTTGCTGATTCTTTATCATATAGTAATGTATTTATTACACTCTCTTTTGTTTTTATTGTTTCTAATATATCTTTAATTAATGCAACAGATTCATCTATATTTGTTGATATTTTGTTTATAGAGGTTGTTGTTGTTTTAAGTAGATTGGGCAAGCTCTTATTTAAGGTTACGTTAAGCCCTTTTGCACCTTCAACTACTTCGTTTAGTATTGCAGTTATGTTTTCTTTGTTTTGGCTTATAATATCCTGTGTTTCAGATAGTATTTTTACTGTAGCATTACTTATTTTTTCTATACTTTTCTTTTTAGCAAGACCTTCTACTATATAATTTACATTATCAACAGTATCTCTTAAACTCTTTACGAGAGTGTATATCTCATTCAAAGTATCATTAAAACTTACACTATCTTTCCCTTTAATTGTTACTCCTTCCGCAAATATTTCTAGTTTTTCATCAGATTCTTGGTATACTACATTTATATATTTTTCTCCTAAAACACCTTCAGCAGATATTGAAAAAACATGTTTATTGGTTATTTGAAAGTCTTTTCTTATCCATAACTTCATTTTTATTTTATTCCCAGAGATCCATATATCTCTTACATATCCTATTAATATTCCACCACCAAACTTTACTTCAGCTCCTTTTTTAAGATCGTTTATAGAATTGAACTCTATATAATATTCTCTCCCCTCAACATTAAGGGAACTTCTTCCTAAGTATGCCAGTATTATTAGTAGTATTATAAAACTTACAAATACAAATATTCCAACTTTTAATTCTGTTTTCATATTTTTATTGGTCCCTCAGCTTTACCCTCTATAAATTGTTTTATCATAGGGTTGCTACTGTTTTTTATTTCCTCTATAGTTCCTTCTCCTACTATTTCACCTTTTTCCATCATATATATATAATCACCTATTTTATAAGCACTTTTCATATCATGAGTAACTACAAGTGATGTGATTTTTTTTTCTGTCTTAAGTCTATTTACAAGATTATCTATTACATCTGTCATAACAGGATCAAGTCCTGTTGTCGGTTCATCAAATATTATTATGTCTGGGTTCATTGATAATGCTCTTGCTATTCCAACTCTTTTCCTCATGCCACCTGATAATTGTCCTGGGTATTTATATTCTATGTTTTTTAGCCCGACCCATTCTAAAAGTTCTCTTGCTATTTCTAACGCTTTTTTTTCAGGTATTTTTTTTATTTTTAAAAGACCAAAAGCAACATTCTCATAAACTGTTAATGAATCAAATAAAGCTGAACCCTGAAAAACAACTCCCATTTTAAGCCTTATATTTTTTATTTCCTCTTCATTAAGTTTTGTTAAGTCTTGATTTTCAAAAAATATTTTTCCGCTAGCTGGCTTTATTAGCATAAGTATTACTTTTAACAATACGCTCTTTCCACAACCACTTCTTCCTATTATAACTGTTGTCTTACCTTTATCTACTGTTAATGATATATTTTTATGTATTATGTTATCTTCAAGTATTGTGTACAAGTTTTCTATTTTTATCATGGTTTTTTAAGATATATGTATACTTTTGTTCCTTTATTTTCTTTTGATTTTATTTTTATCTTCCCATTTAGTTTTTTTAATACCTCTTTTGCTATGCTTAATCCTAATCCAAGTCCCTCATATCTTTTTTTATCGTTCAATTCTTTTTGAAAAAATATTTCAAAAGCTTTTTTTATATCATCTCTAGACATTCCTATACCTGTATCTTCTATCTTTATTACTATAAAATCATTTTTTTCAAAAGTATCTATAAATATTTTACCATTATCTCTATTAAACTTTATAGCATTATCCAGTATTGCATTTAATGCTATTCTAAGTTTTCTAAAATCTCCTAAAACTTTTTTTTCATTTTTAGTATCGTTTAAATTATTTATAAGCTCTATATTTTTTTTATTAATATTATTTATATTATCATTTATGACTACATCTAAAAGGTTTTTTATACTAATGACCTCGTTAATATTGCTTTTTATTTTTTCTTCTATATTTATGTTTTTTATCTCGGTTATATTATTGATTATTTTTTCAAGTCTTTTATAACTTTCTTCCATAGTATCCAGAGCTTCTTTTAGTTCCTCCTTTTTTACTATGTCACATGTTTTTAGAAAACTTATATAACCTTTTATAGGTGTAAGAGGTGTTCTTATCTCATGCGATATATTTGATAATAAAAAGCTTTTTATTTTTTCAAGTGCCTGAATTTTTATTAAATATTTTTTTATCTTGTCTATATATTTTGCGTTTTTATAAAAACTATGTATTATTGGCTCCAGATAAAACCATAATTCTGTGCTTGCAGGTGTATCAAGGTATATGTTTATTGTTCTGTTTTTACCTATGTTTATGGGAAATATAGTGCTTTCATTTGAAAAATAGTGGCTTTGATATAATACTTTAGCTTTTTTATTTTTTATATATTCTATTTTAAGGAGATTACTGTCAACATAAGGTAGAACTTTACTCATATTTTTTATTAAAGTTTTTGTATTCTTTATTCTACTTAGTTTTATATATGCCTTATATGCTTTATTCATTATATCTATTTTTTCTTTATAGACCTCTTTCTCTTTTTTAAAATCGTTTTCAACACTTACTAGAAGACTTCTTGTAAAAAGAAATGTTTTTATAAATTCAGCAAGGTTTTTCACATTTATATCAGGTATTAAAAAAGAATTATTATATTTGAATGAATCAATCCCAAATTTTGATTCTTTAATTACTCCTTTTTTTATAAGGATGTCTATATTTTTTTCAATATTTTCTATTGGGTATAATTCTTTTATTTCTAATATTGTAAACTCTGAGTTTCTGTTATTGTAGAAAAATGCAAAAAGAGATATAAGATAAAAGTTGTAATCGAAAAATCGAGAAATTTTATCTATTATTGTAAGGTAATCAATTTGCGAATAAACTTTATTAACATTTGCAGCTTTTTTTATAGAGTATAATTCCAGCCCAAAAAATATTATTGATAATAGATTAGGATATAAGAATAATGAAAAGAAATAATTATTGTTTATTGATATTGATCTTATAAATTGAATAAAACTGTTTTCATATTTTTGTATTGTAAAATTATTTGGGTCAGATATAAGTGATATAAACATTAATAGTATAGAAATAAATGAAAATAATAAGGAAAATCTAGTCGGGTTTATTAATTTTTCACTATTTCTAGATAATATTATAAAAAGGATAGGTATTATTAAAGTAAATAAAGATGAAAAACAGAATGTACCTAACTGGCTTATATAAATGTTTTCCATTAAAGGAAACATTAAAAATATAAAAATGAAAAATATTGATAAAGGTATATATTTATTTAAGTTAATATTATTTTCAAATATTTTTGAAAATGCTACTACCTGTTGATTAAAAGTAGATAAAATAAACGATAAACCGCTTATAAGAAATATTACATTAATAACAATACCATATTCTTTTATAAAATCAAGTATTTTAATATCTATATTCCCAACTTTTAAATAAAAAACTGATGAAATAATAAGATTTATAAGTACGTAAATTAGAAAAAATATAGTACTTGCTAAAATTATCTTTGTAGATTTTTCTTTTGAAGTAAGATCCCTTGCTTGGACAAGTATTGAAAATTGCCGTGGCAAAAAAAGATAAGCAAATAAAGTTGTAATTATGTTAATATTCCATTGGCTTAAAATGTCTGTATTATTCACAATAAGTTTTTGTGGATCATTTTTCAGTATAGTGTTAAATAAGTCTCCTATACTGTTAAAATGTTTTGAAATAAGAAAGATCCCTATTATGAGAAAAGATACTATCATTATTATGCCTTGAAAAGCTACTGATGTTATCACATCCCAGTCTTTAAGTGTGAATATGAATATTAAGATTATTATAATACTTAAGCCAAAAATATATATATTTTCTCCAAATAATAAAAAAAGAGTTTTAACATTTATAAAACAATAAACAATTCCAATAGTAGAAATAATGATTAGAGTTAAAATTTTTATAAACTTGTCAGAACAAAAGTTTTTATGTAAAAATGAAACAATATCATTTATGTCTTTTTGAATTATTAGTCTATTAATTTTTTCGATCAAAAATGGGAGTATTGGAGAAAACAGTATTATGCCAAAATAGAAACTTATAAAAGTAAGGTCTGTTTTTATAAAGGACTCAGACATACCTAAAAATGCCCAGCCTGTTAAAAAACTGGATGGCATAGCAAGGCCATATATCCATGATTTAATTTTTATTATTTTTTTTGTTTTTCTTAAAAATCTTAAAACAATAAACATAATCATAAGATATAATAGGAGTGATAGTATGGATATCATTTAATACCTTTTTTATTGAAGTAAATATTTAATACTACTAATATAATTAAAGACGTTACAATAATGTAAAAAAAAATTAATGGCAATCCTAAAATTAATCTAGATTTATTAAATATAATTATTACAGAAGGGAAAATATTTAATACTATTAATATCAAAGTTAAAAGTTTCATTTTTTTATCCTTATAATGTAATTCTCTTTTAAAGGTACTGATGTTTTTATAAAAAATTCTGTGTTTCCATGAAATACTCTTTTGACTTTTTCTTTCCCACTTGTATATAATTCATATTCACCAGGCCTAAGGATTATGTTAATCATATCAGGGCCAATTATCTCTATCTCTTTGTCATCAGTAAATGAGTTAAAAACTTCTATTTTATAGCTGTTTGCTTCTATTTTTTCTTTTATGAGGGCATGAAATCTATAATTTGTTATATAACCTGAGTATGAAACATTTGTTTTTTCTTTTTCATTGAATAGAAAACCTTCTGTGTATCCTCTATGACTTACGTTAAATACCTCATTTTTATAATTTTCTGGCATTTTTTCGCCTTTAATCATAAGGTCAAGTCCTTTTCTGTACACTCTTGTTATATTAGCAATGTAATATATACTTTTCATTCTTCCTTCTATTTTAAAAGTTGTAATTCCAGCGTCATACATCTCTTTTAATCTATTTATTAAGCATAAGTCTTTTGCACTTAGTATGTACGTACCAAATGAGTCTTCTTCAATTGGAAACATTATATCTTTTCTATTTTCTTCGACAAGAGCAAATTTAAATCTACATGGTTGAACACATTCACCAAGGTTTGAATACCTTGTATAATTATCTGCATACTTTATATGTGTCATACCAAGTTTTTTGTTTGTCAAAAAACTTGATAATAGGCATCTACCTGAATATGCCATACATACTGCACCGTGTACGAATGATTCAAGTTCAATTGATACTTTCTCTCTTATTTTTTTTACTTCATCAATAGTAAGCTCTCTGGCAAGAACAACTCTATTTATATTAAAATTTTTTTCATAAAATTTTATTGTTTTATAATTTGTAAGGTTTGCTTGAGTGGATACTGTTATATGAATATCTGGATACTTTTTTCTTGTTATTTCTATAAGTGCTATGTCAGAGATTATTACCCCATCGATACCAAGATACTTTATGCTACTTATTAACTCTTTAAACCTGGTTATATCATTATTTCTAGGTATTATATTAAGTGCTGCTATTACTGTTTTGCCTCTCTCATGAGCATATTCTGTAAGTTTCTTTATCTCGTCTAATGATGTATTTGTTGCTCTTAAAGAAAAACCAGGATAACCTATATATACACTGTCAGCACCATAATCAATGGCTATTTTACCCTTTTGAAGATCACCAGCAGGGGATAATAGTTTTATACTATACATATAAGTCCTTAAAGTTTTATTAAAATAGTATTATCTACTAAATATAAAAATTAAATTTAAATTATAATATAATTTTTGAATTAAAAAGTTTTAAAAATATAAAAGGATTTTACAATGAACAAGAAAACAATCTCTTTTATAAGGGGACTTAAGGGAAAAAGAAAGATAACAATGTTAACATGCTATGATTATTCTATGGCAAGGATTTTTGATAATACTGATCTTGATATTGTATTAGTTGGTGATTCTGTTGGAAATGTTTTTTCTGGATATGAAACAACTTTGCCGGTAACAATTGATGAAATTATATATCACACGAAAGCAGTTAAAAGAGGGTGTAAAAACCAGCTTATAGTGTCTGATATGCCTTTTATGAGTTATCAAATCTCTATTAACGATGCTATAAATAATGCTGGGCGTTTAATGAAAGAGGGATTATGTGATGCTGTTAAACTTGAAGGTGGTGAGGAGATAGCTCTGATAGTTGAGAAGTTAGTTAAGGCCGGCATACCGGTTATGGGGCATATTGGACTTCAACCACAATCTGTTCATGCTATGGGGGGATATAAGGTTATTGGTAAGAAAGAGGATGAGGTAAAAAGACTTGTTAATAATGCAAAAATTCTTGAAGAATCAGGTGCTTTTGCGATTGTTCTTGAACTTGTTAAAAAAGATGTTGCAAAAGAGATTACCAATTCTATTAATATCCCAACAATAGGCATAGGATCAGGCCCTTATTGTGATGGCCAGGTTCTGGTCATAAATGATATGTTAGGACTGAATCCTGAAAACTTTAAACACAATAAAAAGTATCTTAACCTATATTCAGATATAGAAAATGCTGTAAATAATTATATAAAAGATGTTATTGATGTGAAGTTTCCATCTGATGAAAACTCATTCTAAAATAGGGCTTAGAAAAGCATTTGAAATAATTGGAAAAAATGGAATAGAATATCATATAAATAAGAATAAAGATATAAAAGTAGGAAAATATATTATTACTCCATCATTTATCTTAAAAAATGTTATTTCTTATTTAGGCTGTTTTAGAAAACAAAAATGCTATTATTCTTTTTTATTGATAAGAAGTGGTTTATCTATAATGGCTGTGTTTAAGTGGAATAAACTTATAGATTACAGAATAATAAAAAGATATACTGTAAGGAAAACACAGGGTAAGTCCCAAGATAAACATTTGAAGAAAAAAGGAAAATCAAGATTGGGATCAAGAATAAGACTTAGGGAGTTAAAACTTTTTATCGGAGAAACAAAAGAGATGATAAGGGACTTTATTAAAGTCTATGGTCTTTGTTTTGTTTTTGTTGGTATTCCTAAAAATAGAATTGAAGTTATAAAAGATATAAATTTAAGTTTTATTAAAATACCTTTTCATTTTAATAGACCTTCGATTAAAGAATTGAAAAGAATCGTAAAAAATTTGTATTATTCCAGTGTTAATTTTAATAGTTAGAAGTGGTTAAGGAGCTTTAAATGAAAAACTCATTAAAAATAATACTTTTTTTAGGGCTTGTCAGCCTTTTCGGTGATATGGTGTATGAGACTGTAAGATCTATAATAGGGCCATACCTTGGAAGTCTTGGTGCTTCAGCTGTTTTTATTGGTTTTGTGTTTGGAATAGGTGAATTTTTAGGGTATGCGGTAAGGATAATATCTGGTTTTGTTGTTGATAAAACTAAAAACTACTGGCTTTTTGTGTTTTTGGGTTATTCTATGATAGGACTTTTGCCTTTAATTGGGATAACAGATAACATCTATTTAATATCATTATTAGTAATATTGGAAAGGGTTGGTAAAGGTCTTAGGGCACCAGCTAAAGATACAATACTATCCATATATACCCCCGGTTTAAAAAAAGGATTTGTTTTTGGGGTACATGAACTTGCTGACCAGATAGGGGCAGTATCAGGGCCTGCTATCTTTTCTATTTTACTATTACTGGGAATAGGGTATAAAAATTCTTTTCTCTTTCTTTTTATACCTTTTATTTTAATAATATTGTCAATGATAATGGCAAAAATAAACTCAGGCAAAATAATCAGGGATAAAACTAAGGTTGAAGTTTCTCATAATCTAAAATTATTTTATTATTATTTAACTTTTATATTTTTAACGAGCTTAGGTTTTATAGGGTTTCCTTTAATTGGGTTACACTCTGTTAAATATTCCATTGTAGATGAAAAATATATACCCTTTGTTTATTCTATGATTATGTTAATAGATGGTTTCCTTGCTATTCCAATAGGGCTTATTTATGATAAAATTGGGTTTAAAGTAATGGGGATATTGCCTTTTCTTATTTTTTTTATAAGTATTTTCTCTTTTTCAAATATATTTATTCTTGTTATTATAGGCTTTTTTCTATGGGGTATTGTTATCTCTTTTTATGAGACTGTAATAAGAGCATTTATAGCTGATACTATACCTATTGAATTGAAAGGGAAGTTTTTTGGGATATTCAATACTATCTTTGGGTTAAGTTTGTTTATTGGTAATTCAATTTTAGGGTTTTTATATGAAAAGAACATCCAGTATATTTTTTATTTTATTGGAATCACCCAGATTTTATCTTTTTTATTTTTTATAAGAATTAAAATCAATTTTAAAGACCAATTTTAAATACGTTTAATTTTAATATTTTTTAAAAGGGAAGGGATAAATATCCCTTTTTTATTTTTTTATCTCTCTTGAGACCATAAGTTCGAAGTCTTCCATTAATGCTTGTAGGTCTTCCTCATGTTCTACTTCATCTTGTAATATTTGCTGGACTATATTAAAAGTTACAAAGTCTTTATCTTTTGTAAACTCCAGTAATTTTTCATAAGTTGAAATTGCACACTGCTCCCCTTTTATGTTCTGCTCAAGCAATATTTTTACATATGGGTCTTTTGGTGCATCATACCCGCAGTTTGTCATTTTATACCACTCTTCAGGACTTAATATTGGAGTTCCACCCAATTGTATTATTCTATCAGAAACCATTGTTGCATGTCTTAATTCATCTGCTGCATGTTGGTTGAGTTCAGCTATAACAGCCTCTTTCATTGGTCCTCTTGCAACCTTTGCTCCAATCCAGTATTGATAATATGCCAGCCATTCGTCAGCGAAAGCTTTATTAAGTAGCTTTATAAGTTCGTTTACATCTACTTTTATTATAGATATTCCTCTTGTTCCCATTATAAGCTCCTTTCTTTATTGTATTGTAAAATATAATAATAAAAAAATAAAAATTTTTAAATAAAAATAATAGAGAAAAGAAAATTCTTATTTCAGTGGATTTTATTCTTCATTATTTTCTTTAACAGTTTCAACCATACCAAAACCCATAGAAGTTTTTTCTCCAAATCCGCTAAAGTATCCCACTTTTATTATTTCAGTTGGTGCTTTAAGTTCAAATGGTGCCAATATACCTAGTACCCAGAAAGGCTCTTTAGTTCCTTCCTTCATTGTTATTAATGAATAAAGATCTTTTTCATCCCTTGATTTACAATAATTTTCATCAAACTCTATATCAAAGTTATTTATTTCTATTTTTTTTCCATACAACTCTTCAAACTTTTTTAGTAAATTATCTTTCAATAATTCTTTTAATTTATCTTTATTTTTTATGGAAACATATTTAGGTTTTTCATCCTTTTTTGTTATTACAAGAGGTGATAACATTTTAAACTTCATGTTTTCTTTAAATTCAGGGGAATTACAAAAGCTTATATCTTTTAGTATAAGTTCAATTTTTTTTATTTCTTCATCTGTCTTTTTAACTATTTGTATAGTGTTATTAAACTTAAGGAAAGCTTTCCATAATAGGTCTGTGCCTATATCTGGAAAATTCAGTGATAATTTTAGAAAAACATTACATCCAAGGGATAATATCCCATCTTTTCTTATTTCCCTCTGTGGTATTTCAAGCCTTGAAAATGTAATATGGTTTAAAAATTGTGTATTATCCATACCAAGATATTTTGAGTTCTTTTTAATGTACATAAAAACTTTGTAGAGAGCTGACCCTAATTCATAGTGGTAATTAAAGGGAATAATAACCCCTTTTTTAACATTAAAAATAAGTTTAAACCTCATTTTATAACTCCTGAAAATTTTATAATATTAATTGTTTTATAATCTTTGTTAATTTTATATTAATTCAATTTTAATTTCTAATTATTAAAATAATAACTATTTTTATTTAAAATTCAAATTTTTGTCTATCAAATCTTAAAATCATATTTAATACATTTGAGGAATTATTCAGTTTCTTGATTTATTAATATAATATTTTATATTTTATTTAATAATTTGACATTGAATGGTTGATTTTAGTAAATTTTAAATAGTAGACGCGGGGTGGAGAAATTGGTATCTCGTCGGGCTCATAACCCGAAGATTACAGGTTCAAGTCCTGTCTCCGCAATTTTATAAGGGCGGTGTAGCTCAGTTGGTTAGAGCATACGGCTCATATCCGTAGTGTCCGGGGTTCAATTCCCTGCACCGCTATTTATTTTTAAATTGTAACATCACTCTTTTCATGTGTTCAGGTATTTCTATAGATAATTTAATATATTTCTCTGTTATAGGATGAGTGAATCCTAATTTTTTTGCTACTAAACACATGTCAAAATTTTTGAATTTTTTCCCATATATTTTATCACCTACAACCGGGTTCCCTATATGGCTTAAGTGTACTCTTATTTGATGTGTTCTTCCAGTTTTTATTTTTATTGCTAAAAGTGATGCATTTTTATACTCTTTTATTACTTTATAAAGTGTTATTGCCTCTTTCCCCTCCTCTGTTACTTTAAACTTGAATCTGTTTTTTTTATCTCTACCGATAGGAAGGTTTATAAGCCCTTTTGTTGTAGTAAGGTGCCCTTCTACAAGTGCATAGTATATTTTATTTATTCTCCTTTTTTTAAAATTCTTTATTAAAATTTCCTGAGCTTTTTTGGTCTTTGCAACTATTATTAATCCACTTGTATCTTTATCAAGTCTGTGTACTATTCCTGGTCTATCTGATTCTTTTTCTTTTATTTTCCAGAAAACAGCATTAAGCAATGTGTTTTCTTTATGTCCTTTCGCAGGATGTGTTACCATCCCATATGGCTTATTAACTACAAGTATATATTCATCTTCATACACTATCTCTATTGGTATATCCTGGGGGTTTATGTTATTGCATTCTATCTCTTCTTTATATTTAAAGTCTATATTGTCACCTTTTTTTATTTTATAACTTGTTTTTACTCTTTTGCCATTTACTAAAATATTTTCCTCGAATTTTTTTACAGTTGTTCTACTTATACCTATAAGTTCTGCTAATAGTACGTCAATTCTTTTACTGTTATTTTCTACATTTACTGTTGTTGAAAAATATTTTTCTGAAGTCATTTTGTATAATATTCCTTTATTTTTTTTATTGTCTGTTCAAGCTCTTCTCGTGTCCTTGATACTGCTATAAGTCTTTTAAAATCTGTTGAGTTTGGTAATCCTTTAAGATAGCATATGCCTATTTTTTTAAACTCATGCCATTCATCTTTTTCAAGTTCAAAATGCTGGATAAGTTTTTCTATTATTTGATTGATTGTTGGTTTAGTATAATATCCTTTTTCAAGAAATTCTCTAATCTGGTGTATTAAAAAAGGATTCCCTATAATTCCTCTTGCCAGCATTATTCCGTCACATTTTGTGTTTTCAATTACTTTTTTAGCTATTTCTGGAGTAAATATATTCCCATTTGCTATTACTGGTATATTTAATTTTTCTTTTATTTCTGCAATAGCATTATAATCAACTTCACCACTATATAACTGTGTTCTTGTCCTGCCATGAACTGTTATAAAGTTTGCTTTAGCTTCTTCAATTGCACTTGAAATTTCTAAATAGTTTCTTGAATTGTTATCAAATCCTAACCTTATTTTGGCTGATAGTGTAATATCAGGGAAAATATCTCTTATACTTTTAACAATTTTATAAACTTTTTCAGGATTTTTTAATAATGCAGAACCAGCACCAGTTTTTATAACTTTTTTTACAGGGCATCCCATATTAATGTCAAAAATATTGTAACTTTTATCTTTTTCTTTTATTATTTTTATTGCTTTAACAAAATCTTCTGGTTCAGAGCCAAAAAGTTGTATGCCAATATTAATATCATCTCTATTTTTTTGTATAATTTGATAAAATGTTTTATTATCATAGATTACAGACTTTACACTTAACATCTCTGTATATATTATATCAGGAAAGTAATCTTTAACTAATTTTCTGAAACTATATCTTGTATACCCTGCTATAGGGGCTGTTAAGATTAAAATATTTTTTAAATTATTATATAAATTTTGTAGTTTTTTTTCTTTTTTTAGACAATTCATATTATATTATTAACCTAAATAACCGATAAATATAGAAATTTTATTTTAAAAATTTATTAAATTTTACCTTAATTTTTATTTTTAAAATGAAAAAAATCTTTACTAAAGGGCTTATTATGTTTAAAAGAATGCTTAAATTATTTCAATTACTTAAACCAGAAATACCAAAAAAAAATTATGCATTAATGATAGTACCTCATAATCAGAAGAGTATTAAAAATTATAAAGTAAGTAGCAAGTTGATATATATTATTTTTTCAGTATTTATTTTTACTATGTTATTTTCTATTATGTCAATCTCAAGATATATATATTTGACCTTTAGAGAAAAAAGTATTAAGTCAGAAAATGAGGAAATGATAAAAAAAATAGAAAACCTTGTTTATAATAGTAATAAGATAATAAAGAGTCAAAAAAACTTCAGTGAAGTGTTTAATTCTTTGTTAGCAAATATGGGCTTGTCTGACCAGATATTTTACTCAGAGAGTAATTCTCTTGGGGGCCCTTTTGTTGAATTAAATAATGAATCAGAAAAAAAAGATGAAGAGATCTTCAAAGAGATTGAAGAGATAAAAGACCTTAAAATGATTGAAAACAAGATAAACTCAATTGATAAAGCTATAAAAAAGGTTGTTAATAGAGTAAAGAATTATGAAAAAATTACAAGATATATACCATCAATATGGCCTTTAATTGGTGAAGGTGAGATTGTTTCAAAAGGTAATGGTACAATTAAAATAGAATCAATCCCATATACACCAGTAATTGCTACCGCAAAGGGAAGAGTTGTTAAAATAGATATAGAAAATAATCTGTTAAAGATAGTCTTGAAACATAACTATAACTTTATTACAACATATTCTAACATTTACAATATTCCGGAAGAGATAAAAGAGGGGTATATAGTAGAAAAAGGAGATATTATAGGATATACTGGTAAAAATAGAGGGGAGGGCTGTTTAGAATATGGTATCTATATAGGAAATGAAAATGGTATTAATCCTGTTGACCCTGAAAGTTTTTCATATCTTGGTAGAAGATAAAAATTAAATGGGATTTTTTATAAATTGTTATTATAATAATGTAAGCAATATGAAATCGCAATAATAAGGCAGGTGAAATTGATTTTATGAAGCTCAAAAGATATACAATAATGCTTGTTCCTCTTAATGATGATTCTACTGAAGGTTTGAGTATTTTAAATATTTCTATCTATTTTATTATAAGTTTATTATCATTTATTATCTTACTTGGTATAGTTACTTATATTTTAAAACCTTTAAAGATTAAAGAAGATAATACTTTAAAATTAACTGTTACTACTCTTGAGGAGAATATTGAAAAGATATATTTTTTTAACAATTTATTGAATAATGACCTGGATAATATAATAAAATCTATTTATCCACCATTTGAAAAAGTTTTTATAATAGAAGGGAAACCTGAAAAGATAGATATAATAAAGGCAAAACTTTCTATTTTAAAATCTTTTATTGATATGAACAGGAAATATAAAGAGTTTTTATCTGATATACCTTCAATATTTCCAACACTTGGCGGGGGTAACATTAATTCACCATTTGGAGTAAGAGTCGATCCTTTTACTGGAGAATTAGGATTTCATACTGGTGTTGATATATTCCGACTCCCTGGAGTACCTGTAAGAGCAACTGGTAATGGTATTGTTAAGTTTGCTGGCTGGAATCCTCAATATGGTTTTATGGTTATTATAGAACATTCTTATGGTTATTCAACTTTATATGCTCATATGCAGCCTAACCTTATGGTTACAGCTGGAGATAGAGTTAAGAGAGGGCAATTTGTAGGATATGTTGGTTCTACAGGACGTTCATTAGGTTATCATTTACACTATGAAGTAAAGCTAAATGATAAGTTTCTTAATCCTGCAGATTTTTTATATAAATTCGAAGAATTTTAACAATTATTTTGTATAAAATAATTTTTTTATCCTATTAATTTCCCTAAATTTTTTGATATTATTTTAAGCAAGTTTATTTTTTATTATTAAAAATTTTTATATTTTAAAAAAATTTTGTAATTACTAAATTTTAGAGTTTTATCCTTTAAATTAAAAATAAGAATAAAAATTAAGTTATAATAATAATGTAACACCCTAATATTATTTTTAATATTCTTATAAATAAATTTTAGTTAATTGGAAATTGCAAGGTATATAAGATGGATTTTAATATGTCTATGTCTGAAAGAAAAGATAATTCAGAAAATTATGGTTCAAATAATAGAGTTAGTAGTTCTTTTTATTCTAATTTCTTATTATATATCAAAATTTTAATTAAAACTTTTTTATCTTTTACATTATCAATTCTTGTTCTTTATTTTAGTATAACTGGTATTTTTAATATTTATAATAATCTAAGAAAAAAAAGTATGTTGGATAAAATTCCTACTCCTAAGTTAAATAGAGAAATTCCTCTTTTCCCTGATCCTGTTTTAAATTATAAAAAGACAATCCAGGTCTGGGAATGGCCACCTTTAGAACATATTAATAATTATCTCTACTGGCTTTCCGGATATGATAATTGTCTTTTTGCTGCCAAGATGAATGCTATGAAACATGCAGGAATGATCCCACCTGATTGGGAAATAAAGGACTTTAAAAGATTGTTTAGTCCAAAAGAGCTTTATGAAAAATGGGGATTAAATGGGTGGGACATTACACTTAATGATGAGATATTAGATGAAATAAATAAAAGAATAAATAAGGAATCTATTTATCGTTATAGATGGTTTTCTATTAACAGTATGGATGAACTTGTATATTTGGTTAAGAATGGTTATCATGTAATGGTTGGTATCACAGTTTGGAAAAAACCTAATAAAAAATATCCATATCCAAGAAAAAATAGAGATGCTAACATTTCACATTCTATAACAATTACAGGAATATCCTATTATGACCCCCAAAAGGATTTAATAAAGTTTGAAACTTATGACCCCTTGCCTAAAAGTGAGTTTTATCCTATCCCTGTTTATAACAAATATAATGAAAATGGATATAATATTTTTGGTATACAGGGTGTTCCTTATATTACAAAAAGTGGTCGAGCAAGGAGTGGATATATCTATAAAGAATTAAATACTGAGTTTAAAAGAGATGTAAGAGGTACGAAAAAATGACACCACCTGAACATTTTGCTATAGGATTTGCATTAGGTAATTTAGCTTATAGTTCTTTTCAATTGTCTAAAGGTATTAGAGAAGATAAATATAAGAAGATAACATATACAAAAACCATAATTATTATGACCTTATCTGCTATGTTGCCTGATATTGATAGTTTTTTTGGTCACTATACTTCAAATGATCCGTGGGTAGGGCATAGAGGCATGACACATTCTTTTATAGGCATCTCTGTATTGGGGCTTGGTCTTGTTTTTCTTATGGGCATGTTAAGTAGTCTTTTCAGAATTATTACAGGTTATTGGAGATTACTATATAAGTATTTTTCAAAAAAAGAGGGGATACAGATAGAGTTTAATTTTGGGAAGTTTATTTTCTATCCTTTTTATTATAAAACATTTCTTTTATATTTCTTAATAGCATTTATAGGAGGTTTATCTCATCTTGTTTGTGACCTTTTTCAACCACCAAGTGTATGGGGTGGACTCCCATTGTTTTTCCCTTTAAAGGTAAATGGAGTCTATCACCGGATTGGTGGATTTTCTACTATGGGCTGGTATGAACTTAAAGTTTTCTGGATAACTGTAGGTTCTGTATTTATTTCTACTGCTATAATACTTATTGTTAATTTTCTTAAAAAACTTAATTTTAAGTTGTTTAAATATTTAACAATTACACTTTTTATTTTGGTTATTTTATTTCACTTAACTACATTTGTTTGGAGTGCTAAAATAATATTAAATGGTAACTATAAAGACGATTTTGATTGGTATAAAAAACAGATGAGTACTATTGAAAAAGAGATGCCCACCTTTGTTAATAATTTTACAAAAAAGAGCGTCAGAATATTTTCTGCTATTTTTAAAGCTTCACAGAAATCGTAAGGATACTAAAAAATCAAGGATTTTTATTTGGGATTTTCAAAGTATGTTAAAATTAATATAACCCTTATTTTTTATAACACTTTATGAAATAATTTTTTCAGTTTGTAGCTTTTTAAATAATTTATAGGGTTAAATTTTATTGGTAAAATTTTATTTTCAAAAAATAGGAGATTATATTGAAGAGAGTTGCTTTAATAATATTAGATGGTTTTGGGCATAGAGAAGAAAAAATGGGAAATGCTATCTTGTCTGCTAACCTTAAATATTATAATTATCTTAAAACTACATATCCTTTTACAACACTAAAAGCATCAGGGCTTGCTGTTGGCTTACCTGAAGGGCAGATGGGTAATTCAGAGGTTGGGCACCTTAATATAGGGGCAGGAAGAATTGTTTATCAGATATATACAAAGATAAATAAGTCTATAGAGGATGGAAGTTTTAATAATATCCCGGTTTTACTTGATGCTATAGAGAATGTTAAAAAATATAACAGCAGTTTTCACATAATTGGACTTCTTTCTGATGGAGGTGTTCATAGCCATATACAACATTTTTATGCTGTTCTTGAATTGCTTAAGAAAAATGGGATAAAAAGTGTTTACATTCATGCTAATCTTGATGGAAGAGATGTTCCCCCGACTTCTGCATTGGAGTATGTAAAATCTCTGGAAGACAAAATTAATAGTATAGGTATTGGTAAGATTGCAACAATTATGGGTAGGTATTATGGTATGGATAGAGACAACAGATGGGAAAGGGTAAAGCTTGCTTATGATGCTATGGTTTATAGAAAAGGCTTAATTTCATCTAGTAGTATTGAGGCTGTTAAAAATGCTTATGAAAGAGGAGAGACAGATGAGTTTGTGAAACCTACTGTTATTGGGAAAGAAGGTGCTATTAAGGAGAATGATAGTGTATTGTTTATAAACTTCAGACCTGACAGGGCAAGACAGATTTCCAGGGCTTTGGCACTTAAAGACTTTTCAGAGTTTGAAACAGAAAAGATGAATATTTTTTATATTACAATGGCAGAATATGATAAAACTTTCCCTTTTCCTATTGTTTTTCCGCCAGATAATATGGAAAACATACTTGCAAAAGTACTTGAGATTAATAATAAAAAACAACTTCGTATTGCTGAAACAGAGAAGTATGCCCACGTGACATTCTTTTTTAATGGGCAGATAGAGGAGCCTTTTAAAGGAGAGGATAGAGTCCTTATCCCTTCACCAAAAGTTTCTACTTATGATCTTAAGCCAGAAATGAGTGCTTACGAGGTTACGGATGAGATATTAAAGAGGGTTAAGGATTATGATGTTTATATTATAAATTATGCTAACCCTGATATGGTTGGGCATACTGGTGACTTTGAGGCTACAGTTAAAGCACTTAAGGCAATAGATAATTGTATTGAAAAAGTAGTAGAGACTTTTAAAAAAGAGGGTATAAGTGTTATAGTTACAGCTGATCATGGGAATGCTGAGATAATGATAGATGAGAACGGGTCTAAAGTAACATCTCATACAACATGTCCTGTGCCATTTATCATAGTTGACACTAAGAAATATAATTTAAGAAGTGATGGAATACTAGCTGATATAGCCCCAACTATTCTTGATATTATGGGGATTCAGAAACCGCCTGAAATGACTGGTAAAAGTTTGATTATAAATTCTTAATTTTAAATTAAATTTTATTGAAATTGAGGAAATGATATGGATAAAAACAAAACAAAATATATATTTATAACAGGGGGCGTGTGTTCTTCATTAGGTAAAGGTATTGCTGCAGCATCATTGGGTTCTTTGTTAGAACTTAGGGGTTTTAAAATTGGACTTCAAAAGATAGACCCTTATTTGAATGTTGATGCAGGGACTATGTCTCCTTATCAACATGGAGAGGTTTTTGTAACAGCTGATGGGGCTGAAACTGATCTTGATCTTGGTAATTATGAAAGATTTACAGATAGCCCTGTATCCAAAATTAACAGTATAACAACAGGCCAGATATATCTTAGTGTTATAAATAAAGAGAGGAGAGGAGAATATCTTGGTAAAACAGTTCAGGTTGTTCCTCATATTACTACTGAAATTAAAGCAAGGATAAAAAAAGTTGCTACAGAGTATGACCTTGATATACTTATTGTTGAGGTTGGTGGTACTGTCGGTGATATTGAGAGTATCCCTTTTATTGAGGCTATAAGACAGTTTGCACTTGATATTGGTAAAGAAAATGTTCTTTTTATCCATTTAACATTAATACCATATATACCTGTCTCAGGTGAACTAAAAACAAAACCTACTCAGCATAGTGTAAAAGAACTTGGTAGTCTTGGTATATTACCAGATATTTTGATGTGCAGGACAAGTAGACCTTTAACAGAGGAGATAAAAGAAAAAATAGCTATAATGACCAATATTGAAAAGAGAGCTGTTATTCAAGCTCTTGATATATCATCAACTATTTATGAAATACCATTACAGTATTCAAAAGAGGGACTTGATGACATTGTAATTGAAAAATTGAAACTTCCTCAAAAAAAGAAAGACCTTTCTAGATGGGAAAAGATAGTTAATATAATTTCTGAAAGTAAAAAAGAGGTTAAAATAGGTGTAGTTGGTAAATATCTTGAATTATCTGACGCGTATAAAAGTCTTTTTGAAGCTCTTGTTCATGGTGGTATAGCAAATAAGATTAAAGTTAATATAAAAAAAATAGATTCTGAGTATTTCAATGAAGATTCTTTTAAAGATGTTAATGGTATTTTAATACCTGGTGGTTTTGGTAGTAGAGGTATAGATGGGAAAATAAGAGCTATAACTTATGCAAGAGAAAATAATATTCCTTTATTTGGTATATGTCTTGGTATGCAACTTATGGTTGTTGAGTTTGCAAGGAATATACTAGGGATGAAAGATGCTAATTCTGAGGAGTTTAATGAGGATACACCTTATCCAGTTATATCTTTAATGGAGGAACAGAAGCAAATAATTAATCTTGGTGGTACTATGAGACTTGGGACATATAAGACAAAATTAAATAAAAACTCTAAATTATATAAAATATATAATCAGGAATACATTTTTGAAAGGCACAGGCATAGATTTGAGTTTAATAATGAGTTTAAAAATATTTTTGAAAAAAATGGGATGATTATAGCTGGTGTTCATGAAGAAAGTGGACTTGTTGAAGCTATTGAAATAAAGGACCATTTATGGGCTATAGGTGTACAATTTCATCCTGAATATAAGTCTAAGCCTTTTTCACCTGTTCCATTATTTGTTGATTTTATAAAGGTAAGTAGTAGATGAAAATCAATTTTGTAAAAGAGTTCTTAATTGATTTTTTTAGAAAAATAAGACCACGATATATTTTTATATTTATATCTATTTTAATAGTTTTAATTTTCTTTTTTGTTTCAATCTCAAAAATCTTGCCTGTTGATAAGAATAATAACGAACCTTTTTTTCTGGAAATAAATAATGGACAGAGTTTTAATGAAGTAGCAAATATATTACTAGAAAATAATATAATATCTTCCAAATTTTATGCTAAAATTTTATGGAAATTAAAAGGTGGTTCTTTAAAAGCAGGTTATTATAAACTTACAAGATCAATGTCTCTTATTAAGGTTTTAGAAATATTAAAAGAAGGAAAAGAACATTTTATAACTTTTACAATACCAGAAGGGGCAACTACTTATGATATAATTGCTTTACTTGAAAAAAAGAGCTTTAATTATGATTTTATTAAGAGTGTGAAAGATTCTTTTAGTGATAAAGAGATCATAAAAAAATATAATATTCCATTTGATACTGTTGAAGGTTATATATTTCCCTCAACATATTATATTTCAAAAAAAAATATGGATGGTAAAAAGTTTGTTGATATGACTATAAAGACTTTCAGAGATAAGACTAAAGATCTTTTAAATGGGATTAGCAAAGAAGGAGAAAAGAAAATTATTATTCTTGCTTCAATTATAGAAAAAGAGGTTTATCTTGAAAACGAGAAACCTTTTGTTGCCTCTGTTTTCTATAATAGGTTGGATAAAAATATACCTTTGGAGTCATGTGCAACTGTCATTTACTCTTTTGAAAGATTGGGCATAATTAAAACTAGATTACTTTATAAAGACCTTGAGATAGATTCACCATATAATAGTTATAAAAGAAGAGGATTGCCACCAGGTCCTATATCTAATCCTGGGTTGTCATCAATAAAGGCTGCAATATATCCTGAAAAAACAGATTATCTTTATTTTGTTCATAAGGGTGATAAAACACACCACTTTTCAAAAACTTTAAAAGAACATATGGAAGCTTACAGAAAATATATTTTTTATCAAAAGGTAAAGTAATGCAGAACATAAAAAATAGGCGTTATTCTTTTATCTATACTCTTTCTAAAATTACACTTACTCTTAATATAATTGTTTTTATTTTAGGATTGGAATTTCTTTATCAAACTAATAACCTTATAATCTCAGATGTATCTGATCCAGCAAAAAAAATTTTACTTATTAAATTAAATCAATGGATTATAATAGTGGGGGTAACTTTAATTGTACTTAATATTTTTGTTATTATAGGCTCTTTTATTTATAGTAATAGGAAATATTTTAAAATACTTGATTTAATAAGTTTTGATAAACCAGAAAATTCGATTAAAATTCTTGATAATATTAGTCTTATAGACGAATATGGTTTTTTAGGTGAACATATAAAAAAATTATTAACATGTTATATTGAGTTTTCATATTCTAAAATAAGTAAAATAAATGAAGATGAAAGAAAAATTAATTTTCTTCTTACAATTAATAACAAACCAATAATAATCTCTGAGCTGGTTGATAGGGATAATGGATTTAAAATAGTTAATTTAAACAAAAAGGTTGTTGAAGAACTTAGTGTTGATTCAAAGTCTTCTATATTAGGTGATTTTGAAAAAATAATTCATCCTGATTCTTTAAATGAATATAAAGATTTTATAAATTCAGTTTTAAAAGAGGATTGTATTAATGATGATATTGAAGAGTTTGTTCCTTACAATAAAAGTTTTTATTTTTTAAAGTCTTATTATGATAAGGTATGTTTTAATGTAAGTTTCTATTTTTTTAAGTCAGATTATTATGAAAAAAAAGCTTATAACTATGAAATAACTAAAAAGATTATAAATAGTATGATAGTTATTTTTGAAACTCCTGAAGAAAGTAAAAATCCTACTTAATAAGTTTTTAAATAGGTCGAGAATCTATTTAACTACAATTTTCAGGAGTGTCAACAATGATGAGGTCATTATGGACTGCAGCTACTGGTATGCAAGGGCAGCAGTTTCTCTTAGATACTATAGCAAATAATCTTTCGAACGTTAATACTGTTGGTTTTAAGAAAAATAGAGTTGATTTTCAGGATTTACTATATCAATCTTTAAGGCTTGCTGGTTCACCTTCTTCTCTACATAGACAGAATCTTTCTAAATACCCTACAGGAATAGAGGCTGGACTTGGTGTTGAAGTTGGTGCTACACAAAAACAGTATACACAAGGATCAGCAAAACAGACTGAGAATGAGCTTGACATGATGATATTTGGAAATGGCTTTTTTAGAGTAAGACTTCCAGATGGTAGATTAGCATACACACGAGACGGTTCTTTTAAATTAGATTCTAATGGAGATATATTAACATCTGATGGTTATTATCTTGAACCAAGAATAACATTGCCTCAAGATTATATCCCGGGGACAGTTAATATATCAGAGGAGGGGATTGTTACTGTTAAGACTGCAGCAAATCCAAATGAAGATATAGAGATAGGACAAATACTGATATACAGATTTATTAATTCAGGTGGGCTTACTAATATAGGGAAAAATCTTGCTATTGAAAGTCAAGCAAGTGGTCCTGCAATAGAAGGAATTCCTGCAAGAAATGGCTTTGGTTTTATAAAGCAAAAGTTCCTTGAAATGTCAAATGTTAATGCTATTCAGGAAATGGTTGATATGATAGTTGCTCAGAGGGCATATGAAATGGACTCGAAGGCAATACAAACATCGGATAATATGTTAGGTACAGCAGTTTCATTAAAAAGATAATGTAATATGAAGATAATTGTTATTTTGTTAACATTATTTATTTTTATTGATCTTTATCCAGTGGTCATAAAATTAAAAAAAGAGGCTCAGGTTTGTGGACTTTATATTGAATTAGGGCAGATAGCAGAAATTGATGGCAAAGATGAGTTAAAAAGTTTTAAAATTTGTAAAATTCCAGAAAAAACTATGAATTTTGACTCATCTATTATAAGAAAAATCCTAGAAGAAAAATTAAATATTGACTTTGTACTTCAAGGGGATAGTGTCTTAATAAAACCTCTTTATACTATATTACTTCCTCAAGAGATTGTTGAGAAAATTAAAAGTGAGGCTTATAAAGTTTATGAGTACTTACATCCTGAGTATATACAGATAATATTAACAAGTCCCCTTAAAGAGATTAAAATACCTCAATCAGATGTCCAGTTAAAAGTCTATATACCATCAACAACAACAAATAAAACAAAGGCAGCAAGAATTGAAATAGTGATTGATGATCAAATATATCAATCTTTTTTAGTTACCTTTAATATCTCTATAAAAAGTAGGGTTTTAAAAACAGTCAAAAATATTAATAAGAATACAGTTTTTACAAAAGACCTGATAAAGGAAGAAATATCCGAGATTTATTTTAATTCGGATGGGTCGTATCCATTATTGGCTTCTGATTATAAAAATTTTATTGGTAAAAAATTTAAGTGTTATATAAAAGAAAATGATTTTATTTATGAAAAATGTTTGAAATAAAGTAAAAAAGTTTTAAAGCATGTAAATAAGTTTTTATAATTTTAAATATCTTTAATTTTGTGTTTTAAAAAATCATTAAAAGCTAAAAGTGTAATTAAAAACAGGAGTTATGATATGTTTAAAAAAATAAAAGGGTCTAATTCAATTGGCATAGACCTAGGAACTGCTAATACTTTAGTCTACGTAAAGGGGGAAGGGATAGTACTTTCTGAACCTTCTGTTGTTGCTGTTGATAGCACTACAAGAGAAGTACTTGCAATAGGTGAAGAAGCTAAAAGGATGCTGGGTAGGACTCCTAATAGTATTGTTGCTATAAGACCTTTAAGGGATGGGGTTATAGCAGATTTTGACATAGTCGAAAAGATGATAAAGTTCTTTATAAGAAAAGTTGTTCCATATAAATGGGTTAGCCCAAGAGTTGTTATAGGTATTCCGGCGGGCATTACTGAAGTTGAAAAGAGAGCTGTAAGAGAGTCTGCACAACAGGCTGGCATAAAAGAGGTCTATCTTATAGAAGAATCCCTTGCTGCTGCAATTGGAGCTAATATGCCTATATATGAAGCATCAGGTAATATGATAGTTGATATTGGTGGCGGTACAATAGAAATATCTGTTATATCATTGGGTAGTATGGTAAAAACAAACACAATAAGAATAGGTGGGGATGAGTTTGATAATTCAATAATACAATATATAAAAAAGGTTCATAACCTTGTAATAGGCGAGAGAACAGCAGAGGAGATAAAAATTACAATAGGAAATGCTTATCCTTCTAAGGAGTCAAAAAAAATGGAGGTTAAAGGTAGAGATGCAGGTAACGGCTTGCCGAGGACTCTTATAATAGATTCAGAAGAGATAAGAGAGGCTATAAAGAAGGAACTTGAGGAGATAAGAAATGCTATAGTTGAGACATTGGAACAGACTCCGCCTGAACTATCTGCAGATATAATAGAGAGGGGGATTGTTCTTGCAGGTGGTGGGGCTCTCTTAAAAGGATTGCCAGACTTTATAAGCAAAGAAACAAATGTTCCTGTTATTGTTGCTGATAATCCTCTTACATGTGCTGTACTTGGTGCTGGTAGGTACCTTGATGAGCTGGCTAAAATAAAGCAGAGGAAGTTTTAATGTTTTCTTTCTTTATCTTTAAAAATAAAGAGAGACTTATTTTTATAATTTTTTTTATTGTTTCAGTTCTTTTTATGAGTTTTAGTTCAACAAGATTTTCTATATCTTTAAAAAGTGTTTTTAATACTATTGTTTATCCTTTTGAATATGTTTTTTTTAATATAAGGGATGGTATATCTTATATTTCCCTATCTTTTTCAGAGTTAAGTACATTAAGGAAAGAGTTAAAAGAAAAAGAAAAAATGATAGAGTATTATAGGGAAAAATTGGCTGATTACTATTCTATGAAGTATAAAATAAAAGAACTTGAGGAGGCTCTTAAATATAAAAGCGAATCTTTATATAAATTAGAAGTGTCAAAAATACTTATAAGAGATAGTGAAGAGATTTTTTCAAGCTTGATTATTGATAAAGGATATATTGATGGTATAAGGGTTGGTATGCCAGTAATATCTTATAATCAAGATGAACCAGGAGTAGTAGGTGTGATTTCTGAAGTATATCTTTTAACCTCAAAAGTAAGAACCTATAAAGATCCACTTTTTTCAACAGGGGTATATTTACCTTATTCTAAAGTCTTGGGAGTTGTAAATGGTATTTCTAATGATAAGAACTTTATGACTATAAATTATATAGATAAGGAAACAAATATAAGTTTAAACGAACCTGTTTTAACTACTTCAGAAAGTAGCCTTTTTCCTGAAAATATTAAGATTGGATATGTAAATTATATTGATAATACAGACAAGTCCAGTTTAACTTATAGGGTTTTTGTAAAACCTCAAATTGAACTTAACAGTATAAAAAATGTTTTTATAATAACTGAGAGAAGGTAATTTATGGCTACTTTTTTTTATCGATCATTTCTTATTTTATTCTCTATATTTATTATCATATATCTTTTTGACTTTCTTAAAATAAAAAATGTAAGACCAGATATTGTTCTTATAATTGTAATCTATATTGCTTATAGAAAAGGGGCTTTCTCGGGTGAAATTACTGGTTTCTTTGCTGGGTTAGCAGAGGATTTTATATATTCAACTCTTTTTGGTGCTTATTCTTTTTCTAAGTTTATTACTGGATATATAACTGGTAAAATAATAACCAATTTTATTATTGATAACTTTTTTGTTCAATTTTTTATTATTTTAATAGTTACTCTTATAAATAATATTATTTTTATGTCTGCTATACTTGTTTTTACAAATGTAAGTTTTGTTGATTATTTAGGCTCTGTTTTTTGGTTAAAGATAATTTATACATCTGTTGTTGGTGTCTTTTTATGGTATTTACTGGAATATTTTGAGAAAAGGACAGGGGGGATCTAAATTGGACTATACCCCTACAAAACCAAGACAGGATATAGGTCTTCCAAAAAGAATATCTAAGTTATTATATATTTATTATTTTATGCTTATACTATTATTTCTAAGGTTTTTTTATTTGCAGATAGTAAAGGGTGATTATTACCATTTGTTAGCTGAAGGTAATACTGAACAGTCTTTGCCACTAATACCACCTAGAGGTATTATATATGATAGAAAGCATAATATACTTGCTAAAAATACACCTTCATATAATCTGGCTATAATACCAGCATATTTACCAAGAGATAAAAAATTAAGACAGAATCTATTAAATGATATATCAGAAAAGTTTTTAATCCCATATGATAAAATAATAAAGAGATTGGAATATCAATTAACAAGCTATAAACCGATTATATTAAGGGAAAACTTATCAAAAAAAGAGATAATATTTTTAGAGGAACAAGAAAAAAAATATTCACCTTTAAAAGTTCTTCAGTATCCTGCAAGAGTATATACTTTTGGAGAGTCTGTTGCTCATTTGTTGGGATACGTTGGTATTATAAATAAAAAAGAACTTGATGAAAATAGAAACAATAAGTTATACAGGATTAATAGTATTATAGGTAAAACTGGTATAGAAAGATATTATGATGTTATACTTAGAGGGATTGAAGGATCAGAGATAAGTATAGTAAACACATTCGGTGAGCCTATCAAAGACCTACCGGAAAAACATGTAAAGCCAGTCCCTGGTAAAAACCTTGTTCTTAGTATTGATGGAAGTATACAAGAATTAGCTTATCAGATGATTAAGGGTAAGAGGGGGATAATATTAATTACCAAACCTTCAACTGGAGAAGTTATAGCGTTTGTAAGTTCTCCATCTTATGACCCAAATCTTTTTATTGATTCTGAAAAAGTTGAAAAAGCATTTTTAGAATTATCGACAAAGAAAGACAACCCATTTTTTAATCGTATAACACAAGGTAAATATGCTGTAGGTTCAATATTTAAAATAATAACAGCTTTATCTGCTTTAGAAGATGGGATTTTAGATCCTTATGAAAAAGTTGATTGTTCAAAAGGTTATTTTGAGTTGGGAAATAGAGTTTACAAGGATTGGAAAGTACACGGTTACGAAAATTTATTTACTGCACTTCAAAAGTCAGTTAATGTATATTTTTATAAAATTGGTTATAAATTAGGATATGCTGCAATATTAGATTATTCAAGGAAGTTAGGACTTACATCTAAGACTGGAATAGATATACCTGATGAGGTTTCAAGTTTTATTCCAACACCAGAATGGAAAGAGAAGGTATTTAAAGAGATATGGTACGATGGTGATACTGTTAATGCGGCTATAGGTCAGGGTTTTATAACTCTTACACCACTTGCAGTTAATAATATAATTTCCTTTGTTGCAGCAGATAAATTGTATAAACCGAGAATTGTTTGGGAAATAAGAAACCCATATACAAATGCTGTGGAAAAAAGGTTTCAACCAGAAGTCCTTTCTAATTATCAGGCTAATCCAAAGAACTTAGAATATATAAGAGAGGGTTTAAAATTAGTTACACAACCTGGTGGTACTGCTTCCTATCACTATTATGTATCAAAAATACCTATAGCAGGGAAGACAGGGAGTGCTCAAAATATTGAAAAAAAGACTCACTCCTGGTTTACTTCCTATGGCCCGCTGGATAAACCGTTGGCAGAGCAGTATGCTATAACTGTGATGGTTGAAGCATCAGGGCATGGGGGCTCTGTTGCTGTACCTATTGCGTCTTTACTATACAATTTTATAGAAGGAAAAATGTCTAGAGAAGTAGTATTAAAAGAGATATATTCTATATATAAATATCAGGGGTTGGAAGATTGAAAAACATATTTAGAATAAGTGCTAAAATAGATCTGTGGCTAATAATAATAGGGATTCTTTTGTCTATAATAGGAGTATTGTTTATATATAGTTCAAATATAAACAAAGACCACTTTAAATATATTAAACAAATAATAAGTTTAGTTCTTGGAATAATTGTCTATATAATATTTGCAACATATGATTATAAAAGACTTACTGAAAAATGGTTTTTTTTGTATATAGCTGGTATAATTTTATTAATACTTACCCTTATTATAGGTACTAAAATAAATAATTCTAAGAGCTGGATAAAGATTGCTGGATTCAGTTTTCAAACTTCAGAATTATGTAAAATATTCTTTATAATATCTTTAACAAGTTTTATTGATAAATTTAAAGATAATGTTAAAAGTTTTTCTTTTATTATAGTTTCTTTGCTATTACTTTTACCATATATTGGTCTTATAATATTTCAACCAGACCTTGGTACTGTAATTGTGTTTATATTAATCACCTTTATTATGCTTTTTATTGCAGGAATAAAACTACTTTATATTGGTACATTATTCTTTATTGCTTTTATAGCTATTGTTTTTTCATTCACATCTTATGTTTTTGACTTTTATAATATAAATAACATTTTTTCTAATATATTAAGAAATCAAGTTGTACTTTCTATTGCTGGAATTATTCTTATTGCTAGTGGTTTCATAACTATGATTATATATATTATTACTCCCTTTCAATCTAAAAGAGTTTTTTATACATACATAGTACTTTTAAGTATGGGATTTGGACTTTTTATATCAGTTCCTATGAAAAACTTTTTTAAAGATTATCATTATAAAAGATTGATAGTTCTTATTGATCCTGAAATAGATCCACTTGGTAAAGGTTATAATATAAGGCAGTCTGTAATTTCTATAGGGGCAGGAAAGTTTTTAGGACAAGGCTTTACATCTGGTAAACAGAATAGAGGGAATTTTTTGCCATCCGAGGATACAGACTTTATAATATCTGTTATTGCTGAAGAGACTGGTTTTCTTGGTGTAAGCATTGTAATACTTTTATTATTTTTTCTTGTTTACAAGTCTTTACATATTGCTTTTTCAGCAAGGGATTTTATAGGTTATATGCTTGCTGGTGGGTTATCTGCTATGTATATTTCTCATATACTTATAAATCTCTTTTCAGCAACAGGTCTTTTCCCAGTAATAGGTATTCCATTACCTTTTATAAGTTATGGTGGATCCTCTTTAATTACTAATTTTATTGCACTTGGCATTCTTTTTAATATAGAATCGAAAAAATTTACCTATATTACTAAATAAAAATTGTTAATTTTTATATCCAAAAAAAGAACTTAAATGGCTATCAAATATATCTTTTCTAATGACATTAGTACTCTAAGAATAGAGCTATTTAAACGACTTAGAGATTCTAATAAAGATATTTTTTCTAATATTAATATAATAGTCCCAAACTTATTTATAGAAAAATGGCTTAAAAAAGAGATTGCTAATTACTTTGGTATTTTTTTTAATATCAGAATAGATACTCCAACTAATATTTTCACTAAAGTAATATCAAGTATTTTTGGGGATATAAAGTTAATTGATAGTTCTGAGAATGATATAAGGATGCTTATCTTTAAAATTTTAATTGATAATATTGATAATTCTGATATAAATAGTTTTAAAAATTATTTTTGTAATGAAAAAAGAGGTGGCATTGATTATAAAAAACTTTTTAAATTAACAGATGAAATTGCTAAATATTTTATAGAGTATTTTTACCAGATACCTGAGGTTATTGATAAATGGGATAAGAATAAGTTTTTTTTAGAGAATGATAATATTGAAAAAGCTTTTTCTTTAATATATAAAGAAATCTTTAAAAAATATGAAAATAAATATACAACACTTAAAAAATTATCTGAAGAACTGACTTTGTTGCCCCAAGAAAATATTAAAAATAAAATTTTGTTTGATAAAATTTATATTTTTGGATTTTCATACATTCCTTATAACCAGTATCTTTTTATAGAGTCATTAAGTAGATATATTGAAGTTGATTTATTTATGATAAAATATAGTATTAGTGATAATTCATTTGTAAAAAAATATACAGAAGGTGTAAAAAAAATATTTAAAACAGAGGGACTGTCAGATAAAGCTTGTATAGAAGAGATTAATAACTATAATTATCAATCTGGCTTGCTTGGAGAATTAAAAAAAAGTTTTTTTGAAAATAAAAGAGAGAATATTACTAAACAGGATAGAACACTTCAAATTATCGAGTGTCCATCTTACAGGAGAGAGGTTGAGACTGTATATCAGAGTATACTTTATAACTTGAGGGAAGATCCCTCTCTCAAATTAGATGACATATGTGTGCTTGTTACAAGGCCAGATGATTATTATACTCATATATTTTCGGTTTTTGAAAACCAGGATATTTTAAAGTATCAGATTAGACTTAAAAGATATTATGAACCTAATATCATAAAAGCTTTAAAGGATCTTATAAAGTTAATAAACAGTGATTATAGAAAAGATAAAGTTATATCTCTTTTATCTAATCCTGTTATTGCTAGCAGGTTTGATTTTTCAGATGAAGATATAAATGAATTAATAAAAATTATTGATAGAGTCAAAATATATTTTAGCTATAATAAGGAAGATAAAATAAGATACTCTAATTGGGATTCAGATTACTTTACCTGGAGTTTTGGACTAAAAAAGATAAGAAACAGTTATATGATAGGTAATAATGTAGAGGATTTGGATGAAATAATATCTTGTTCTGATTATTATATTAGAGATTCTGAAAATATCGAATCTTTGAATCTTTTTTTTGAGAATCTTTTTGGTTTTTTAAATTCATTTGAAAATGAAATGGATCCACAGGAGTTTAAAAATAGGATATTATACTTTATATATAATTTTACTACCGTTAAAGATAGAGAAGAAGAATATGTTAAAACTCTTATAGAATCAAAACTTTATATTTTTGATGAAATGAAAAAAGTATTTTCTGCTAAGGTTAGTATTGATTACCTGAAGGAATACGCTATTTCATTATTAAACTCAATTAAAATAAACCATAAAGGTGGAATATCTGAAGGTATAATAATAAAAAATCTTTATCCTATGGAATCTATTCCTTTTAAAATAATTTATATTATGGGCTTGGATGAAGATTTCCCTTCAAGAGATTTGGAATCATCAATTGATTTTAAGATTAAAGTAAAAGATTATGTGAAAAAAAGTCAGATGGAGAAATATGCATTTTTAGAGGCTTTACTTTCTGCACAAAAAAAGATCTATATTACTTACAGAGGTAAAGATATAGAAAAAGACCAGATAATATATTATTCACCAATAGTAAAAGATATTATTAATTATTTAGGAATTGATTTTAAAGTCTTTTCTGTGCCTATAAATATAGAAGATATTATAAAAAGTGGTAATTATACTAACAATCCTTACACTGATATTTATCATTTTATTACTGAAAAAGAGATACAAAAATCCAATAATCTTAATCCTGTAAATACTATCAAGATTAATTTTGTTGGTCTTAATAAGGATGATCTCCTGATTGACTTGAAGGAACTAATAAATTATGCAATATATTCTCCAAAAAAAGCTTTACTTGAAAAAAAGTGCGGTGTTGATATGTCTTTTTTTAATATTAATATGCAAAATAGTATTGAACCTTTTTTTGATTACCAGGTCATAAATGATTATATAAAGGTTTTTATTATAAATCTTTTGCTTGGGGATGATATAGAATATCAAAAAGTAAAAATTCTTAATTATTTTGAAAAGATTATTGAAAAAAAATTAGTTAGAGGTGAACTTACAGAAGGGTTTTATTCCGATTTTATAAAAGAGTTTTTTAAAAATAAAATTGAAGAGTATTGTAAAGCATTAGAGAATAAAGAAAAATTGATAGAAATTGTAGGAAGAACTGAAAATAATAGTTTTAATAAAGATAACTTTATCAAAAATTTTAGAGCAGAAAATTTTAAGAAAGTATTAATAGACCAACAAATAAACATAGAAGAACTCAATATTAATGGAACATTAAAGGGTAAAATAAAGAATTGCTATATAAAAGGGCATGTAGATGCTATTATTGATTCTAGTAATAGAGCTTATCTATTTGAAATTATAGATGATATTCCTTTTTATTCAAGTAGGAGTAGGAGTCCAAAAAAGGGTAATATTAAAGAGGGTTTTGTAAATATTTTAGTAAAGTCTTTGATTTATAACTGTCTTCTTAAAAAAAAGGGTTATGAGGCTTCAAAAATTCTTTTTTTCGAAGACAAAAAAGATAAAAAGTCTAAGAAACTTTATATATTTCTTTCAGATAGTTTTGAGAAAATTATTTCCAATATTTTTAATACCTTAATTTCTAACTATATAGATGATATCCTTGAAACTTCTTGCTTATATGAGGTTGATAAAGATGTGTTAATAAAGGATTTTATTCTTGAAGGGAAAAGTTTTGAATTTGAAGAATATAAAAGAATAGTTATAAAAAACAAAAATTATTACTATCAGTCTAATTTTTGGATAAAAGATGAAGATATACTTATTAATACAGTTAATATCTTTAATGAAGAAAAGGTAAAAAAGTTTTACGATTTTTATAGTAATATATTCAGATCATTTTATAGAGAAAAGATAGATGAGATATAATCTTGATTTAAATGACCTTGAGAGTGTAAAGACTTTGTTTTCCAAAAACTCTTTTATTGAAGCATCGGCTGGAACAGGGAAGACATATACTATAGTTGAACTTGTTGTTAGCCTTATTAAACTAAAACTATGCCACCCTTCAAATATACTTGTTGTTACATTTACAGAAAAAGCAGCAGGTGAGATAAAAGATAGGATCGTGAATAGGTTAAACCAGATTTACAGGCAGGATAAAAGAGAGGAGATAGAAGAAGCGGAGAAAATATATGTCAATACTATACATGGATTTTGTAATTTGCTTATACAGGAGTATCCTTTTGAAATAGGAGCAAGGTTTGATAATCTGCTAATAGATGATACACCTATTTTGGAGGATATATTTTTTTCTTACTTAAGGAAAGATATATTTTTTGACTTTGAAGGAGATGAATATAAAAAAGTTTTTAGTATAATTGGATTTGGGGCTGATAATACTGGTAAAAAGATAAGTAATATAATAGAGTACATAAAAAAAGTAAGATATTTTTATCCACTTAAGAGTGAGAAAACATCTTTAAGCAATATTAAAGCCTTGTTAAAAGATGAAAATAATAATGAAACAATATTAAATAATGTTGTTATTGATTTTATAGCTTCTCGCGTAATAGAAAAATCTGATTCTTATAAAAAAGATGAGAGTATTTTAACTTATGATGATATGATCCATCATGTATATTACACTCTTGAAAATAATGAAAACTTTAGAAATATAATCCAGAATAGATTCAGGTATGGTTTTATAGATGAGTTTCAGGATACAGATCAACTGCAGTTAAGAATTTTTAAGAAAATTTTTATAGAAAAAGAGAATAATAGACTAGTTATTATAGGTGACCCAAAACAATCAATTTACTCTTTTAGACACTCTGATATTGATACATACTTTGAAGCCAGAGAAGTGATAGAAAAGAATGGAGGATATATAATTACAATTGATAAAAACTACAGATCGGACAGAAGTGTTGTTGATAGTTATAATAAAATTTTTTCAACCCCTGATTTTTTTAAAACAAATAAGATAGAATATAAATATATTACACCAGTTAAAGATGTAAGTGATATTAACTGTAAAGGTTTTTATTTCTTTAGGGTTTCAAGTGATAGTAAAGAGGAGGATACTTTAGAATTTATAGTAAATGAAATAAAAGCTCTTGTAGCTGGGAAGAGATACAAAATAAAAAATGATAATAATATTATATTACCATCTTTAAGTGATATAGCAATTCTTGCTTCCTCAAGAGATGATTGTGATAGAATATATAATAGGCTTATAAAAGAAGGTATCAACTCAACTGTATATAAAAAAAGTGGGCTTTTTCAGAGCAGTGAAGCTATTACTATATTATATATTCTTGATTATTTAACAGAACCATCTAATTTGAAAAAACTAAGGAAACTTTTTTTTACTGACTTTTTTTATATTGAATGTTTTGGAATTTTTGATGTTAATGAGTTTATTAAGAGCGATAGAGTTAAAGGCTTTATAAATCTTGCCAGGTCTTTCAAAAATTATGCTTACAATAGCCTTTATTCTCTATATAATTTTCTTGATGTTGAAAATAATATATTAAAAAAGTATCCATTAATAGAAGCACAGAAAAGAATTTCAAATTACAGACATATACTTGAAAAACTAGAAAGTATTTTTTACAAAGAAAAATTAACTCCAAATGAAATGAAAAATAGATTACTTTTTCTTATTTTTAATCCTTCTGATGAGGACTTTTATAAACTTGAAGATGAAGAGAATAAGGTTAAAATCCTTACAATACACTCATCAAAAGGGCTTGAGTTCCCTATAGTTTTTGATTATGGTGCTATCAAAAAAATTAATGAAAGGAAGGACTTTTACATTTACAAAAATATAGATAATAATTTTGAGTTTTATTTTGATATGCCAGAAGATAAGAAAAGGGAAATGATTATAAGAGAATATCAGGAATACAGGAGACTTCATTATGTAGCAATAACGAGAGCAAAAAACTGTTTTTATCTCCCTGTTCTTGAGCCTAAAGAAAGCAAAAATCTAAATGATGAGATATGTAGTATAGCAGAATATATGTTTAACATTGTTGATTCTTTTAAAGAATGTGAGATTGTTATGAATCAAATTGAATCTGGTATACAGATTAAGAATTATACAGACTTATTAATAGAAGATAATTTAGTGAAATTAAATAAAACTGATTTTAAAAATAGGTGGTCAAATATATATTCTTTTACATCTATAAGTAAAAATGAAGAGTTTAATATTGTAGATTATATTGAGAATATAATTACAGATGAAAAATATGATGAGGATAATTATCTTGGAATAGAAGATGATTTAATACCGGGTGGAATAAAAACCGGACTATTTTTTCATGAATTGTTGGAAGTTTTAGATTATACTACTGAAATTAATTTAGACTTTATTGAGAGTAAAGCAGTTTACTATTTTTTAGATAAAAGTAATGAAGAAATAAAAGATATTGTGAAAGAATCTAAAAATATTATAGATAAATTAATTAATTTAAGATTAGATCCATCAGGAATAAGACTTAAAGATATTGGTATAAAGGATAGGATAAATGAAGTTGAGTTTTATTTTCCTATATGTAATGATCTGGTAAAGGGATTTATTGACCTTGTTTTCAGGAGTAATGGTAAATACTATATTGTTGATTGGAAAACAAACAGGGTTTATTCAGATTGCAGAAAACACTTTGAGGATAATTATAGATTGCAATATGAGATATATCATTATTCTCTTATAAGATATCTTGAAAAAGAAATAAAGGACTTTGATTATAGTAAAAATTTTGGTGGTGGTTTTTTTATATATTTAAGAAGATTGAATGAAGATGGGGTAGTGTATATAGAGCCTGATTATGATATTTATAAAAATTTTAATTACAAAATTTGTAATGCAATTAAAAATTATAGAGATGATAGATGAAATTATCTGATATTAGAACATACCTGGCAAGTGTAAATATTCAACTACCTTATGAGTTCCAGTTATATATACTAAGAGACATTGTTGAACTTCTTGGGTATTCTAATGATAAAATAAAATACTCTTTAATTAATGTTGTTTCTTCTCTGTTTATTGAAATTGAGAATGGTTCTACCTGTTATGAGATTGAGATGGGATCTGAATTTATAGATTATTACTACCAGGGCTACTTCACTAAAATAATTACAGAGGATGAGAGGAATAAAAACTTTTTTGTTTTAAAAAGGTTTGAAAAAGATGGCAAATTCTTTATATCAACATATAGACATTTTGTTGATGAAATGATTGTTGGAGGTTATATAAGTGAAAGGATCAAGAAAAATATTAATTCTCTAAACTTTCTTGAAATTAATAATGAGTCAACTATAGATATGATCTTATCAAATAATATATCTGTAATAACTGGCCCCCCAGGTAGTGGGAAGACAACACTTGCAACTAGAATATACAGAAGGCTTAAAGAGATTTTTAAAGATAAAAAAATCCCTAATATAAAAATATGTGCACCAACGGGAAAAGCAGCAAATGTTTTAACCAGTAAAGTTGGAGGAGAGATTGAGTCTTATACTATTCATAGACTTTTAAGCTATAATCCATCTTATAACAGTTTCAGATTTAATAGAGAGAATAGACTTGAGTGCGATCTTCTGATAGTTGATGAAGCTTCTATGATAGACCTTACACTGTTTAGAGCACTTCTGGAGGGGCTTGATGATGATTCTAAAATTATTATAATAGGCGATAAAAATCAATTGCCTCCTGTGGGTGAGGGAGCAGTTTTTTCAGAACTGGTTAATTTGCTGAAAGAGTATGTTATTGAACTTAAAAAAGTATACAGAACTGAAAACAGGAGGATAATAGATATTGCAGATAGGGTAAAAGAGGGGGATGGTAGAATTAAAGAGTCTATTGAATATATTGATCTTAATAGATTAGTTAATTCTGATATTAAATATTTTGATAATGGTGTTTATTTTGTTGATCTTGACAATAGAAAAATTAAAATAGCTATCGATTTTTATTTAAAAATTTTGGCAGAAGAAAAGTCATCAATAATACTTACCTTTACAAATAGGGGGTTGAGAGGTTCTGATACTATAAATAATATTGTCTTGAATAGCTATGTAAAGAATTATTATATAAAAGATGTCCCTATAATAATTACCAGAAATGACTATGAAAATAATCTTTTTAATGGTGATATTTTATATCTTGATAGAAAAAAGGGTATAGCATATCTTGATGAGATTGGTTATAACATTAATCTTATTAAAGATTATAAGTATGCTTTTGCTGTGACTGTACATAAGAGTCAGGGTAGTGAGTATAACAATGTTTTTATATTTTTGCCAGATAATAGTGATAGCCCTATGTTATCAAGAGAGATATTATATACAGCTATAACAAGGGCAAAAGAGAGGGTATTTATATTTGGTAAAGAGGAGACCTTAAAAAAATGTTTTGAAATAAAACTGAGAAGAAGTAGTATGTTAAAGTATTTTATAAATTGAGTTCTTCATAAAAACTGTATAATAAAGCTATTTCATCTTTCCATAAGCTCTCATCTATTGTTTCAAGTATAAATATCTTTTCTTCAAATCGCCTGTCATTTATAATATACTTGAAAACATCAAGCCCCATTGTCCCTTTCCCCAGATTTTCATGTCTATCTATTTTTGAACCAAGCCCCTTTTTTGAATCATTTATATGAAATGCTATAAGGTATTTAAGTCCAACAGTCTTATCAAACTCTTTTATTGTTTCTTCATAACTTTCTTTTTTTGTTATATCGTATCCTGATGCATAGAGGTGACATGTATCAAGACAGACTCCTATTCTATTTTTGTCATTTATTCCTTCAATAATATTTTTTATATGCTCGAACTTGTACCCAATATTTGACCCCTGCCCTGCTGTATTCTCAATAACAAGTTTTATATAGTCTGTCTCTTTTAGTGCATGATTGAGTGAGTTTATTATGTTATCAATACACTCCTCTTCTGATATCTGGTTTAAGTGACTTCCTGGGTGAAAATTAAGGTATTTAAGAGAAAGAGCCTCACATCTTTTAGCTTCATGTATGAATGATCTTAGAGAAATTTCCCTCTTTTCTTTTTCAGGGTGACCAAGATTAATAAGATACCCATCATGTGGCAATATTCTTTCAGTTGAATATCCATATTTTTCAATATTGTCTTTAAAAGCTTTTATAGTTTCATCTTTTAGAGGACTCTCCTCCCATCTTCTCTGATTTTTTACAAACAAGGCAAAAGCTTTTGCCCCAATATTGTATGCATTAATCGGTGCTTTCTGAACTCCACCCTCAGTGCTTACATGTGCTCCTATGTATTTCACTTACTTTTTCCCTATTGTTTAGAAATTAAAATTAATTTATAAAATTTTAAATATAAAAATTTTAAAGAAAATTTTTATATGATCTAATGGAGAAAAATTACAATAATCTTAAGATAAAAAATAAGTTTAATATTTTAATCTTTTCTGATTTAAATTTAGACCATAAGAAACAGAACTAGTTATGTTGATAAAGGTTGTGTTATTATGATAAAAGTTAAAGCCTGGAATCCTTTTAAGGGTTGTAAAAAGTTTTCAAGTGGCTGCAAAAACTGCTATGCTTACAGGTTTGCTGAGAGGTTAAGAGAGTCTGGGAACAACGATTATAATGATGGTTTTGATTTTAAACTGTTGCCTGATAGGCTTAAAAAGCCTTTTTCTGAGAAAAAAAAGAGTATTTTTTTTGTTAATTCTATGGGGGATCTTTTTTATGAAAGAATGAGTTTTAATTATATTGATAAGATATTAAATGTTATTGAGGCTACTGACCATATATATATGATTTTAACAAAGAGAGCTGAGAGGATGAGACTTTACTTTGGTAATTCAAAACTACCTAAGAATCTTATGGTTGGTGTTACTGTTGAAAATATTAGTTATAAACATAGGATTGATATATTAAGATCTATAAATGCTTATATAAAGTTTATATCTTTTGAACCTTTACTTGGTTACATAAAAGATATTGATCTTGGTGGTATTGATTGGGCTATAGTAGGTGGTGAGACTGGGGCGTATGCAAGACCAATGAGCCTTTTATCAGCCAAAAATATTCTTCAAATGTGTAAAAAATATAATGTATCCTTTTATTTTAAACAATATGGTACTTTTTTAGATAAAAAGTGTATAAAAGATAGGTTTAATTTAAGTTCTTATAAAGAATATCCTCAAAAACTAGTTGAACTTGTTAACTACCAAGCTTACTCTCTTTTTGAAAGAATGGGGCAAGATTAGACTTAAACTCTTCAAATACTTCATTGAAGTTATCGTCTTTGTTATAGTTTTTTGTCTCTATTATCTCAAAAAGCCCATCTTTATCATATAATTTTCTATTAAACTCAAGATATCTTTCCATCTGTTTATCTAATTCAAGGCTGTTAAAATCATTAACTATTTCTTTAATAATTTCTTTTTTAATATTTATGAATTTTTTAAGTTTTTCTGTTGCATCTTCAGCGTTTTTTGCTTCCTTGATTATTCCTGTTAATTCATCCAGTATTGACAATTCTTTACTTGATGAACATGATAGTATGTTTATTAGACTTATAAAAATAACAATGATTTTTTTCATCTTTATGTCCTCAAGTTTTAAAATTTCTTGTTATAAAATTTATCATTTTTTTTATCCTGAAGGTATACTATATCATACTCATTATTTTTTTTATTATACAGATCGTAGGCCTCTTTTTCGCATGTTGAACAAGCATCAAATGGGATAGTAATAGCAAATATATGATATCCTTTATCTCTACATTTTGAATCAATAGTAATAAAACCAGAACAATTATCACACAGTTTTAGAGACTCGTACTGAGTGTCTGTTATATATTCTGTATCGTAGAATACTTTTTTTGACCTTGAGATAAAACCATTATTTATTTTTGATTTATCTATATTGCCTCTATTTTTCCATATACGATGTACTTTGTCTATTACTTCTTTTATATAATCAAGGTACTCTTTTTTATCAGAAACTTTTTCTCTTGAATAGTCTGGCTCTTTTATAGTTGAGTAGTCTATTCCAGCAAGGGCCAAGAGTATTCCAAGGTTAACATAAGGTAGAGCACCTTCTATTGAGTATCCTCCTTCAAGTACTGCAAGGTCTGGATTAAGTATTTCTGTTAGCTTTGCATATCCTTGAGCTGAAAATCTCATGTTTGTTATAGGATCTGTGTAATGGTTATCCTGCCCTGCTGAGTTTATTATTATATCTGGTTTGAACTCACTTATTATTGGCATTATCCCTTCTCTTAATGTTAGGAGAAAACCATCTTCTCCGGTGCTTGGCGGCAAAGGAAAGTTTAGTGTATAACCGGTCCCATGCCCATCACCACATTCATCAATAAAACCTGTACCTGGGTATAAAGTCCTTCCGTCCTGGTGCATTGATATACATAATATGTCAGGGTCATACCAGAATATGTCCTGTGTGCCGTCACCGTGGTGGCAGTCAGTATCAATTATTGCTATCTTTTTTACTTTATATTTGCTTCGTAAGTAATCTACAACTATTGCTTCATTATTTATATTGCAGAACCCTCTATTACCATAAACAACTTTGAAAGAATGGTGTCCTGGCGGTCTTATTAATGCAAAACCATTGTTTATCTCTTTTTTCATCAGAGCATCAGCAAGTGCTATTGCACCTCCTACTGCAATAAGGTGTGATTCTGTTATATTTGAATCAACATCAGGAACCATTATATGGGTTCTAATTATCTCTTTCTTATCTATTTCAATAGGGTTATATTCTATTATATTTTCAAGATTAAAAACACCCTCTTCTTTTAACTGATCATAAGTGTAAAGGAGCCGCTCTTCCCTTTCAGGGTGTGTTTTTGAAATTGCCCAGTCAAATGCAGGGAAGAAGCATAGCCCTGTTTTTCTTTTCATTATTATTCAAATATTGGAATATTAAGCTCCATTTTTGGCTCAATAATATGAGGATTTTTTATTAAGTCTTTATTTGCATACCATATTATAGGCCATAAATAAGCTTTCCCGTATACACTTTTTCTCATAGATATTCTCCAGAGGCAATCACCTTTTGATACAGTATATTTTTTATACCCTTTAACAACGCTACTATAACTATCTGTTGCTCCTTTTTTTAAGGCTATCATTTTTTCAGCAAGTTCTATTGCCTCTTTTGCCTTTTCAATAGAGTCATAGTATTTTTCTTTTTCATATTCAGATGTAGCATTTTCATACAGATAGTCCAGTTGGTTCAACATAGCATCTTCTGGGTTTGTAGCTTCTTTTGCTTTTTCTTCCTTGGACTCAGTTTCATTAACTTCTTTTGTCTCTTCTTTTACTGTTGTTTCTTCTTTTTTTATATCTTCATTTTTTTCCTTAATTTCTTTATTTTCATCTATATCTTTATTATTTTCATCTGTTCTTGTAGTATTTTCATCAATTAAATCTTTTTTATTTTCATTATTTTCAGTATTTTCTTCAACTTTTGTGGTATCATCTGTATTTGAGTCCTTGTTTTCTTCAATTTTTTCTTCATCATTTTCTGCAATATATAATGATTTTACCTGATCTGGTTTCATTTCTTTCATAGGTTCTTTACCATAAAGCTTGTAAACTTCTTTTCTTAATCTTTCAGCTTTTTCAAGGTATGACTCAGCTTCCTGTTTGTAAAAACCATTAGTTTTATCTAGAATTTTTTGTGTTAAAAGAGATAATTTTATTCTTAAAGCCTCTTTTTCTTCAACCATTTTGTTATAAAATGCCTGTAGTTTATCAAATCCGGGGTGGTTTTGTGCTAAAATAATGTCATTATTTTTAACAGCCTCACAAAATGCAGCAAACTCTTTTATTGCTTCATCTTTTTCTTCTTTATAGAAGGTATTCACAAACTCATCTTTATTTAGTGCTTCAACAATCTCATTTCCTTTTGATACTTTTGTATTAAGATCAGTGACTATCATAGCTGCTTCAAACTTTTCTTTAAACTCAGAATCAACTTTCTTCATTTCTTCAGCAAGTTCTGTTTCTGTTTGGTTTGCTCTATTATATGCCTCATCCATAAGCTTTATGTATTCTTGTAACTCTTTTATCTCTTCTGTCTTATTTATATTCTTTTCAATAGTTGGTAGTTTATCTTTTGCATTATTGTATAGGTCTTTTGCCTCTTTAAGTTTTTCTTCATAAGGGTTTATTTTTTTTACCAGTTCAAGTTTATCATAAACTTCTTTTGCAAGGTCTTTTGATAGATTAACTCCACCTGTGTATTCCATTGATTTTATTGAATTTATTTTGGCCTCAAGTTTATCAATTGCATCTTTTGTTCTTTTATCTTTTGATTCAATAAGTGATTTTCTTGAACTTCCTATACTTGTTTCAGCGTGTTTTTTTGCTTCATCACCCTTTTTTTCTTTTATAAAAGATTCAGCCTTGTTATAGTTTTCTTCTGCTACCTGATAATCGTATGGTGCATATTTATCAGCTTCTGATTGCTTTGCAGCATCAAGTTCTTTTTTGGCAAGTTCAACCTCTTTTGTTGGCAAAGAACTACATGAAATTATTAATAAACCATATAAACAAAACAGTAATTTTTTCATTTTATTCTCCTCTCTTTATGTAATATCAAATTTATAATACTTAATTTATAATATAAAAATTAATTAAAAGCAAATTAAAATCAATTTTTAAATAGTTTGACTTTTAGGAATCAAGAAATAAAATCTACTACCTTGAGTTTTTCTTTCTGCTCTTAAAATACTATTATTTTTAAGAAGTAATTCATAACTTAAAGAAAGGCCAAGCCCTGTACCTAATTCTTTGTTTGTTCCCTCTCTTATTTTTATCTGTTTTTTATCTCTAAGACTCTTTTCTATATCTTCATTTATTCCTATCCCATAGTCCTCTACTATTATTTCTACATTTTCTTGATTATCGATTGTTTCTACTTTAATAATACCCCCATGGTAGCTGAACTTGATTGCATTACTTATAAGATTCTTTATTACTATCTCTATTGTCCTCTCATCTGCTTTTATTTTTAGATGTTTTAGATTCTTTTCTATTTTGTTTTTTTTCTGGTCTGCTAATTGTTGTAAGTCTTTTATTATTTTTTCTATAAGTTCATCTATATAAAAGTCTTTTATTATAATAGTTTCTTTTTTTAACTGTATTTTTGACCATTCAAGTAGTGTTTCAAGTATACTATATACAGAGTCAACTGATAATTTTATATCGCTGTATGGAATATCTTTATCCCCTTCCTGGAATAAATAAAGTAGGTTTTTTATTGATCCTATACTGTTTTTAAGGTCATGTGATAGTATTGAAAATATTTTATTTTTGTACATATTACTTTCTACTAATTTTTCTTTTGATATTTTAAGTTTTTTATTGCTTGACATTAGTTTATAATTAGCTGTTTTTGTTTTTTTATAGGCTCTATTTAATTTTTTTATTAGTATTTCTATTATGAGGGTATAAAAAAGTGTAAACATTGTTATTGCTAAATATGTGGAGAGAAATATAAGAATAAATGTTGAATTATAATTGTAATTTGGTTTAAGGAAAAAATGGATGACTATTGGAAATGTAAATGATATTAGTGAATAGATTAATCCTTTTTTTGTTCCCAGAAAGAAAAATAAAAAAAGGGGAATAACTAATATCCAGAATATTCCTGTATAATATGCCCCACCTAAATAAAATAATATATTTGTGGATATTACAGTTGTTAATATTATTATATTTCTTGCTAATTTTAAGCTTACAACCTTTTTTTTAAATAGAATTAAAAGAGATATATCAGCTATTGTAAGAAATGAAAAAATGTAAACATATGGGAATGGCTCGAAAACAAAAATGTGTAGCAAAAGGTATGATACAAAAAATAATGGGCCCCAAAAAAGGAGCGATTTTACAAGTTTGGCCTGTGATTTTTCCCCAAAGTTTACTATTTTGTTTGCTTTTTCTAATTTTATATTTTTTCTTTCTTTATCTTGCATAATTAGCCCTATACTTAAAATATTACTTTAGTCTACTTTAAATTTATATTTTAAAAATTTTTTATTCTACTATATGTTTTGTAAACAGTAATCGATTTATGACTTTAACAAATTAAATGAAACAATTGCCCCATTGCCTGTATTTTTTATTTCCAACCTGCTGTTATGTTTTGCAAGATACTCTTTTGTTATTATTAAACCAAGCCCTGATCCTTTTTCCCCAATAGAACCTGGTGTAGAATCAATGCTTTGGTTTGATTCAAGTTGTTTAATTACTTGTTCAGGTATGCCGCTCCCTTTGTCTTCTATACCTACTTTTACATATATGCCATTTGTTTCAGTACATATTTTTATTTCTTTACCACATTTTGTAAACTTTATAGAGTTTAAAATAATATTTCTTAGTACACTTTCAAGCATATTGATATCGCCTATAACCAGGCTTTCTGCTCTAAAGTCTTTTATTATTTCTATTGATTTCGATTTAATAAATGGCTCAAGAGATAGTAATACTTTATTTATTAGTTCATTTATAGGTATGTTTATTGGTGTGTATTGATGTTTGTTTACCTGTATTTTGTACCAGTTTACCAGTTTTTCAAGTGTTTCATTTGTTGCTTCCAATGCCATTATTGCTGTTTTAACAGTTTCATTAATATAATCAGGGTCTGCTTTTTCTAAAATACTTTTTATACTCCCTATATTTGCCTTTATATCATGTGAAATTAGGGCTACTATTTTACTATTAATACTATTTATATGTTCAAGTTGCTTATTATAGTCTTCAAGTTTTTCTTTTGATTCTGATAGATTCCTTGTTGTGATTGTTATAATGTTTGTATATTGTTCAATAGAATATTGGTAAAAAAAAGAAAATAAGGAAATAAGTATATAAACAGAGAATAATATTATGGTATAGTTCAAAGGATAAGAGGGAATTGGTTTTATTATAAAATATATAAAGACTAAAATTAGAAACATTCCTAAGGATAGAATTAAACCTTTTTTTGTTCCACTTAGGGAAAAGGACATTACAGGAAATAGAATTACCCAGAATATACCAGAATTAGATATACCCCCAAAGTAAAATAGAGATGAAAATATTATTATAGAGCAAGTAAGTATTATTAGTGAAGCAGTATTTATCTTTATTTTATTTTTTTTAAAAAGTATAAAGTTTATTTGTCCACTTATAAGACAAAAGAGCAACAAAAAAGCAATTGGACTATATTTTACAAAAAGGTCTATTATACTGTAAATTATAAGATAAAAAGTAAAAGAATAAGTGAATAATTCTATTAATACATTTTTTCTTTGTTTTTCGTATTCTTCTGGATGTGTAAAAAAATTTTTAAAATTGACGTTTTTCCCCATTATTTTATATTACCTTATTTTTTTAATAAATATTATTTATATTTTAACAATAAAAAAATAAAAAAAAATTCAATTTTCTTAAATATAAGACTTAAAGCCAGGATAATAAAAATCTTGAATTCAGAGGTTCGTTTTTATAAATTTAAATCTATAATTTTATAATTTTCTATGGTGCAAATGCTCCCATCGTCTAGTCCGGTCTAGGACACCGGGTTTTCATCCCGGCAACAGGGGTTCAAATCCCCTTGGGAGTGTTTTATTTTATTTGAACTCCTACAATGCATATATCATCATGCATATATTGTTTAAGTTCTTCGCACTTATACTTGATTATATCAAGTATAGCATCTATATCAAGATTAGAGTTATTTTTTAGTATTGAAAAAAAATCATCTTCAAACTCTTCTCCATCCTCCTTTACAATTTCAATAAGGCCGTCTGTAAATATTATTATTTTGTCGTTTTTTTGGAGTTGAATTTTCTTTTCCTCAATTTCAATATTTTCAAATACTCCTAAAAACTTTCCTCTTGAATCAAGGCTTATTAAATTATTTTCTCTTATCATTACTGGGGAGTTATGGGCTGCTTTAGCATAAGTTAATGTGTTTAAATATTTATTATAAAATCCTGCGAATACTGTAACAAAATTATTATTTGTTTTATCTATTAATTTTTTATTAATCTCTTCCAATAGTTTTTTAGGGTCCTCTTTTTTATATGTTGGGGTAGAATCTATATATGCTTTTATCATTACTGTTATAATTGCTGCAGGTATTCCATGTCCTGATACGTCTGATATAAAAACTAAAAATCCTCTTTCTGTTTCTATAACATCAAAAAAGTCACCCCCTAATTCTTCTATAGGTTTATATATGGAGACTATTTTTATTTTTTTATTTTCAATCTTTTCTACCGGTATTATTGCCTTCTGTATGTTTTTAGCAAGTAGCAGTTCCTCTTTTGTTATGTTTTCTCTTATTCTAAGCTCTCTATTACTTTTTTCTATTATTTCTTTTTGATAACTATAGACTTTATTTGATTGCCTGAAGACAAGAGACATTAATCCTGATATTAACAGTACAAGTAGGTCATTTTTGATATATTTATGTGTTATGAAAATATAATCAATAAAAGCGAAAATTATTAATGTTGTGTAAGAGTAAATTGTTATTTTAATGTATTCTTTTTTCTCCATAGTTATGTATAAAGGGAACATATATACCAGAACAGGTATAAACAACCATCTGTAATTCATGAGAATGAAAAATAGTGATAAGCCGGATAAATGTACAAGTGTTAATGATATTTTTGATTTTTCATTTTTTTCTCTTATAAAAAGATTTATAATTTGAATAATCCAGTAGAATAATGAGTATAAAAAAAATAATCTATAATTGCTTTCTATAAGTTCCAGTTCTTTTAAGTAAATAAAACATAATGCAACTATCCCCCATGCTGTAAATGCAAGCCTTAATCGTGCAATATTGTATTTTTTAAAAAATATTTTCATTATCCTGGGCCTTTATAATATAATTCATTAAGGAAAATAAAATTTAGTTATAAAAATATTTCTGTAAAATGTCAATATGATTTTTTAAACTGCGAGTAATTTATTAACTATTACTAAAAATATAATCAATTGTAATATTTTAAAATTATTTACATTTTTAAAAAAATTAATTAATATATATATAATATTATACTATACTAAATTAAAAGGAGGCTGTATGTTTAAAAAAATTGTATTACTTTTTCTTATTATTTTAACCACAGCAGTTTTTACAAAAGACATTTATGTAAAAGCTGGGTCTGATGGTGATGGGACAAAGGAAAAACCTTTTGGTTATATCTGGCTTGCTTTAAGTAAGGCTGAAAGGGGAGATGTTATACACGTTGCTCAGGGTACCTATAATGGGAAGGGAGGATCAGGTTGTTTTATTATAGATAAACCTGGTATTACACTTGTAGGTGGCTATAAAGATGATTTTTCAGAAAGGGACCCATTTAAATATTTTACAATACTTGAAAGGGCAAAAGATTATAAAGGTGATGTTACTGGGTTAAAAGATGGAATAATAGACGGGTCTGGTGATCATTCTGGATTTATTCTGGATGGTTTTGTTTTAAACTCTCAGACAAGGAATAGCTATGTTAAAGGTAATACAAAGATAGAACCAAAAAACTCATGGCCGGGTGCATTAATTCAACTTAATTCAGCAAATATAAAGATATTAAACTCTATTCTATTAAATCCTTATGGTGAAGGTATATATGTAACATGGAAAGGCAAAGATAACAGAGTAGAAAATAATTTTATAATAAATACTTTTTATAATGGTATAAGCACAAGATCAGCACAACCTGGATCAGAGATACTTATAAAAAATAATACAATTATTTTTGGTTGGTTTCAACCAGGTAAAGGTGGGGCAATAGGTATATTTGTTGGGAGAGAGGGAAAAACAATAATAGAAAGCAATATTATAGGCTATATGCAGACAGAGGGGGGAGAGGCAGGAAATGCTGTAACTAATACTTTTGGCAATGAAGATACAGTTTTAAAAAATAATATATTTTTTCAATGTCAGGGTGGTTACTATAAATATATGGATGCTCAGAAAAAAAATCTTTTAGTATGGAAAAAAGAGGAGTTAAAAATGCTAGAATCAGAACCAGAAGAGTTTATGCTTTCTGAAGCTTCTGGTAATAGTGATGAAGACCCTGGTATAAAACCGGATCCCTGGTATTTTGACCTTTTTACAAGGTTTGTTGCCTCTGAACCAGGCAAACTTGAAATGGATAAAATGAACCAAATAAGGAGTATGTTAGGATTACCACTACAGGCCAAGGCAGGAAGTTCAAGAGAAAATTGGGGCATGCCGTATCCACTTGAAAAAATTGTTCCTAACCTTGTTTCTAAAACTGGTAAGGGTGTTAATATCTCAAAGAGTTTTGAAAAATACGTTTCTACAAGTGTTGCAGAGGAAAATAAAGAATATGAAAAGGTTGATTTTGAAGTTTTTGAAAAGTCAAAATCCAAAACACTTGTTGGAAAAAATGTTGAGTTTAATGCTGGCATAGGTGATAAAAAGACTGACTATTTATTAAAAGATGTTACAAGAGATAATTATGACTGTTATATGATACTAGCACCTGGTGAAACAAATTATACAAGAAAATATGTTTTTGGGTATTTTTTGAGGGGTTCAAAAGCACATAAAGCACTTGAGAAATATATGAAAAAGATAAGTGATATAAATAAGTCAGGCGGATTTACTATAAAAGGAACTGCTTTCTATATTGGTAAAGATACATATCCATATCCAGTAGGTATAATTATTGACGATATCAAAAAGTAAATAATTTTTAGAAAAGGGGGCTTCCCCCTTTTTTATGTTGTTAATCATAATTTTTGTTAATTCTTAATAATATTCTAATTATTTTTTTTAAATTTTAAATAAAAATTTTAAATGGACTTTATTATGAAAAAAATATTATTAATTATTTTTATAAGTTTCTTATCTTTCTGTTCTACAACTCCAGTAAAAGATAATAATATAAGTAATACCAATAAACCTTCTTTTAAAGAAGAAAAAGGTGATGATATAGATATCATTGTTAATCTTATAAAAGATAAGAAATTAAGTGAAGCAAAGCTTATTTTAGATAGCAAACTAAAAAAAGATCCTGACAATACCAGATATCTTCTTTTGCTTGCTGATATATTTTATCAACAAAAAGATTATAGGTCATCGATTGATATATTAATAAAAGTTGTTGATAAGGTTGAAGAAAAGCCAAAAGTATTGTTAAGTATAGCAAATAGTTATTATTCTATAAAAGAGTATTATAATGCACTTTCTACATATAAAAAAGTAGTTGAACTTGATCCTCTATTACTTGAGGCCTATATAAAGATAGGAGATATATATACTGAGTGGGGAAATTTTAAAAAGGCATCTGAATGGTATAATAAAGCTATAGAAATAGATAAAAGATCAGCAGATATATATGTTAGTATGGCAAAAATGAACTTTGAAATGAAACTTATAAGAAAAGCAGAAGATTTACTTAAAGAAGCTTTGTATATAAACCCTATGTCTTTTGAGGGAAGAAAATTGGAACTCAGTATACTTTATGAAAAAAAGGATGGCAAAAACTTAGAAAAGAGAGCAAAAGAGTTTCTTAATGACTTTAATAATCCTGATGGTCTTCTTTTCTTGGGCAACTTTTATCTTGAAACAGGAAAGGTTAAAGAAAGTTTTACTTATTTTAAAACAGCACTTGATGTTTATCCTCAATATGCACCAAGTTATAATGGTATGGGTAATTACTATTATGAAATCGATGACCTTAAAAACTCTGAATATTATTATAATAAAGCATTAACCCTCAACCCAAAATATCCTGAGGTTTATTATAATCTAGGTTTAGTTAATGTTAAGTATAAAAATTACGATAAGGCTATAAGTTATTTCAAAAAAGCGTACGAGCTTAGTAAAACACTAAGTATAAGTTATCTTATGATTGCTATAGCAAACTATTATAAAGGTGATGAGAAAGAGGCTTTAAATAGTATTATAGACTTTTATTTTATTGATGCAGGATTATACTATCAGACTATAAAAACACCTAAATATGGTCCTGTAATGGGGAATATTGTGGCTAATTACTGGAATTATTATGATAGGAATAATCAATTTAATAAAGGGCTATATCTTTTATTGGTTCAGAGTTTAAGTGGTGCTTTCTATATATTTGAAAAAATTAAAGATAATCCGAACTCTTATTTCTTACTTTCAAGAGCATACTTTATAAACAATCAGATAGAGAAAGGGAAAGATGCATTTGAAAAATATGTTAAAGTTGAAAAACCAAATAAAGAAATAATAATACTTGATTCAAGCTTTAATCCAGTAAAGGGTGAAGAGTGGTTTTTTAAGTTGCTGTTTGAAAAATAAGTGTTTTAACCTTATATTGTTTTTTGTTTTTAGATAAATATTTATTTTATTAATCTGGGATCATTTACCTCTTATTTTCTGTTTATTAATCTTGGATTTATCCGATTTTTTAAAAATAAAAATAGGTTTTATGATGGTTAAAAATTTTATTATAATAAAATTTTTATTGTTCTCATTTATTTTATATTCGTGTACTAGTGTTGACAGGAGAAAATATTATATTAAGGAAAGTAAAAAAGGGGAAGAAATAACTCAATTTAAAAAAGATATTGTTTCTATCCCGGTGAATATAATGGGACAAGGTGTTTTGCCAGCTGATTTAATGGCAAAGTATATTACAATGAAAAACAATAATGTAGATTATGATTATGCTTTATATTTAGCAAATATATACATAGAAGAAGCTAATAGGGAGGGAATTAACTACGATATTGCATTTGCTCAGATGTGTCTTGAGACAGGGTACCTTAGTTTTGGTAACCAGGTTGAACCAGGGCAGAACAATTTTGCAGGTATAGGTGCAGTTGATGGTGGAGCAAGGGGTAATAGTTTCCCAAGCCCACGTATAGGAATAAGGGCACAAATACAACACCTTAAAGCTTATGCTTCTTATGATGATCTTTCAGAGACTGTTGTTGATCCAAGGTTTAAGTATGTTAAAAGGGGAATTGCACCAACAATATATGATCTTGCAGGAAAATGGGCCTCTGATCTTTATTATGGTGAAAAGATAGAGAAAATTTTAAAAGAACTTTACAATTTGAATTTAAATAATTATTATTTAAATAAATAAATTTTAACTTTTAGGGGAGGGGAATGAGTAGTAGTGTTATTGAAAAATATATCAATGCTATTGAGTCAATAGACCCTATAAGACTGATGGGATATGTTTCTAAAGTAGAGGGAGTCAAAATAGAAACTAAAGGAATTGTTGGAAAAGTTGGAGAACTTTGTAAAATATATATACATGATGGGATACTATCAAGAGAAGTTCCTGGTGAAATAATCGGCTTTTATGATGATAAAGAGACTCAGAGAATGATAGTAATGCCATATTATGACCTTGAGGGGATTTCGTCTGGTTGTCTTGTAAAGACTCATAATAAGATATTGACAGTAAAGGTATCAGAGGAACTTAAAGGTAGAATTTTAAATGGGATAGGTGAACCAATAGATGGTAAAAGGATGTTATACTCTTCTAAGGAATACCCCATATTTAATATGCCACCGGATCCTCTTAAAAGACCGAGAATTAAGGATGTAATGGTTACAGGTATAAAAGCAATTGATTCTTTTCTTACACTTGGAAAAGGGCAGAGAGTAGGTATATTTGCAGGTAGTGGTGTTGGTAAAAGTACTTTGCTTGGAATGATAGCAAGGTATGCTAAAGCTGATGTTAATGTCATTGCACTTATAGGAGAGAGAGGAAGAGAGGTAAAAGACTTTATTGAGAAAGACCTGGGAGAAGAGGGGCTTAAAAAGTCTGTTCTTGTTGTTGCAACATCAGATACATCGCCTTTAATGAGGATAAGAGGAGCATATACAGCAACAGCTATAGCAGAGTTTTTCAGAGATCAGGGATATAGTGTCAATTTTATGATGGATTCTGTCACAAGGTTTTCAAGAGCTCAAAGAGAGATAGGACTTGCAGCGGGTGAGCCACCAACATCAAGTGGATTTCCGCCGAGCGTTTTTACAACTCTTCCTAAATTGCTTGAAAGAACAGGGACTTCAGAGAAAGGGAGTATAACTGCATTTTATACAGTTCTTGTTGAAGGTGATGACTTTAATGAACCTATAACAGATACTGTAAGAGGGATACTTGATGGACATATTGTTCTAAAAAGAGCACTCGCAGAAAAAGCACACTATCCTGCAATAGATATATTATCTAGTGTTTCAAGACTTATGCTTGATATAACAACACCTGAACACAGAAATGCTGCTCTTAAACTTAAAGAGTTGTATGCTATATATAAAGATCAAGAAGATCTTATAAATATAGGGGCATATCAGAAAGGTTCAAACCCAAAAATAGACCTTGCTATAAAAAAGTATCCATCTTTAATACAGTTATTGAGACAAGATGTTAATGAAAAGTCAGAATTTGAACATACTCTACTTGAAATTGTAAAAATGGCAAGGGATATTAGATGAAGTTTAATTTTAGACTACAGAAAGTACTTGACTATAGGATAAAAATTGAGGAAGAAAAGAAAAATAAGGTTGCATCAATAGTATCACAGATAAATAAACTAAAGGCTCAGATAGATGAGGTTTTGAATCTTAAACAAGATATAATAAAAGAAATGCAAATGAACTTTGAAGTTAAATATTTTTCTTGGGCAAGTAAAGCAATAGAGGGAATATATCAAACTATAAAAAATAATAAAGAAAAAATATCTGTTCTTGAAAAAGAACTTGAAATAGCAAGAAATGAGTATATCCAAGCAAGAAAAGATAGAATAGTCCTTGAAAAAATAAAAGAAAAAAAGTATGCTGAATATCTTGATGAGGTTAGAAAAGTTGAGAAAAAAATTATTGAAGAGATTGCTATTAAAATGTGGAATGATAAGTCTATAAGAGAGTTTGAATGGACATAAAATTATACCTTATAAAGTCTAAGGTCTTTTGGACCTTCCAGAACTTCTTTTGTTATTTTTAATATTCCTTCTTTATCTGGTTTTAGCCACCATTTTACAAGTGTTATCAGATTACCAATTATTTCAAGACCTGTTATTGCACGAGGGAAGACGCAAGAACCAGAGTTAAAATATGGTGGATCCCCCAATTTGGGTATTACTGGTCTGTGTGTATGCCCGCAAATCAATATTTGATTATTTTTACTTATCCACTTTATAAGCCTTTTTTCAACCTTTTTTCTTTTTTCAAAGTTTTTAGCAGGGCTTGTTGGGTCTTTAACTCCAAGTAGTTGTAAAGGTTTTATTATATATCTTACTAAAAATCTACCTAGATGCCAGAAATAATCACCAAAAAAATCTCCTTGATGCCCGTGAATGAGAAAAATTCTTAAGTCTTCATTTTTATTGAAAAGTATTAGAGACTCTGTTGGTCTTATTCCTTTTAAGAAAGGAAGATAATCATTGATGCTTTTTTTATAGTAGTAATATAAGTTTTTTACAACTCTTCTTTTATATTTAAATTCTATATCATGATTCCCAAATATCATATAATATCTTTTGTCTTCGTAGAAATCCTGTATTATTTCGTATATGTAAGTATGGGCCTCAAAAATATCTTTGAAACTTTTATTTTTCCATAGTTCATTATTATCACCGAGTTCTATTAATGTAAATCCTGAATCATAATAATATTTTAGAGCATGTAAGAGTAAATAATAGTTGTTTGCAAAGTCATCAGCCCATGTCCCATCACCTCTATGGGCGTCGCTGAATATTATAAACTTTGATTTTTCATTAAACTCAATAATAGGTGATCTTTTAAATGTTTTTAATAATCTTTTTTCAAATATGTTAAACATAAAAAACCTTTTATTTTGCTAGTTTAAAAATTAATACATATTTTTTAGTACTCAATAATTGTAACATAAAATTAATTGTAGTTATATTTTATAGATATAATTATTAGGGTTTTATTTTAATGGTAAATGATTTTGAAAGAAGTAAAGAGAGACTTTTAAAAGAATTAAAAATAATGGGGATAAATAATCACAGGGTTCTGGATGCAATAAAAAGTGTGCCCAGAGAAGAGTTTGTATTAGAAAACATGAGAGAGCATGCTTATGATAATGAGCCTTTACCATTACAATATGGGCAAACAATTTCTCAACCATATATAGTTGCTCTAATGCTTCAGGAACTTGAACTTAAAGAAAATCATAAAGTTTTAGAGATAGGAACTGGTTCAGGGTATCAAACAGCTTTATTATCTTATTTAGGAACTAATGTTTTTTCTCTTGAAAGGATATACTGTCTCTTTTTAACTGCTAAGAAAAGACTGAAAAAACTTAACTATAATGCCAAGTTATATTATCTTGACGGTAAAAAAGGTTTAGAAACAGAAGCTCCTTTTGATAGAATAATAGTAAGTGCTGCTACGCCTGAAATACCAAAAGCATTAGAAGAACAAATTAATCATGATGATGGTATAATTATAGTACCAGTAGGTTATGAGGAAGAGCCCCAAATTCTTTACAAAATAAAATATGAAAAAAATAAAAAAGATGTCAAAAAATTAACTTATTGTCGTTTTGTTCCATTAAAATAATTTTTTAAAATTCATTTAAAGATTTTTTAAGATAATCCGAGGTATTTATATAAGGGGAGTACTATGAGAATTAGTAGTGGGGTCTCACATATTAGTAATGTTTATATTTATAACAATTATCCTTCAGAGCCTGTTAAACCAGTATCAAGAGTTTCCACATCCTCTCAGTATATGGGGAGTATTAATTCCATGAAGATTATAGCAGGTAATTATTCACCAGGTCCTGTTTCTTTCAGTGTTCCGGGTGGTATAATTGTTGGATATTATATAGACTTATATGCTTAGGAGTTTTTTATGAGTTTGCTTAAAGAGATACTTGATACTTTAACGGAAGCTAAAGAAATTAGTACTCAATTTAATCGTTTATTAATAGAAAAGAACTTTGAAAAAGAGTTCAGAGATAAAAACATAGGTAAAAATATAGTCTTAATAACAAATAATGAAGGCGAAAAAGAGGGCAAGCTTATAAACATAGATAAATATAAGATAATTTTAGAAATAAATGGGCAAGAATATTGTTATTATAAAAATGCTCTAATAGGATTTTATGCAAAATAGTATACACTCTAAGAGACTTGAAGAAAAAAAAAGGCTTTTTTTAAACTATCCTCTCTTCACATTTTCTTTCTTACCTTATCTTGTTGATAAAGATTATTCTGTTATAGCAGGGCCAAAATTGCCTGAAGATGGATACGTTAATATTATTATCGTTAAAGATCTTAAAAGAGAATTTGATCTTATACTTTCTTATCAAAAAGACCTTTTAGGAAGAAATCCAGGTTTTGATGATAGGATATTTTTTTTGTATAATCTTCAGGAAGATTTTGATTTTTTTTATGATCTTTTAAACTTTCCTGCCAATAAAATTAATATTATAAAATATTTTTGTTCTTTACAAAAAGAGGAACTTGTAAAACTTCTTAGAAAGGGGATAACATCTCTTAGAGAAGCAGAATATTTTTGTAGTATCAATGATCATCTTAAAAGAGTTATTGTTAATTCAGATATGAACAAACAAGAGTTTAAGATAGCTTTAAATGTGTGTTTTGAGATAACAAAGCATAATATTCCTATTAATATTGATAATAATATTTCTATTTTTGAAAATCTTCTTAAGATAAGATATCCAATGTTTTATGACTATAAAAAAGAATCAGAATCTATTATTAAAGAATTGGAAACTGGTAATGTCAGAATAGATTTTGACAAGTTTTTTGAAGGTAGAACCCTTAAATTCAACTTAAAATTTCAGAATAAAAATGAGTTTTTAAAAATTTTAAAGTTACTGGAAGAAAAAAAAGAAATTGTTATCAAGATGATAGAACTTTTAAATAAATAAGATTTTTATTTTACAAAACTCATTATTCCTTTTCTTATCATCATTATGCCTATTGAAGCGAGTAATAAGCTTGCTATTTTAGAGATTGCTTTAACACCACTTTTTTTAAGTATTTTATATATTGGATCTGATAATAGGAAAATAAGCCCTGCTATAATAATATTTATTAGTGTTGCTATAGAGGTTATTATGTATCCGTAATTATTGGTAAGTAATAATATTGTTGTCAATACACCTGGTCCAACTATTAATGGTGTTGCTACTGGTACAATGCCGAATTCACTTGAGTTTATTTTTCTTAACTTCTTTTCAAAGCTTGTAATATCATTTACAGCAATTATAAACAATATAGTTCCACCAGCTATCATAAAGTCTCCAATTGTTATTCCAAGAAAATAGAGTAGATAACTACCTGCAAAAAGGAATAATGTTGCTATTATGCTTGCTGTTATTACTGCTTTAAAGATTATATTTTTTATAACTTTTTTTTCTAAGTTTTCTGCAAAACTTAAGAATATTGGTAATATCCCAATAGCGTCAACAGCAACAAACAAAGGAATAAAGCAAAGAAGAAATTTTTCTAACATTCAGACTTCCTTTTGTTAATAATTTATTTTGCAAATTTAATTTTTTAGGATTTTTTTATAAAATTTTTGTTATAAAGCTTAAAATATCTTAATTTTTATTTATATTAAAATAATTAACTCTAAGGGAGGATTAAAATGAGTGAAGTATATATTACAGGTGCCTATAATTCAAAGTTTGGTGCCTTTACAAAGAGAGATAAAGAAACAAAACAGATAATTGATAAAGGACCTACTATTTATGATCTAATAATAGAAGCTGGTAAAGGGGCTTTAGAAGATTCAGGTCTTTCTCCAAAAGATATTGACGCTATATATGTTGCAGCATTTTCATCAGGTCCGTTTGTAAAGCAGGAACATTTAGGCCCAATTGCACTATACATTCATCCAGACTTAAGATTTGTTCCTACTATGAGGTTTGAAGCTGCTTGTGCTTCAAGTTCAGCAGCAGTTCATGCAGCAGTTCATGCAATTGAGTCTGGAAGATATAAAAATATACTTGTTATTGGTGCTGAAAAGATGACTGAAAGAACAACTCCTGAAACTACAGAAATATTAGCATATGCTTCTTATTTTGAGACAGAGGGTTCAAAAGGGATGACATTCCCCGCACTTTTTGCTGAATATGCTAAAGGTTACAAGGCTCATTATAAAATATCTGATGATGTTTTAAGAAAAATGTTTGCAACAGTTTCAGCACTCTGTTATAGAAATGCTATGGATAACCCACTTGCTCAAATGGGCAAGGGAAGTGTTGCTGAAAAGCTTGGCATAACAACAGCAGAAGCAATATTGGCTCTTGATGATAAGAGTAACCCGGTTATCGCAGACCCATTAAGATTACATGACTGTTCATTAATATCTGATGGTTCAGCTGCAATTGTATTATCTAATAAAAAGGTTGCTAAGTCTGCTAAGAAGGCTGTTCAGATAGCAGGTATAGGAAATGCAACAGAAATAATGGAGGAGAAAAAGAGACCACAAATGTATATGCTTGAAGCAGGAAAGATAGCTGCTAAGAGAGCTTATGAGGAAGCAAAAATAAAACCAAAAGATATAGATCTTGCAGAAGTTCATGACTGTTTTGCAATAAATCATATACTTACTACTGAAGCACTTGGACTTTCAGAAGATGGAAAGGCTGGATATGATTATATGGAAGGAAGGTTTACAAGAGATGATAAAGTTGCTGTTAATATATCAGGTGGTCTTAAGGCAAAAGGACACCCAGTCGGTGCAACAGGTGCATCAATGCATGCATTAATATTTAAGCAACTTGTTGATGAACCAATCGGAGCAACTTTAACTAAGAAAAAACCTGAAGTAGGTGTTACTTTTAACGTTGGTGGATCAGCTGTAAGTAATTTTATTACTGTATTAAAAAGAGTAAAATAATTAATTTTTAAGGGGCTTTTGCCCCTTTTTCATTAATAAATAAAATTTTTATTCATTAAATTTTAATCTTATTATTTTATTTATTTTCCTTGAGGTTTTGTTGAAAAAGATTGGTTATTATGGTTATCCCCCAGATAGTTTTATTAAATATTACAAAGAGAGAGGTTATGAGTTTATAGACCTTGATATAGATTATAATAAACCTAATGTAGATATATTACCAAAGACTACATGTCAGATAATAAAAAATATTTTAACAAACGCTTTGACATATAAAGATGAGATTGAAAAGATAATAGCAACTACTGGAAAAGATAAATGTGATAATGGCTTTTTTGTAGCTAAGATCTTAAAAAATCTTGGTTTCGATGTTATTTTTACTGAAAATACTAATAAAATAAGAAAAGAGACTCCTATATCAGACTCTATACTTCCTCTTGCGGAAAAAATAGATCTTATTATGAAAAGCATAATTACACCTATTTCTATTGATCTTAAAAGAGCTGAAAATCCAAAATTTGGTTTTTGGGGGGTCCCACCTAATGATTTTTCAATATTAGAATTTTTCCCTGAAGATACTATAGTGCTTGGGTGGGTTAGAGCAGTTGAAGCCTCTGTTCCTTCAGATATTGATGTTGAATTATATGTGCCAGAGAATTTAAAGGTTGTATTTTTTGCTCAATCTTTTTGTTCAAAGTCTATGCTTGCAAAGTTTCTTGCTGAAAAGTATAATGGTCTTTTTATAGACCTTGATAGAAATGCAACAAGTTCAATAAAAGCAAAGATAGAAGCTTTTATAAGGTTAAATCGATGATAGCTGATATAGGTACTACCTGGACAAAAATACTTGATGGTAAGTATTATCACATATTACTAACTAAAGATATTATTAAAGAAAAATGGTATTTTAGGAAAGCAACTGGGCACTTAGGCAAAAACTTTTCAAAGATATATATTAATGAACTAGAAGCACTTGCAAGAGGGTCTAGAAAATTAATAAAAGAAAACAATTTTATTGTTGTTGACGTAGGTTCAAGGGATATAAAATATGTTGAGTTTAAGAATGGGTTTTTTAGTAAGCTTGATTGGAATCAGTCTTGTGGTGCTACAACTGGCTTTACACTTGAACTTATTATGAACTATTATGGACTTAAGTCTGAAGATATAATAGTTACTGAATCTAAGCCTTCACCTATTACATGCTCTGTTTTTGGTCTTGAAAAGGTTTTTGATAGTATTATAAATAATATATCTCCTGAGGTTGCAATAGGTGATTTTATAAAGAGTCTTGTTTATAATATTTACGAGTTTTCAGGTAAACCAGAAAAAATTTATCTTTCCGGAGGTATGTGTGAAAATGTAGCTTTTGTGAAAGCTTTATCAATGTTATGTGAAGTTTTTTTGTTGGGTAGGTTTGTGCTTTTAGAGGGTATAAAATGAGTTTATATATAATCTCAACCCCTATAGGTAATCTTGAGGATATAACTATAAGAGCTATTAATACTCTATCAAAGGTTGATATTATTTTAGCTGAAGATACAAGAAAGACTAAAATTTTACTTGATAAATATCAGATAAATGATAAAAAACTTATACCATATTTTAGTGGTAATGAAAAAAAGATTGTAAACAGTGTTATAAATATGTTGAAAGAAGGAAAAGAGATTGGGATGGTAAGTGAGGCGGGGACTCCACTTATATCAGACCCAGGTTATATTTTAGTAAAAAAGGCTATTGAGGAAAATATAAAAGTTATCCCTATACCAGGGGTAACAGCGTTTACAACTTTACTTCCTGTAAGTGGCTTGCCGGTATCATCTTTTTACTTTGTAGGTTTTTTAAGTAATAAAAAAATAAAAAAGAGAAACCAGCTTGGTAAATTAAAAAACTTAGAGACAGTTATAGTTTTATATGAATCAGTTCATAGGATTGAGGATACAATAGAGGCTATAAAAGAAGTTTTTGGTAAGAATATAGAAATAGTAATAGGAAGAGAGCTTACTAAAAAATATGAGGAGATTATAAGGGGACAAGCTGGAAGTATTAATATAAATTTTGAAAAGAAAGGCGAATTTTGTATTATTATTAATAATATAACTTAGTTTTATTTAAATTATTACTAATAAAAAAGTTTATTTTTCCGATAATATTAATGTTTAATGAAGGAGTAACCCATGGAAATAAGAAAAATATTTCAGATATTTAATAATAAAACAGTTAAAAAGAATAATGTAAAAACTACTAATAAGACTAAAACAGATTCTATTCATATTTCAGATGAAGCAAAATTAAGAGCTGAAGTTGAAAAATATAAAGAGGTTATAAAAAATACACCGGATATAAGACAAGATAGAATAGCACAGGTTAAAGAAAGATTAAAGTCAGAATATTATAACAGTAGTAAAATATACAATGATATAGCAAGTAAGTTATCTAATTTTCTTGATAGTGAAGATATATAAAGGTTTAGTTTAAAATGGGAGACTTTTCATTTCCCTATAGAATAATTGAAGGTGTCAATTTTATTAATCAGGTAGGTGAGATAGTAAAAGATTATGGAAAGAGAGTTGTCTTAATAGGAGATTCTCTTGCTGCCGCTGAGACTGGATGGTTCCCAAAAATAAAGGCAATGATTGAAGATTATGCTCTTGGTGTGATAGCATATGATAAAGTTGATAATTCATCAACATCAGAGATTGCTAATAAGATAGCAGAAGAGGCAAGGTTCGCAAGATCAGATGTTGTAATTGGTTTTGGTGGAAGAAATGTTCTAAATATAGCAAAGACAGTTGCTTTTTTAATATCTCATGGAGGAATAATTGAAGACTATTTTTTGGGGAAAAAGGGTCAAGGTAAAACAGTAAAGTATATAGAGATCCCAACTACTATTGGTTATTTACCTGGTCTTACTCCTGATATACAGGTCATAGATAAATATGACGGTATTAAAAAGTATTTAGAGGCTAATGTTTATGCTGATGTTGTTATAGTTGATCCTAAGATAACAACAAGCCTTCCTGATGATTTTGTAAGGAGTATAGCGTTAGAGACTGTAGCTATAAGTATTGAAAGTTTTTTAAGCAAAAAAAATAATTTCATAACAGAAACTGCAGGACTTAAAGCTATAGAACTTGTTAATCTTAACTTAGCTAAAGCTATAAAAGACCCTGAAAACACTGTTATAAAAAATAATCTATGTGAGGCTGCTATACTTGCTTCTATGGCATTATCATTTAGTTCTCCTGGACTTTCTTATGCTATTGGTATGGCTATAAAGAGTATATATAATATTAATCAAGCACTGGCGATAAGTATTATTTTGCCCTATGTAATGGAGTTTAATCTTACAACTGCTGCAAACAAACTTGTTTTTATTACAAAAGCGTTTGGGGAAAGTATTGCTGATATCTCAATAGTTGAAGCTGCTATAAAGGCTATTGAAAACTTTAGAAAACTTTCAATAGAGAATAATATTCCTCAGCGTTTAAGTGAATTAAATATAGAAAATGATGATCTTGTTAAAATAGCAAGAATAAGTAGAAACTATGAGTTTTTACACAATTTGCCACGACCTGTTTCCAGAGAAGATATACTTACTATACTTACCTCAGCATTTTAATTTGCTTTTTAAATATAAATTTTTTAAATTTTAATAAATTGAATTTTTTAAATTAAATCTTAAAAGTCAACCCTTATTTTTTAAAATAAATTTAAAGATAAATATACCAAAAAGGGAGAAATCTAATTTTTCATTTATTATCTTTGAGTTTTTTTATCTGCAAAGTTTTTTATAAAAGGAGTATTTAATGTCTAAATTAGAAAATTTAGAATCAAAAGATAGTAAAAAGATAGACTATTCAGAAATAGAGATAATGATTAAAGACCTTTTTGAGAAACCAATGTCTGACCTTGTTGAGTTTGGCAGGGCTTTATCTATTGAAAATTATCAGCATCTTAATAAGCATGATCTTATTATTAAAATAATAGAAAAGAAGATGGAAAACTTGGGGCTAAGTTTTGGTGGTGGTGTTCTTGAAATAATGGAAAATGGATTTGGATTTTTAAGACAATCAGATGCTAATTACGTAAAAAGTTATAAAGACCTATATGTACCACCAGGACATATCAAGTCTTATAGACTTAAGAAGGGAGATACTGTTTTTGGATTTTTAAAAGAACCTTCAGAAGGTGAGAAAGCAGAAAAGGGGGATAAGTTTAAAGCAATTTCTGAAATTGTTTTAATAAATTATACTCTGGCTAGTAATATAAAAGAGAGAAAGTCTTTTGATAGTCTTACACCAATATATCCAGACTTTATGTATAATCTTGAAGATTCTGATAATTCTGATATGGTTTCAACAAGAATATTAAATCTTTTTGCTCCTATAGGTAAAGGACAGAGGTCATTAATTGTTGCTCCCCCAAGAACTGGAAAAACTATTTTATTACAAAACATAGCGAATGCATTAGTTAAAAATCACCCTGATGTTTACTTAATAGTTCTTTTAATAGATGAGAGGCCTGAAGAGGTTACAGATATGCAGAGGTCTGTAAGGGGTGAGGTGATAAGTTCTACGTTTGACGAAGAACCTGATAAACACTGCCAGGTTGCTGAGATGGTCCTTGAAAAGGCAAAAAGGTTAGTAGAATCTAAAATAGATGTTGTTATACTATTAGATAGTATTACAAGACTTGCAAGAGCTTATAATCAAATTGTACCTGCAAGTGGTAAAGTACTTTCAGGTGGTGTGGATGCTAAGGCTCTTATAGGCCCTAAAAAGTTTTTTGGTGCTGCAAGAAATATTGAAAATGGGGGAAGCCTTACAATAATTGGAACTGCACTTATAGATACTGGTAGTAGAATGGATGAAGTTATATTTGAAGAGTTTAAGGGTACAGGTAATATGGAGGTTTATCTTGATAGAAGCCTTGCTGAAAGACGTATATTTCCGGCATTTGATATATTTAAGTCTGGTACTAGAAAAGAGGAGCTTTTGATTAATAAGAACGATCTTGAAATTATATGGACTATAAGAGAAAAGTTATCTTCTAATAAACAGGATAATGGTGCTATAATGAAAGCCCTTATAGATAAGATAAAGTCTTTTAAAACAAATAAGGCATTTTTAGGAAGTATACATTTTAATGGTAAAACATCGGTTTTCTAAATGGAATATATTTACCATTCTAAACCTACTATAGATAAAGAAGACCTTAGAGTTGCTCTGGAATGTATGGTTTCTGATTATATAGGTCCAGGCAATCTTGTAATTGAGTTTGAAAAAAAACTTTCAAATATTCTAGCTAAAACATATTCAATTGCTACCTATTCAGGTACTATATCTTTATTTTTAATACTTAAGAGTCTTAATATTGCTAAAGGTGATTCAGTTCTAGTTCCTGCCTATTCTCCATCTTATGTTATTAACTCTCTTTCATACCTTTCTATTAAACCCATTCTTGTTGATATAAATGAGGACTATTCTATTAACACTGATGATATAGATAAAAAAATTGATAAAAAAGTAAAAGCTATAATTCTTGTACCACTTTTTGGAGTGCCTATTGATGTGAAAGTTTACAAAAAATATAATCTTCCTATAATATATAATGCTACTCAGGTTTTAGGTTCTTATTATGATAATATTCCAGCAGGTAAAGATGCTGATTTTGTCTACCTTTCTTTTTATGCCACAAAGATGATAACAACAGGTGGACTTGGGGGAGCAATACTTACTGATAATAAATTATATTATGAGAAAATAAAAAATTTAATTGCAAGAGATCCTAATAAAAATTATCCAACTTATCCATTCTTAATGAGTGATCTGCAAGCTTCGATGGGTATAGCACAACTAAACAGACTTGATGAGTTTATTGATGTAAGAAGAAATATAGCCAATTTTTACAATGAAAACTTTAAACCCAGGGGTATTATTATACCGCCATCTTTTCCAAATAGAAAACTCTCTTTTTTTAGATATATTTTAAAGATTAAAGAAATTGAGAAAGTAATAAAACTTGTAAAAGAACATAATATAGAACTTAAAAGACCTGTAGAAAGTCCATTATACACTTACCTTGGTGAGAATCCAGAAGATTTTCCTGTTTCACATCTTGCATATATTCAGAATCTTTCTATACCTATTTATCCTACCTTAAGTAATCAGCAGGTTAAAAAGATTGTTAAAGTTGTATCTAATATAATATCATAGATTTTTAAATTATATTGGTGATGAAGTATTTTAGATGGGCCTTAAAAGAGTATAACTTTAAAATCGAATTTTCTTATAAAACTTATTGATTGTACTTTTTATTCAATAGATTTGTCTTCTATTTAAAAAATTTTAAATTAATATATAAAATACACAACTTATTTTTTATTTTTATGCTTTCTATTAATGCTAAATATTTTTAATTGTTATCTATTTGTTGATTAAATTTCTTATTATAAAATTTTTTATCTTATTTGTTAAGAAAGGTTCTAATGGGAGATAACAGGTCAAAAAAAATTATTAAACGTAATGAAAGGGTACAAAGTGAGATAGATAAGATAATTCATTTTATTAATGAAAATAAACTTGAAGAAGCAAAGGAGATTCTTGAATATCAGATTAAAAATGATCCTGACAATGTTCATCTTATGCTTCTTATGGGTGTTTACTATATTAAAAAATCTAATTTCAGGTCTGCTATATCTTATCTTTTAAGAGTAATAGACTCGCCTATAGGTAATATATATATGCCAGCTGCTGTAAAATTAATTGTATTTTCTTATATAAAAACAGGAAATAATGAGCTTGCCAAGGCATTAATAAAAGATGCAATCCAGACATATTATGATGATATTCATCTTAAAAATATGCTTGCATATATATATTATACAGAAAAAAATTATGTTGAGGCTTCTAAAATATATAAAGAGGTTCTCTCAAAAAATCCAGATAATATAACAGCATTGAACGGACTTGGTTACTGCATGATAGAACATTTTTCTAAACACCATGAAGGCTTAAAACTATGTCTTAAAGCACTTGAAAAAGATCCTTTTGATCCAAGTATTCTTGATAGTGTTGGGTGGGGGTATTTTAAAATTGGTGAATATAAAAAGGCTGAAGAGTATCTTAAAAAGGCTTTCCAGATTGCACCTGAAAATGAGGATATTAAAAAACATATTACAATAGTTGTTGAAAAAACTTAATAGAGGAATGCTATGAAAAAAAACGAAAGAAAGATGATTCTTTTTTCTATATTAATTATTGTTTCAATCTTATTAACAGTTTTTAGAGTTGGTTATTATAATTATTCAAAGTCTGCTGGAAACAAAGTAGCTATAATAGACATTACTGGCACTATTAATTTTGCAAGTGAAACTGAAATATTAAAGAAGATTGAAACATCTATAAATAATGGCTTTAAGGGTATATTAATTAAAATAAACTCCCCAGGTGGTACTGTTGGTTCAAGTCAATCGTTATATAATTACATAAAAGAGGTAAGAACAAAAAACAATATTATATTTGGATGTTCTATTGGAGATATTGGAGCAAGTGGGGCTTTCTATATAGCAATGGCGTGTGATTATATTGTTGCAAATCCTGGGAGTATACTAGGAAGTATAGGTGTTATAATACCTGGTTGGGACTTTACTGAGATTGCAAAAAAGTTGGGAATAAAACAGGTTAATATAAAAAGCGGTGAAATGAAGGATAGTCTTTCTCCTTTTAAAGAACTTACACCATCTGAAAAAAAATATTATCAGGAACTTGTTTTGAAATCTTATCAGATGTTTTTTGATGATGTACTTGCTTCCCGCTCGGGTAAAATAACAAAAGAAAAATTAAAAGAGATTGCTGATGGAAGAGTTTTTTTAGGTATTCAGGCAAAAGAACTTGGGCTTATTGATGAGGTTGGAAATATCAACACAGTAAAAAATTATTTTAGAGGAATATTCGGTGAAGTTGATTTTGTTGAAACTGAGTCCTCACAAATGGAGTTTATAAAAAAGTTAATTAGCAATTCAAGTAATATTGATTTTATAAACTATATAAATCTTCCTTTATATTATTATTTTTATAGGGGTGAAAATTGAATATATTGATGCTTATTGCAATGCCTTTTTATTCTCCGCTTGCTTTTTTAAGACTTTATTATAATAAAAAATATTTTTATTTTTTCCTTTCTTCTTTCTCAACTTTAGCCTATTTTTATTGTGTTTCAACTCTTTTTAATCTTATTGATGTTGGATTTAATTTTTTGATAATTTTTTTTATTTCATTTTTATTTGATTTTCTTTTGTTAATTAAAACATCTATTATTTTTTCTTTTGTATCTAATAATTTTTCTAATCTTGATTTTAAGACTATAGTTTCTATTAATGTACTCTCATTGTACCCATATTTTATATTTTTACCTTTGTCTAACCTTTTTAAAGGTTTATATGGTATTGATTTTTTATTCCTTTTTATACCTATGATACATTCTATCTTTCTTAGAAAGAAGTTTTTTAAAAAAATTACAAGAAAAAACACTAATTTTTATTTTCTTATGCCATTAGTAAGTCTATTGGTAGTTATTACCTTAATGTTTATTATCCTAATATCTGGATTAAGTAGTTTTTTTATTTTTGTGCAGCTTTTCAAGTCTTTTATTTTATAAATCTTATTACTTATTACTACCTTTTTCTAGTAAAATTTTGTCCATTTAACAAAAGTGGTATCTATTCCTTAAATTTTACATTCAATTAGATTTATTAATGGTTGTATACAATGTCGATTTAACAGACAATTAAAAGTAAACTTAAAATTTTATTAAAAAAAGGTAATTTTATAAATTTTATAACTACAAAAATTTTTAAGGGAACTAAAATGGATATAATAATAGTTGGAATAGGTGGACAGGGTACTATTTTAGCAAGCAAGGTTTTATGTGATGCTCTTGTTGAAGAAGGCTATGATGTGAAAAAGAGTGAGGTTCATGGCATGTCTCAAAGAGGGGGGAGTGTTATAACCCATGTAAGGTTTAGTAAAAAGAAGGTTTATTCACCTTTAATAAGAGTTAATTCTGCTGATATTGTTCTATCTTTTAATGAAGATGAAACGAGAAGGTATTCATATCTTGCAAAAGAGGATTCAAGAGTTATACAGTTAACTGATGAAGACAAAAAAAAGGTTTTTTCACAGTCTTTAAATATGTTTGGTTTAGGCAAGCTTTCTAAACTTGTCGATGTGTCTATTGATTCCTGGTACAAGTCTTTTAGAAATAATATAAAAAAGTTTTATGACGAGAATATTAAAGCATTTGAAATTGGTAGAAATGAGGGTATAAAATAAAAGACTCTATTTTAAGACTTAAAGACAATTTTTCTTAGCTCTTTAAGCTCATTTATTTCTATTCTTCTTATTTCTCCTTTTTTTAAGGACCCTATATTTATATTGGCAATCCTTATTCTTTTAAGGAAAGTTACGTTTGCTCCAAAGTAAGCAAACATTCTTCTTATCTGTCTATACCAACCCTGTCTTATTATTACTCTGTAGAAGTTTTTTTCTTTATATAATTTACATTCTCTCGTGATACCTTCTTCCAGTTTTACCCCTCTTTCGAAAATTTTTTCCTCTTCTTCTGTTAAGAATTTATCAACATATACAATATACTCTTTCTCAATATCATACTTCGGATGTAACAGTCTGTGAGACAGATCCCCATCATTAGTTAATATTATAATTCCTTCTGATTCAAAGTCAAGCCGTCCTACAGGATATACTCTTTTATCAATATTTTTTATAAAATCCTTTATTGTCTTTCTTCCCTGAGGATCATTTAGTGTTGATACTACAAAGGGTGGTTTATATAATATGTAATAGCTTTTTTCTTCTGGTTTCAATAAGTTATTATTAAAAAATACTTTATCTTCTTTACTAACTGTATCTGATAAAAGTGCTATTTTGTTATTTATTTTTATTTGCCCCTCTTCTATTAGTTTCTCACATTTTCTTCTTGAACCGAGTCCACAGATAGCAAGGTATCTATTTATTCTTATACCTCTATTTTGTTTCATCTATAAACCTTTCAATATCTTTCTTTTCACCAATAACATAGATTAAATCATATTTTTCAAATGTATAATCTGCTTTTGGTATTTTTATTCCTCTAAATTTTATTTTTTCTCCTTCAGAAGTATCCTCTATATATCTTTTTTCTATAGCTACAATATTTATGTTATATTTGTTTCTTATATTAAGTTCTATTAAACTTTTACCAATTAGCTTGTTTTCTACCGAGATAGTTGCAACTACAATATTATCCGAGAGTTTAAAAATCTTTTCAAAGTTTGTTGTAATTTCTTCAACAACCTGTTTACCCATATCTATCTCTGGCATTACAACTTTACTTGCTCCCAATTTCATAAGTATTTCTGATTGTATTGCTGAGTTGCTTCTTGCTATTATCCTTTTAGCACCGTTCTTATTTAGTAGACGCGTTATAATAAAGCTTGACTGCATATTTTCGCCTATACACACAAATACTATGTCAAATCTTTCTATACCAAGCATTTTAATATTTCCTTCTATAGTTGCATCAAGTTTTAATCCCTCTTTTAAATATTCTGCTACTTCCTGCAACGATTCCTCATGTATATCTATAGCTGTTACCTGAATTCCAGCTTTATATAGGTTTTCTGCCACAGACTTACCAAATACACCTAGTCCAATTATAAGAGCTTCTTCCAATTTTTCTCCTTATAAAAGTATCATTTAGATTTTAAATTTAACACTCAACTCTTTTTTAAATATCATATAATTAACTCTGGTCTTCAGTTTTTTTGTTTAATATTAAAATTTTATTATAAAATTTTTTAAATTATATTAATGTAAAATAAATAAGGGTGTAGCCTCCTATGATATATAAAAATCTAATAAAACCTTTCCTTTTTATGATGGAACCTGAAACTGCTCATAGCTTTACAATAATAAGTCAATCAGTCTTAAGCAGTTTAAGGCTTAACAAGATTATAAAACTGTTTTTTAATTATAGTGAGCCGTTATTGGAAACAGAGGTCTTTGGTATAAAGTTTAATAATCCGGTGGGACTTCCAGCAGGCTGTGATAAAGATGGGAAGGCCTTAGATATATGGGGATCTTATGGTTTTGGTTTTGCAACTATTGGTTCTGTTGTTTATAGCCCTCAACCAGGGAATCCTAAACCAAGACTTTTTAGACTTATAGATGAGAGGTCTTTGCAGGTAAACCTTGGATTAAATAGTAAAGGTGCTTTAAGTTTTTATGAGATATTTAAAAAAAAGAAAAAGAGGTCAACTATTCCTTTAGGTATAAGTATTGCAAGGACAACAGATATAGATGAAAGTGAAGTTGTTGATGATTATCTTAAGTCTTTTAAAACTTTATATGAACTTCCAGATTATTTTGAGATAAATGTAAGTTGTCCAAACATTAATAATATATGTTTTTTTAACTTAAATATGTTGCCCAAATTGCTTGAGAAGATTCAGGAAAATAACTATAAAAAAAAGCCAATACTTATTAAAATAGGCCCAGACCTTGAAGAATTGGAACTTGATGTTATAGTAAAAAATGTTTTAGATTATAATATAGACGGTGTTGTTGCTACAAATCTTATAAAAGACCTTACTAAAATTAACCCTAAGAAAGTTTACAAAGGTGGGATAAGTGGTAAGCTCCTTGAAAAATATTCTAATAAAACTATAAATTATCTTTATAAAAAGAGTGAAGGAAGGTTTAAAATAGTAGGCCTTGGCGGAATATTTAATGGTAAAGATGCATATGAAAAAATTAAATTGGGAGCATCTCTTGTTCAGGTTTATACTGGTATGGTCTTTGAAGGGCCTGGATTAATAAAAAAGATACTTAAAGAACTTGTTATGTTGTTAAAAAAAGATGGTCTTGATTTAAATAAAGCATGTGGGATATATCATAAATGAAAGAAGCACTATTTTATGAAAAATTAAATGATAATGTGGTAAAGTGTATTCTCTGTCCTCACTTTTGTGTTTTAAAAAGTGGAGATTGTGGATTCTGTCTAAATCGAAAAAATATTGATGGTAAATTATATTCATTAAATTATGGTGTTGTGTCAAGTGTAAATATTGACCCTATTGAAAAAAAACCTTTATATCATTTTTATCCTGGCTCTCAAATATTTTCTGTTGGTACTTTTGGTTGTTCTCTTAATTGCCAGTTTTGTCAAAATTATACTATAGCCAGAAATAAGGCCTCCAAAGAGAAATACGGTGAGATTACTCCTTCAAAAATTATTGAACTTGCTAAAACATATTCAGATATGATTGCTTATACATATAATGAACCTTATATATGGTATGAGTTTTTAATTGAAACTGTAGAACTTGCCAGAAAGGAAAGCATTAAAAATGTACTTGTTACAAATGGTTACTATAATAAAGAACCATGGGAAAAACTTTCATATTATATAGATGCTATGAATATTGATCTTAAAGGTGATTCAGAGTTTTATAAAAGGTTGTGTAGTGGTGATATAGACCCTGTATTACAAACAATAGAGAGTGCCTTTAATAAAGGTATTCATGTTGAGGTTACCTATCTTGTTCTAACTGCTGAAAATGAAGACCCATATATTTTCTCTGAGATTTTAAAAAGAGTTTCAGTTATATCAAGACTTATCCCTTTTCATATATCAAGGTATTTTCCTTCTTATAAGTTTGATGCTCCTCCAACTAACATTAAAAAAATGGAAGAGTTTTATCTTATAGCTTCCAAAGAGATGGAGTATGTTTATCTTGGTAATGTTCTTGAACATAATAATACAGTTTGTCCTAAGTGTGGAAAACTTTTAATAGAGAGAAGAGGATACCATGTAAAAATAATTGATAATTTTAAAGGAAGATGTTCGTGTGGGTATAAGTTTTACGGCATGTTTTGACAAAATGTCAATATTAAAAATATTAAATTTCTCTGTATTTATCAGCAAATTAATCTATTTTGACATTTTTACCTAAAAATGTAGGTAAATAGCATCATTTTTGTATTTTTTTACAAAAAATAAGGTTTATTAATTTTATTAATGTCATTAAAATATCATTTAATATGAATGATTTAAATGTAAAATATATTATACAAATATATTATTGGCACACTTTTTGACATTGATAAAATGTGTTTATTTAAATAATTAAAGTTGTCGGAGGTTACAATGAAAAAAATTTTAATGGTGATTTTAGCACTTGCTATGGTTGTTGCATGTGCTAAAATGGATGTACCAACTGGTGAACAAGTGGGTGTAAAAGATGATAGGGCTTGTAGTTATACAGATCCAGGAGTAGGTTCAAATGGTTCTGCTGCATGGGGAATGACTTTAAGACATGGCTTAACAATAATGGCTACTCTGATATAGCATCATCAGAAGGATGGGGTGGAAAAGCTTCTTCAACTGACTGCGGAGCTGTGTGGGACCCTGTTATATTTGTGCATGGTAATGGTGATTATGCTCAAAGCTGGTCAACAGTAAGGTCAGACTTTAGAAACTATGGTTATTATCCGGTAGAACTTTATGCTATTGGTTGGGGACTTAAAGGAGCAAGTAATGCGGCTTACAATCACCATAAGGCTGATTATATGACAAAGATAAGAAGACTTATTTCAGCTGTAAAGACATATACTGGTAAATCAAAAGTTGACGTTATAGCACACTCAATGGGAGTTACACTTGCAAGAAAGGCAATAGTTGGTGGCAATGCTTACAATACTTATGACAGGAGTGGTACTGCAGTTAACTTAGGTTCAAGTATAAAGACATCAATTGATACTTTTGTTGGTATAGCAGGTGGTAATAGAGGGCTCAATTCCTGCGGATGGTGGGATGGTGGAACAGCTGTTGCAACATACACATGCTGGGCTAATGGACTTTCAATTGATAACCCATTTATAGATGATCTTACATATGGTTCATCAGGACAGGTTGCAAGTTATATTTATTCAATAAAAAGCTGGGTTGATGAGGTTGTATGTTATCCAAGCTTCCCAACATATTGTTATGTATGGTATGTTCATACAAGTGATATAAATGGACAGACTGGGACTAAAAGTTATAGTACTGTACCTTACGGGCATTTTGGTGTAAGGGATTATACAGGTTCAGTTCAAATTCAAATGGTATTGAATCATACAATACCATGATAATCGGATGAGTATATTTGGTATTTAAAGACTTATAAAGTTTCTTAGGTTACATTAAAGGAGGTAAAGGGGGTAAAATACCCCCTTTTTAATTAATAGATCTGTTCTAGAGTAAAGTCTATTGTCTCTTTGTTAAGGTTAAGTGATATTAGCTTTACTTTTACACGTGTTCCAAGAGTAAGAGATTTATTACCATCCTTGAAACCTATATTTTTTTCATATTTAAATGAAGGTAGTAATGTCCTTGGGATCATACCCTCTATTCCCATATCATCTAATGAGACAAAAATACCTTTCTCTATAAAACCGCTTACGATACCAGTAAAACTTTTATTTAATTTATCTTTTAAAAAGTGTATTGCCTTTCTTTTTACTATTGCTCTTTCTGCTTCTGCTGCTATTCTTTCCATTTTTGATGTGTATTCCCCTATCTTTGATAACATTAAAGTATTTTTTCTTACTTTTGAAGATTCAAAAGAGATAATATCTTTTATTATTCTATGAACTACAAGGTCTGGATATCTTCTTATAGGGGAGGTAAAGTGTGTATAGATGTCAAATGCAAGACCAAAATGCCCAAGATTTTCATGATGATAGTATGCCTGTTTCATCGACCTTAAAAGTAATGTATTCAGTATGTAGTTGTAATTAGTGTTTTTTATTTTTTCAATGAATTCTTGAAAATGTTTTGGTTTCTTAAGCCCTTTAGTATCAAAACCTAAAGAGTTTGCTATCTTTTTAAAGTGGTTTAATTTATCCTCGTCAGGGTCTTCATGTACTCTAAAAAGTCCTGTATTATTTTTTTGCATAATTTCTGCAATAACCCTATTGGCAGAGAGCATAAACTCTTCTATTATGTAATGCGAGAATAATCTTTCCTGGATTTTTATTTTTATTGGTCTTGACTTGTTGTCACAAACTATTTTTGTTTCAGGTATATCAAAGTCTATTGATCCTTCTTTAAACCTTTTTTCTCTCAAACCTCTTGCAAGTTTTTCCATTGATTTTAAAATATTATAAAGGTCATCCTTTTTTTTATTATTTATTATTTCTTCAACCTCTTCATATGTAAATCTTCTGCATGATTTTATTATCCCTGGTTCTATTTTATAATTGGTTATATTAAAGTTTTTATCAAATGTTATTTCAACAGACATTGACAGTCTATCTTCATTTGGATTAAGCGAACATATTCCATTTGAGATAATTTTGGGTAACATTGGAACAACTCTGTCTGCAAGATATATACTTGTTCCTCTCTTGTAGGCTTCTTTATCAAGCAATGACCCTTCTTTTACATAGAATGAAACGTCTGCAATATGTACAAATAATGTAGTATAGTCTGTATCTTCATATATACCAACAGCATCATCTAAGTCTTTTGCATCTTCTCCGTCTATTGTAAATACTATATGATTTCTGTAATCTTTTCTATTTTTTATCTCATTTTCTGGGATAAAGGCTATAACCTCAGCTTCTTTTAAAACTTCATCTGGGAAAGAGGGTTTAATTTTAAATGTTTTGCATACTATATAAAAGTCTTTTATAGGGCTTTTATAACCGATTATTCTGTTCTTTACTGATTTGATTTCTTTTTTATCTAGTAGGAAAAATATTCCATTTTCTTTTTTAATATTTTCATTTTTAATAAGTTCTTTTATAGACTTCTTTAACAGTTTTCTTTCATTTTTTGTTTTAATGCCAAAATATTTATAAAGTCCATTAAGGTTAAAAGATGTTATATTCTTCTTTTTTAAGAAAAAAAGAATATCTTCATTACTGAGATTCATTTTCAGACTTTGCAAATTTTCTCTTTCTTTCCATTATTCTTACAAAATCCTGTAAGTCTTTTACAATTATTGAATCTGGTTTTATATCTATTTTACCTGCTCTCTGAAAATCAAAAAGTAAGGCTTTTGTTTTTTTTTCATCAATTCCGCACCAGTTTCCCAATTCTTCGATTGTAACTGCAATTGTTATCTCTTTTTCATTAATTATATCAGGGTCTTTTTTAGCTATATTTTCTACAAGCATAAGGATTGCATCTATTAGTTTTGATTCTTCATCTTTTAATTGCATCACAGAGAGCCTTCTTTTGGCTTCAAATATTCGTTTTGAAAGAATTCTTATAAGGGATGCTAATAAATCAGGATATTGTGATAAAAGGTCTTTAAAGTTTTCTTTTGTAAACTCTATCAATGAAGTATCGGTCTCTGCTATTGCTGTCGCACTTCTTGGTGCCTGTTCAAGTATAGCCATTTCCCCAAATATTGAACCTTCTGTAAGAACGTCAAGTATTTTTTCCTGCGTTTCTGAGATTTTACTTATTCTTACCTTTCCTTTTCTTATCATATAAAAAGATGTACCTGGCTCAAACTCACAAAAAATAACTTGTCCTGCTTTATAATCTTTATTGTATGTTTTTTGTGTTTCTCCCATTGTGTCCTCATTTTTTAAGCACAGGGTGGTAACCTGTTTTCTGTGCCTCTTTTACTTTTTCTATATATTCATTTACTTCTGGTATTTGGGTATGATTTGGGAAAAAGTTTTTAAACCTTTCCCAGATACATAATGCATTTGTATAGTCTTTTTTATTAAAAAAGTATAATCCCATTTTTATCATTTCATTACCAGGGTCTTCAAATATGTTTTGTGTAAGTAGTCTTTTTTCCTCTTTCCCTATAGCTCTTAAGTCAGAACTTAATGCTTTTAATATTTTTAAACCTACATTAGGGTTGGACTTTATAAGATTCTCAAACTCTTTTATTGAAAAAAGTATTATTATACTATCTTCAATAACATTTACTGTTTCCTCTTTAGGATAACCTGCTATTGCTGATTTAAGACCAAAAAACTCTCCTGGTCCAAGAATTGCTCTTATAGTTTCATTATAAAAACCTGTTGATTCACATAATACTTTCCCTTCTTTTATAAGGAAAATCTCTTTTCTTGGGTCACCTTTAAAGTATACAATTGAGTCTTTTTTATATTTTTTTATTTCTGGCATGTTTTTTACTTTTTAAAGTTTATTGGTATAAATGGTAAATACTTAAAATATTCTATTTTTGTTTTAAGGTCTTTTAAAATTTTAAGTGCTCCTCTTATTGCAAGGAACTTATTTTCGCATTCTATTTTTAATTCCATATATTGTATTTTTAAATATTCAATTATATTTTTAAATCTTATATCACCATAAACAGGTTTACCGTTTATTACAACAAGGCTTATATCAGATAGTTTAAGGCACAGTATATTTTCATATGGGTCATTTTTTACTTTTTTTGTAATTACAAAGTTTGCAGGTGTACCTTCTTTTAAATTACCTGCAGGAATTCTGAAAGCTTTTGCAGGATTTACAGTTATCATGTTAAATACAATTCTTGGGTCAAGCTTCTGATCGTAAAGTTTGTTGTATATATAACTTGCAAAGTTTATCTCTTCTAAAAGATTCATGCCACCAGACATTGGAGAATCTGTTCCAAGACAAACATTTATGTTGTTTGAAAGCCATTTTTTTATATCAGCTGTCTTTTCAAACATAAACCAGTTAGAGGTTGGACACCAGACAAGGTGTGCTTTTGATTTAGCTATATCCTCAATGTCTTTATCAGATAAGGCAATACCATGAACCATTACTGTGTATTCATCAAGTGCATTAAATTCTTTAAGGTATTCAACTCCTTTTTCAGACTCTTGGTCAAAGCCTTCTTCAATATGGGTTATAAAAGGTATTTTATTTTTCTTTGCTTTTTCATGCTCAGTTGCAGGGTCACCCCACTTCAGGTCATAAGATGATACTTCATGTGCTAAAGTATAATCTTTTATTATATTAATTGGTAGATGCCCTATAAACTTTTCATTAACACTGTGTGGTATGTGGTCAGAGACCCATGTTACCCCAGAGATTATGTTTCTTATTGATGAAAGAAAATATAGTTCATAGTTTGTAAAAGTACCTCTTTCTTTATAGATCATAGCATCTTTAAGATCATTATCCCATGGAAGCCAGTTTATATAAGGCCCTTTCCCAACTCTTGGGAAGTATGTTCCTAACATGTGGTCATGAGAGTTTACAAATCCTGGATATAAGAAATAATCTGAGCCAAGTTCAAATACTTTTGTGTCTTTGTCCATTTTATATGATATTATATTCTCATTTACACCTATTATACCTTTTCCTTGAGATGTTGACTCAACTTTATAAATATTGTCTAAAAAGTATTTCATATAATTTCCCAAAAGGAATTTGATTTTTATACTTATTAAGTTTCGATTTATTAATTTAATAAATTAAACAATTAAATTTAAATTCTAAAATTTTTTTAATTAAAATTTTATGAGGAGATTTTATGAATGCATATTTTAGGTGTATAAATGGTTGTGAAACCTATCCATTAAATGAAGTTATATATCAATGTAAAAAGTGTGGTGACCTTCTTGAGGTAGTACATGATGTAGATTCACTTAAGGGAAAATCAGCTGAGTACTGGAGAAATACTTTTAGAGAAAGAAGGGCAGGATATAAATTCCCTTATACATCTGGTATATGGAATAAAAAAGAGTGGGTAAATCCATTGATGGATGATAAATATATAGTAAGTTTAGGCGAAGGATACAACCCGCTTACTCCAATACCAGCAATTGCTAATGAGTTGGGGCTATCAAACTTATGGATAAAACACTGTGGGAATACTCATACAGGTTCTTTTAAAGACCTTGGAATGACTGTTTTAGTATCTATGGTAAATCAGATGATTCATAAGGATAAAAAGAATATAAAAGCGATAGCATGTGCGTCAACAGGTGATACATCAGCTGCATTATCAAGTTATGGGAGTTATGCTGGTATACCAACAATAGTATTTCTTCCTCATAATAAAATATCAATAGCCCAGCTTGTTCAACCTATATCAAATGGTTCAATTGTACTTGCCCTTGAAACTGACTTTGATGGATGTATGAAGGTTGTACAGGAGGTTACAAAAGATAACACTATATACCTTGCAAACTCTATGAACTCACTTAGGATTGAGGGGCAAAAAGTTGTTGGTATTGAAACTATTGAACAACTTGATTATAATGTTCCTGACTATTTTATTATACCTGGTGGCAATTTGGGGAATGTTTCAGCACTTGGTAATGGTATTTTAATGATGAAAGAGCTAGGGCTTATAAACAAAGTGCCTCGAATAGTACTTGCTCAGGCTGAGAATGCTAATCCTTTATATCTTTCCTATAAAAAAGATTTTAAAGAGTTTAAACCAGTTCAAGCAAAAAAAACATTGGCCTCTGCTATTCAGATAGGTAACCCTGTAAGTAGAGATAAAGCTATAAAGACTTTAAAAGTTTTCAACGGAATTGTTGAACAGGCATCAGAACAGGAACTTGCAGATGCATCTGCAAAATATGATAGATATGGTATGTTTACATGCCCTCATACTGGGGTTGCACTTGCTGTTATGGAGAAGCTTGTTAAAGATGGTAGAATAGAAAAAGGAAGTAGTGTTGTTGTAATATCTACAGCACATGGGTTAAAGTTTGCAAATACAAAAGCACTTTATCATGAAAATAAACTTGATGGACTAGTATCAAAATATGCAAATACTCCTATTGTGCTTGAACCTGATCCTGAAAAGGTAAGAAAAGTATTATATGAAAAAATCAAATAATATTTTTCTATTAACTTTTTTGATTTTAATAATTAATCTATTTAATCCTTTATATTCTGCTATAAGTACCTTTGAAATTGGTTTATCATATAATTATTTTAATTCTGTAGATTATAATGGGTATAATACCTCATTACCAGTTGTAGGTGTATCAATAAGTGGCAGTGATGGACTTAATCCAAGGTTAAAAATAGTTGGTGGCTATAAGAATATAAAACCAATATTACCTGATTCATATGTTAAGGAAAGTTCATATTTTGTATCTGGGTTTTTAGGGGGTGAATATTTATTAGATTTTAACGATTTTATCCTTTCATTTTCATTTGGTATTTCTTATAAACATAACGAAATAAAGATGAGACTTACCACTTTGGTAGACTATTTTTATAGTTATAAGGGCTACAGAAAAGTTGGAGCCCCATTTTCAATTAGCATTTTAAAGATAATTGATTTTTTTGTACTTGGCACAGAAATTGAATTAGATTTAATTAAATTATATTCACAACATTATGAGGATTTATTAACGGCTGCCTCTGGCTATGGTAGTTATGAAAGAATAAATTATGGTGGCTATACTGACAATACTTTAAGCATTTTTTTTAGGGTGGGAATATATTATTAGGAGGACAAAAATAGACAAAATAAAAGTTATAAGTAGAGTAATAGACCCTCAAATAGAGGAGCCTTTATCTTTTGAACTCACAATAAGAAACTATAAGTTTGCAATAGAGGAAGAAAAAGGGATTACAGTACTTAATGTATATATAAGATATTCAGATAATGAAAAATATGTAATATCAGATCTTTGTTCTATTTTTGATAATTTAAAGAAGTTTTTTACAATAACATCACCTGAGTTTTTAGTTAAGGTTCTTGAAGATAAAGATTGGTTATACAAATATAAGGAGTTTTTTAGACCAATAAAGATAAAAGATTTTGTTATAACTCCTCCGTGGGAGGATGTTGATTGTGAGAAGAAGATAATTATAAATCCTAAGATGGGTTTTGGTACAGGACATCATCCCACTACAAGACTTGTAATGGAAAATATGGTTGATATTGATTTTAAAGATAAGAATGTTATAGATATTGGTTGTGGGTCAGGTATATTGGGTGCTCTTGCAGTTAAGTTAGGAGCTAAGTATGTTGCTTTTGTTGAAATAGATCCTATGGCCATAGAGTCTTGTGAAGAAACGGTTGAATTAAATGGATTAAAAAAAAATGAGTATGATATATATAACATTGATATAGTACAAGATTATAAAAAAATAGATCTTTCAATTTTTGATTTAGCACTTATAAATATTACTTATGATGTTGTAGAAGAGATATTTAATGTTGTAAATTTTGATAATATTAGTTATTATTTAATATCGGGTATTTTAAGAAATAAAAAAGAGGATATAAAAAAATTTTTTAATAAAAAGGGTTATGAAATAATTAAAGAAGATTATTTGGATGACTGGTTATTTATTAAAATTAGGGGGAAAATATGAAAAAGATTTTATTTTTTATTATTATTACACTTTTGATTTTTGGATGTGGGAAAAAAACACAAACAGTTGAGCAACAAAATAAGGCAAAAGTTATCTTTATTCAAGGTATGGCATATAAGTCATTTGATGGAAATAAATGGGAAAATATTAATGTTAATGAAGAATTAACAGCACCTGTAATTTTAAAAACAGATAAAAAGTCTGTTTTAAGGATTTTTTTGTGGGAAAATACTACATTTACTTTATATTCTGAATCTATTATTAATCTTTCTGAACTTGATTCTCAAAAAGTTAACATTGATATGAAGAAAGGTACTATTATAAATAATATTGAAACTCTTAAAGGAAAAGTCTATTCTTGTAAAACACCTGCTATCTCAGCTGGAGTAAGGGGGACTGTGTTTAAAATAGAGACTGATGGTAAAAAAGATACACTTATAGTTAGTGATGGAAAAGTTTGGGTTAAGAGGAATATTGAGAATGCACCAGAAATTATAGTAGAAAAAGGGAAAAAGGTAGTTATTACTGTTGATGAAAATGAAAAAATTAAACAGAAAATAAAAAATCTAAAAAAGGAAGAAGCAAATAAAATACTTGAAATAGAAACTGAAGATGTTGGGGATGATATAATAAAAGAAGAACTAAATAAACAGGAAGAATATATTGAAAATGAGACAAAAAAACAGCAGGAGTTTACAGAAAAGAAGTCTAAAGAGATTGAAGAACTAAAAGAAAAAAAGAGTGAAGAAATAGAAAAAAGTATTGAGAAAAAGAGTAAAGATATTGAAGATATGATGAATAAAGATATAAATGATATGGATAGTTTATTAAAAAAGGCAAAGGAAAAGAAGCTTAAAAAATAAAATAATTTTATTGCTTTATTTACTTATAAAACCGATAATTATAATGTAAACCTAATACAAGGAGGTTTATATGATTAGCACAAGAATTTTAGAATTATGGTATGATATACCCTCCTATTTTATGTTCTGTAATGTTATTGAACCATCCTATTACAACAGTATTATTAATAGAGGAATTGCTCAGACTTTTAATAAATTTCTTATTAATAATTTTTCAAAACCTATTGAACTATTATGTCTTTTATCTGAAGATGTTGATTATGATTATGTTATGAACCAGGAAGAACTTATGGATTATAATAAAGCTCAGATGGAAAAGATAATGGAACTTAAAGCCTATCTGGATAAAAGAGATAATAAAGATTATTCGATTGATGAAGTTTTTGAAATCTGGGCAAAGAATTATTCTGTTAAGTTTAGGAAGTACTGGCATTTAAAAAAAGTTATTAGTTTGTTTTAAAAATATAAGAAATAAAAATATGTAAATATGAACCCAGTTTATGTTGATATCTAACTAAATTTCAATAATTGAACTAAATCAGGATTGATATCTTCTTTAATAAACCTTGACGTGAAACAGTTTTCAAATGTACCGTAGCCTCTTATTTTTAATGGTGAGCTTAAAAATAGTCTCTTTTTAGCTCGTGTTATAGCTACATAGAAAAGTCTTCTTTCCTCTTCAATGTTGTCTAAAGTCTCAGTTGACAATTTATGGGGGAAAATATCTTCAACAAGCCCTATAACAAACACGTTATCAAACTCAAGTCCTTTTGCAGTGTGACATGTTGTAAGGTTAACCCTTACATTTTTATTTTCCTGCCAGTGTTCTTCGGATGAATCAAGTAGTGATATTTTTGTGACAAAGTCTTCTAAAGTGCCTCCTTGTTCTTCAAAAAAAGACTCGTAAAGTTTTTTAAACTCAAGTACGTTCTCTTTTCTCTCCTCCTCTTTGTCAAGATTTCCCAGGTACTTTATATAATCTGTTGAATCTAATAGAATATCAAGTAGTTTTTTGGGCATGATTTTAAGGTCTGTTATTTCTGTTATTAGTGCATAAAAGTCTTTTAGCCCTTTTAGTGTTTTATCTGAAAGCCTGTATTCTTTTGGGTTGTCTAGTATTATTTTTATTGCTTCTATAAATGTAATATTGTTTTTTTCTGTAAGGTCTATTATTTTTTTTATTGTTATCTGGCCTATGTTTCTTTTAGGTATATTAATGACCCTTTTTATTGAAACATCATCTTTTGGGTTTACAATTATTCTAAGGTATGCTAATATATCTTTTATTTCCATTCTATCATAAAATGGTCTTGAACCTAAAATTCTGTAATTTATTCTGTTTTTTATAAGTTGTTCTTCAATAAGTCTTGATTGTGAGTTAAGCCTGTATATTACACCTATGTTTTCATTTTCATTTTTATTTAATAATTCTTTTATTTTTGAGACAACAATCTCAGCCTCTGATTCATTAGTATAGGGTTTTATAAAATAGGGTTTTTCATTTATAGATGGGAGTTTAGGTATAAGTTCTTTGCCTATCCTGTTTGTGTTTTTTTTAATAACATTATTAGCAAGTTCTATTATTTCAGGTGTTGATCTATAATTTTTTACAACTCTTATTATTGTTATTTTATCATATGAGTCTATAAAGGATTTTGAGTGATGTGGGTCTGCTCCTCGAAAACTATAGATAGATTGATCATCATCTCCAACAACAGTTATATTTTTTTTGTCAGTTAATAGATTTATTAGCAAGTATTGTGCTTGATTTATATCTTGAAACTCATCTACAAGTATATATTTAAATCTTTGTTGCCAAAACTCTCTTGTGTTTGGGAAGTAATAAAAAAGTTTTACAGTGTTTATTATCAGGTCATCAAAGTCCATAAGATTTTTTTTGAATAAAAAATTATTGTATCTTTTGAATATTCTGCCAATGTGAATATAATATTCCTTTAATTCTGATTCACCCTTTTTTTCAAGGTCTTTATCTTCTAAAAATAGGTTTTTTGCTTTTGAAATTTCTTCCATTACTTTGCTTACTGGATAATTAAGTCCCTCTTCCTCTATTATCTCTTTTAATATTTTTGCTGTATCTTCTGAGTCAAGTATTGTAAAATTTTGTGTATATCCTAGCTTTTCTCCAGAATGTCTTAATATTTTTGCAGAGTTTGAATGGAAAGTCCCAATCCAATGGTTTTTAAAATTGTCTTCAATACCCAGTTTGTTTAATAAATTGTGAACTCTTGTCTTTATTTCATTGGCAGCTTTATTGTTAAATGCTGCTGTAAATATTGAGTTTATCTTATAACCTTTTAGGACAAGATATGCTATTTTATATGTTATTACTCTTGTTTTACCGGTACCTGCTCCTGATAATACGAAAACAGGTTTATCAATTTCTGTTACTGCTTCACTTTGTTCCTCATTCAGTTCTTTCATTATTTCCATTATTTGCCTTTTTTGTTAAGATATTGATTGAAAAATTATAGCTTGAACCTAGTATTATACCTATTATAAGCCCATCAACAATTGAGTAGAATAGGTTTATTAATATAGGTATTATATTGTTTGTAAAATTTGACCATCTTGTCAGAGAATATGAATATGTTATAACTGATGGACTTGGGTTTATTGAGTTAAATAATTTTATAAACTCTATTCCAAAACCGGTTATAGAACACCACACGCTTATAATTAAAATTATGAAAAATAATAAAAATGCCCAGGCAATACCCATACCTATAACTGATATTTTCATTTTTTCCTCCTTACTTAAAATTTTGTAGTTTAAAATTTTTGTTAATTTGTAATTATATAAATCTCAACTCTTCTATTTTTTGCTCTATTTTCATCAGAATTGTTAGGGACTATTGGTTTTTTGTCAGAAAAACCTATATAACTTACTCTTGTTTTATCAATTCCTTTAGAAATAAAATAATTAGCAACACTCTTTGCTCTTCCCTCAGCAATCCATTCTTTTATCCTTGGATCCCCAATATCATCAGAGTGTCCTTCTATCCTTACTTCGTATTTTGGGTATTTTTTTAATATTTCAATTACTTTATCAAGTACTTGAGTAAACTCATTTTTTATATTTGTCTTGTTAAAGTCAAATAATATATCTGTAAATGTAAGCTGAACACCATCTTTTGTTTCTTTAACACTTGCTACTCCTATTTTTGAAGCTTCATCACTTATTTTTTTCTTATCTTCTTTACTATCCCTTATTAATGTTACATTCCCAACATCTTTTCCTTTCCATTCTCTTACTGTACCATCTGACATTATGTATATAAAATTATAGTCACCTTCATAATAATCCATTATGTTGTTTTCCTTGTCCCAATTGAAATATCCTTCAAAAAATCCCATAGCTCTTATAGGATAAGATACTCTCTCATATGGACTTGTTTGAGGTGTTATTATAGGTTTAACTGTGAAAAACTGATTTATATAATAGAATACTTTTATAACAGCTTTTTCTTTACCATCTATTTTTTTATCTTCTTCATATTTATACATTACTTTAAAAGGTGCAATGAAAGGTTCTTTTATACCAATTCTTGTAAAGTCCTGTGATTCATAACCAGTCCCTTCCCATGTGTATCCTATCTGTATATCATTTTCAGGAAATATAGGAAGATTTCTTACTACAGGATAAAAATATGATCTATCTATTTCTATTTTCCCATCAGTATATCTTATAAACTCTGTTGGATATATTTTGTCTTCTATTATTCTGTAAGCAACATTTTCTCCATAAGGTTTGACAAGATAATAGTATTCACCTTTAAGTTTACCAGAGCCATCTTTATTTACCTCAATTACTCTTAAGTTTGCTTTGTAACCCTGTTCGTACTTACCAACAAGTCTGTTGTCAATATATGCTGTTTGAGAAGATGTTGATATTAATCTATAAAGATCTCCTTCTTTATGCTCGAACCTGAACTTATAACTGAATACTGTAAAGTATATATTAATGAGTATAAAGATAAGATTAGTTTTTTTCATTTTTAGCCCCAAAAATTATTTTTATAAACTCTATAACAACACCTATGAAAAGACCTGTAACTACAAGTCCAATTATAATCTGAGCTATATTAAAAAGACTTGTAATTCCAGCTATCATCATTGAAAGTGCAAAAAAATCGTTTCTTGCAACAACTTTTGCTATACTAACAAAAAAGTTAACTATTTTTTTTATTAACCCTTTTTTTATTTTTTCTGTTTCAATATCGAACTGTGCTATATCTTCTTTTTTATAGCCTTTTATTATTAAAAAATATTGCATTATTTTTGAGACTAAAAATATTAACATAAATAACAGGGATGTTTTGAAAAAGATCTCATTTTTATAATATGTTGAATTATAAATTCCAACTGCACCTATAAATACAAAGTTTGTAAGCTCGTCTCCAATATTATCAAGCCACACACCTATTTTACTTGTTTGGTACTTCAGTCTTGCAATTTCACCATCACACCCGTCAAGAACTGAAGAGAGATGAAATAATATTCCCCCTATTAGGCCACCATAATAATCTGGTTTTAATACCATTATAAATGAAGCGAGCAAACCTATAATCACTACGAATATTGTTATCATATTAGGTGTTATTTTTGTGTTCATTAAAAGACTTGATACAAATAATGAAATTGGTCTATTAAGATACTTGGAAATTAAGGTATCATGAGGTTTTCTAAGTGATTTTATTAAAGCTTTTTCTGCTTTTTTTATCTCTTTTTCAGTATATATTGGTATGAATATGCCTTTATAATTTCCTTGTATTACTGATGAGAATGATTTGATATCTTCTGGGTTTTTTCTGATAAAGTCTTGAATAAACTCATGATCAAATACTGCAGGTAGATCTATTAATATATATTTTTCGCCCAGAACTTCTTTTATATCTGATTTTTTTTTAACTATCTTTATTACAGAGTTACTGTTATTATCATTTGGTATTAAGTTACTTAAAACAAATATATCATATATTTTTGCTTTTATAAGTTCGTTAACAATTCTTTTAAGAAACGTTATTCCAGCTATCTTTTTCAGATAAAACTTGTGTGGTAAAAATATTAATACTTTCATTCCATACCTCTTAATAAGTCTTCTAATTTTTCTCTTTTTCTTATGATTCTTACAATTCCATCTTTTATAATAACTTCAGCAGGTCTTTCTCTAAAATTATAGTTTGAAGACATTGAAAAGCCATAGGCACCTGCATCCATTATTACTAAAATATCTTTATATCTTATCTCATCTATTTTGTATGGTTCTTTTTCGCCGTTTATTTTTGTAAAAATATCACCACTTTCACATAGGTTTCCAGCTACCATAACAAACTCTTTCTTTTCTGAGTTATAATTACTACCATTTATTATTCTGTGATGACTCCCATAAGCCATGGGTCTTATAAGGTGGTTAAAACCAGAGTTTATTCCAACAAAATTAAATAGGGGAGTTTTTTTCTTATTAACAACTTCAGCTAATAGATATCCTGCATTCCCAACTATGTATCTTCCGGGTTCTATATATAGATTAACTTCTTTTTTGTATTCTTTGTTAAAACTCTCTATTTTGTTTGTTATTTTTGCCCCTAATAGTTTTATGTCGATTGGCTTGTCATGTTCATAATATGGTATTCCTATCCCTCCACCAATATCAATAATATCAAGATCATCAAATTTTTTTGCTTCATTGAGTATAATATCCATTGCTTCTATAAATATATCAACATCAAGTATACCAGATCCTATATGAGAGTGTATTCCAACAATTTTAAGATTATATTTTTTAGCAATCTTTTTAGCCTCATCAATCTGGTCTATATATATACCAAACTTGCTTGCAGGCCCACCTGTTATACAATGATCATGGTGCCCGGCTCCTACATCAGGGTTTATTCTTATCATTATTTTTGAGTTGGGATATAGTGAACCAAAAAGGTCTAATTGAAATATGGAACCTATGTTTATCATAACATTGTTTTTTACACAGTATTCAAACTCTTCCTCTGTTGTATTATCACCTGTAAATATAATTTCTTCCGGTGCAAAGCCAGCTTTTAAACCAAGGAATACTTCACCATAAGAGACTGTATCAAGACCTAAACCATTCTCTTTTATTAATTTTAATATGTGTAAATTGCTGTTTGCTTTACAAGCATATTTTATTGATAGTTTAGGATAAGAGATACTATTTTTAAGATCTTTTATATTTTCCTCTATCCTGTTCCCATCATAAACATAGAGAGGTGTGCCAAAGTCTTTTGCAAGGTCTGTTACTTTAATATTATTTATTGTATATATCATGTATTTTCTCCTTATGACTTGAAATTAAAATTTTATTTATAAAAATTTATACTTTTTAAAATTACAATATGCTATAAATATTTTTGAATAGGTTTATTGAAATAAGATAAAACTTAAAATAATAGACAGCTTCTTTTATCTCTTTATTTGTTATTCCACCTATTTTTCTAATTTTTCCATTTATAAAGGCTTCAATAAATCCTTTTTTAATTGGTGAAAGATTATTTATAAATGATTTATCAGGGTATGTTTTTAAAAATACTGCTGATCTAAAAGGCCCAATAAGATCAAATAGATTATTAGCATATTCTGAAAAGTTATACAATTGGTTTATTAAGTAAAACTCCGGACTTTTTTCAATAAGATAATTTATTAATTCTCTTATAATAAGCACTTTATATTCCCATGAATTGTTTTTGTTATAAAATATATTTATATCCTCTTCCAATTTTTTAAGTTTTCTCTTTGATATGAAATTTTTGATAATTTTAATCTCTTCAGGTGATAATCCCCTTGCTAGAAAGTCATCATTTATTTTTACAAGAAATAACTGAATATCAACATTGTCTTTTATATTTTCAATTATTATTTCTACTATACTCTTATATTCTAAAAAAGACTCAGCAAAATATTTTTTTATTAAGTTTCCCTCTATCGTAAAGTATGGTATTTTGTTTTTTATTTTTATGAACTCATTAAATTGATAGTTTGATATAAAAAGTGCAATTATTTTCCATTTTTTATCTGTATCAAGGTTTTCTTTTATATCTTTAATATCCTGCATAAGATCAAGATATATTCTCTCGGAAAGGTTAGTTTTAAGTGCGAACTCTATTATATTTGATAAAGTGTATAAAACCTGGTAAGAAAAATATTTTTTTGATATCATAAAGTGTATCATTTCTTGAATTTCATCTATTGTTAATATTTTTTTTAGGAGTGTAATAGGAAAAAAGTTTTTGTTTATTTTGGTTAGAATAGTATTTATATCTGGGTTATCTTTTCCACCTATTTTTTTTATAATAAAGTCATAGCCATTTTTTTCTAATATTATCCCACCTTTTTTAATCGGTTCTTTTATATTTATATTGTTGTATTTTATTATTTTTTTTGCACCTAAAACATTGTTCAAGATAAAAATACTATTTTCATCGAGTGGATAGGGGAAAGATATCTTAATTTTTTCTGTTAAAAAATGAATTTCATAAAAGAAATATTTGTCTGTCTCTTTAAGATGATTTCCTGTTATAATTTCATAGAGCATATTTTTTAAAGTTCGGGCATATAGCCCGATACGCAATTATATAATATTGTATGACTTCAATACTTTTTTAAGTTTTTCTCTATTGTCATCACTGAGGTTTGTAAGTGGAAGTCTTAACTCATTTGATATTAAACCCATAAGTGCTAATGTTTCTTTAACAGGTATTGGATTTGTATCTATAAACATTACTTTTGAAAGTTCAAGTAGTTCTAAATGTAATTTTTTAGCTTCTTCAAAATTACCTTTTAAAGCATAACTTACCATTTGATTGACTTTTTCTGGCATGACGTTAGCAGTAACAGAAATAACACCTTTTCCCCCAATAGTCATTATAAAATATGTTAGTGCATCTTCGCCTGACAATACTACAAAACTTTTATCAGTTTCCTTTATTATTTTTGATGCCTGGACTAAATCGCCACTTGCCTCTTTTATACCGACTATGTTTTTAATTTTACTTAATGCTATAGTTGTTTCAGCCTCTATATTTCTTGCAGTTCTTCCAGGAACATTGTATAATATCATAGGTATATTAACATTTTCAGCAATATATTTGTAGTGTTCATATATTCCTTTTTGGTTTGGTTTATTATAATATGGTGAGATTAGGAGTGCAGCATCAGCTCCTATTTTTTCAGCCTCTTTTGTGAGTTCTAAAGCCTCTTTTGTTGAATTAGAACCTGTTCCTGCAATTACTGGTACTCTCTTTTTGACAATATCAACAGTAAACTTTATTACTTCAGAGTGCTCTTCATAGCTAAGGGTTGCAGATTCTCCGGTTGTTCCACAAGGGACTATACCATTCCCAGCTTTTATTTGCATTTCTAGCAGTTTTTCATAAGCATCATAATCAACTTTATTGTTTTTAAATGGGGTTACTATAGCAACAAACGTGCCCTCAAACATTTTTTAAACTCCTATTTTTTACTTAAATTTCTAATATATAAAAACTATTAAATTAAAATAATTTATTAAAATTTATTTTAAAAAATTTTTATTTCAAGAGAGAGAATATGGGGAATAAAAGATGCTTAGTACTTATAAAAGAGGTACCGGGAGAAGACGATATAAAAATAGATGAAAACTCATGGACAATAAAACGTGGTATAGGTGTAATAAATATTTACGATTATGTTGCAATTGACCTTGCTCTGGAGCTTAAAAAAGAGGGATATTTAATTGAAGTTTTAACAATGGGGCCATTAACATCTAAAAGGATAATAAGGTTTTGCCTCTCACTTGGTTTTGATAAGGGTTATATTGTTACTGATCCTATTTTTGCAGGATCTGATACTCTTGCAACATCTACAGTACTTGCAGAATCTATAAAGTATATTGGAGTTCCTGATATTATTTTAACCGGCAATCATTCTTTTGATGGGGGGACTGGGCATGTGCCACTTCAAATAGGACAGATACTTGGGATTAATTCTTTTTCAAATGTAAACTCCTTAAATATTAAGGATAATGATTTAGCTGAGATAATAACTGAGCTTGATGAAAAATATATTATTGAATCCTCTTTCCCATTTATATTATCCTTATCTTTAAAAGAAATATCAATAAAGTTACCTAGGGCCAGAGACTATTTTTCAGATTACCAGATTACAGAGATTGATAACAGCAGACTTAACGTAAACCCACTTATTGTTGGTCTTAATGGTTCCCCTACAAAAGTTGTAAATATAAAACCATATATAAGCAACAGAATAAAAAATATAAATTATTTTACAAAAAAAGAGATAAAAACACTATCAGATTATATAAAAAGGGGGATATCCCCCTTTACTTTTACCTTAATAATTGAAGCACTGCTTGTGTTTTTTGGTTAGCCTGAGCAAGCATAGCAGTTGCAGATTGAATAAGTATGTTATTTTTAGAGTATTCAACCATTTGAGCTGCCATGTCTGTGTCTCTTATTCTTGATTCAGCAGCTTGTAAGTTTTCAGCAGCAATTAATATACCCTTAGTTGCAAACTCAAGCCTGTTCTGGTATGCACCAAGGTCTGCTCTCTGTTTACTTACTTTCTTTAATGCTTCATCAAGGGTTCCTATAGCCTGGTTAGCCTTATCTGGTGTTGAAATTGATACTATTTCGTCATTTACAATATTCTTTATTCCAAGACCTTTAGCAGTCATTGTACCTATGTATACTCTTTCTCTCTGATCCATGTTTGCACCTATATGGAACCACATACTTCCGTTTGGTGCTCCTTCTATTGGTTTTGCATACCTTCCTGTCAGCATATTAAGACCATTGAACTGAGCATGAGATGCAATCCTGTCTATTTCATCTACAAGTTGAGATACTTCAACTTGGATCTGCATCCTGTCTTCCATTGTATATATACCGTTTGCTGATTGGACTGCA